>ENA-OWPI01002738-OWPI01002738.1-marine-metagenome-genome-assembly--contig:-NODE-2738-length-15945-cov-2.932884_pt1 | contig 15945 bp, 17 predicted proteins | sample MGYA00238138_ERZ651775 | MGnify/ENA primary metagenome ERZ651775 (study PRJEB26906, sample SAMN06265043) | marine metagenome | isolation source: Helgoland LTER site | place: Germany:Helgoland, sampling...
ATCTTCCAAGATATCCTGTCCTGTTTGCGCAGCATCATTTTGCACGGCGGAGACGAGTGAGCAGGAGATTAACAACCACATTTTATCATGCTTTAACAAAGAAGAAATGAGAGCCATTTCAAATTTGATGAGTCCCGCCAAACTGTCGCGGTTTTCCACAGCGAAAACACCCATAGCATCGAAGCGGAAGTCGTCTGTGGGGAAGACCAAATCCAATAAAGCAAAGTCAGCTGTGAGTGTGAGAAAGCAACAAAAAAGCCTAGCGGATAAAAATCCACATGGAATGGTCCCCATGTGCACACCTGACGAAACTGAGATTGTTAAGTCCAAGCCAAAAGTTTCGAATGTGCCCGTGAGAGAGAGAAAACTGCAAAAAAAACCGGCGGATAAAAATCGAGAAGGAGGCGGAGCCCCCAAGTTTTGCACACCTGACGACATTGAAATTGAAACCGCATCCCTGAGCCCAAATATAATTATTTGCCCTGTCTGCTCTTGGCGCTTTCACCTATTCGAGATCAGCGAGACTGAAGTTCATGGGCATATTAACGCTTGTCTTTTAGAAAACGACCAAAATGACCTTTGGGAAAACTTTGACGATAGCAGCAGCACTGCAGGAGACGATTATGACGGAAATGCCAGAAGCAAAGATAAGGGGCTCGGTCTCGACTCCTATTGTCTTAGTACGAATAATAATGTATCGTCGGCACCCCCCCCCAATGCTGTTGGCGAGAAAAAAACAAAGAAGCGAGTGTCTGCCAAACGGAAACCTCCTGTCTTCAATGGTGATAGTAAACTCATCCAGTATGCCAAGGAGAGGGAAATCAGAAGGGATGCTTTTTGGAAAAGGCTCGGACACGATACAGAACTACAAAAAGTCATTCAGGATTTCTTCGAATGATGACTCTAGATAATTTGTGCGCCCCTTGGCAAAGTAGATTAGGATTGTGTTTTTTGCACGGATGCCCTTTTCTACCAATAATCATTCCCGTTTCGTTTGGTTTCTACTTATTAATTTTCGTATCGTTGCGTTCTCCTCGGCTTCGCATTGATCATTGAATCACTCCTGATAATGAATAAAAGCATCTCCACGAATAGCATCGCTACCCCGCTGAGAACACCGCAAATTACTCTTGCATTTTTCGCTTCCCTCCCTTCATCAAACATGAACGAGGAGAAAGAATAAACAAATACACCAAAGCTCACGGGCGCTACTATCATGTTCAAGCCCACTGACATTACAAATTTGTTCGCCGAAAGGGTCTGTGAAGGGTCATGCTTTTTAGTTTTGGGCAGGTTTTTTGTCAGCTTATTGTATGCTCGCTCCTCAGCTTTTTTTCTCAAATAAACTCGCCGGCGACGGTTCTGCTCTTGAGCATCGGTGATTGTTGATGTCGTCGTTGACGGCTCGCCCGATAATTCAGACGATCTAGCAAACGATAGCTTCGATTTCGAGTTCGAGCGCGGGGGCATTGTGAGTTTAGCAGTGGTGTGCGACGACTAGCGGAGTGGATTGGGGCAACCTTACCTTCCCCCCCTTCATGGCTGATCTTATGATATGGTCAGCCACAACCGTCGAGACAGAATCTTTCGAAACGATAGCATTTTGCAAAGAGTCGAGCGTTTTCGAGTTAATCGTCGATTCGGGGCACTTTATAGAATGCTCTTCCAAGAGTTTGCGGAGCTCTACCGTCATTGTGATGCCATTGAGAAGCATCACTTCAGGGTGACGTTTTTTATTAATTTGCTAATAAGAGCAACAGCACTTAGGGGGGATCGTGGCGAAGAATATAGGCCTAGATGAAGCCGAATAAAAAGCGAACTTGAGAGGTCCCGTGTGTTGGGTTGAAATATCACAAAAACCTCTATACTTCTTAAAAAATGGGGTTTCCAGACATCGAAGCGACTGAGGTGGGCAACACTGGGTTGCTGTGGCTATTTCTAAGTTATGGGGGCGTTCTCTTCTACGCCTCGAATATGATTAGTGATGGATCCGAGCTCCTCCTCTTGGTTCCCTCCCTTGCAGGTCTTGTTGGAAGCTGTGTGCTTCCTGTCCTTGGTGCCGTCCCCGACGGTGCTATCATGGCATTCTCTGGAATGGGCGACCTTGCAACTGCGCAAGACACTCTCTCCGTCGGTGTTGGTGCTCTTGCCGGCTCCACTATCATGCTATTGACCGTCCCTTGGGGCCTGTCAATATTAGCAGGGAAAGTCGACATAGTTGACGGGGAAGCTAATTACGCTTCCAAGACGGGGAAGGGGACCGAAGGAATTGCAGGTGAGGAGTATGCTTGAAATCTAGACCACATCCCATCTATACACCCATATACACCCCTATTACATCCACCCCATGCAATACAATGGCAATGGCTATCGCAACCCCACCTTTGCTAACACAACCTCCCCACTCCCCAAAACTAAATAGTCACTGAGACCGTCCGAACTGGAGGTAAAATCATGGTTTTCACCAGTCTTGCTTACTTAATGATTCAGATCCCAGCATCCTACCTGAAATCTGAGGGAACAGATGACATTGGTGCTGCGGAAAAATACTATGCCTTGGCTGCTCTCATCTTTTGCTTCGCATGCTTTGTGGGTTATCTCGTTTATCAGATCAAGCAGGCCAATTCAGGTTGTGACGACGCTGCAAAGCTTCGCCGTGAGGCTGTGATCAAAGAGGCAATCAAGGACAAAAAAATCAGCATCAAGGGGGCAATGGCTGGGTGGCTCCTCGAAACCAAAGGCGGGTTGGATGGCGCGGCGAACTACTCGGCTATCAATAACGCGGACGATTCTGATCTTGATTCCCTTTCTGTCATCTTGAAGCCATTTTTCCACAAGTTTGACTATTCCAAGGACGGACGTCTCGACGTGAATGAGATCTCTGCTGTGTTGAACGACCTCGGCGAGACACACACAACTGAGTCCGCCCGTAAAATATTTCAAAAGTTTGACCTGGACAACAGCGGATTTATCGAGTTTAACGAATTCGTCAAGGGTATGAACGCCTACATTGTCGACGATTCCTCATCTATGTGGAAGGGGGGTGACGGTGAGGGCGAAGACGAAGAGGACGAGGAAATTCCGGAGGAAATTGCTGCCTTGCCGGTGGAGCAGCAACAGTCCGCCATCAAGAAGAAGGCATTCCTGATGCTACTGTTCGGGACTTGCCTCGTTTTAACCTTCAGTGACCCCATGGTCGATGTCATCAACGAAATTGGGGCGCGCACTGGAATCAGGTGAGGCACATATTTGATATGGCTGTTGACGGCTGCGATCTGTGGCCTAACGGCGACCAACGGCGACGATGACCGACAAGAAGAAACACAGTAAACTGATTTGGCCGTTGACGGCTGCGATATGTGGCCTAACGGCGACCAACGGCGACGACGACCGACAAGAAGAAACACAGCAGTAACCTGGTGTTCGCTAACATTTTTCTCTCTTTTTCTCAGCCCATTCTACGTTTCCTTCATATTAGCACCACTTGCGAGTAACGCCAGCGAGTTCATTGCTAGCTACTATTATGCCTTGAAAAAGACTAAGAAGACGATCACCATATCTCTCTCTGCCTTGGAGGGGGCAGCCTGCATGAACAACACTTTTTGCTTGCTTATCTTCATGGCTCTCATCTACTTTCGGGGACTAGCTTGGCAGTACACTGCCGAGACCATTGTCATCGTTGTGGTTCAGCTGCTGTTGGCTGTCTTCGCCCGGAAGACCGTCAACACTACCACCGATGCCTACATGATCCTCGCCATATTCCCTTTGAGTATCGTTCTTGTCAGCGTCCTTGAGAACGTGGTCGGCCTGGATTAGGCTCAGTATCACATCCACCATCTAAGGGAAGCACAGCAGTATCGTTCTTGTCAGCGTCCTGGAGAACGTGGTTGGCCTGGATTAGGCTCAGTATCACATCCACCATCTAAGGGAAGCACAGCAAAAAGTGATTGATTTAGAGAGAAGACGAGTTTTTTTAACCTAAATTCCATATTCTTCATATAGGGCGCACAATTTGCCCAACAGAATCGAAACACTTTACAGGGTCCCCCTTCTTGGCTAAACGAGTAGTCACATCATCCTACTAGACTAATATCGCGCTCCTCCCCACACTGGGTTTTACGAAATCCGACAGAGGAATTCCCCGAGGAAAAATGCAGAAGTTGAAATTCGTATTCCCAACAAAATCTGTTTCCTTTTGCTTTAGTTTTTCTAAATCTCACTCTGCTCTTTGCATTCCTTACACTTGTTCAGACTCTAATCAAATTACTCTATCTGTATGGGGTAGATGATGTGATGCTTTCCCCTCCCTTGAAAGTCGATCGATCGATGAGATCTTTAGCCACGTGATTTTTCATAACTCGTCTGCAAGACTGTGAATACCGCTTTCGACAGGCACTTCTGTTCTACACTGACATTATCGCCAACGTTTTTATCGGGATGAATTACTCGTATTGCTTTCATGTAGGCCTTTTTCAATTCCGACTCTGATGAGTGGACCTTGCTAAGCCTTTTGGCCGGAATTGGAGCTCCGGCCCAAATTTTGTCAAGATCGTTGAGCATATTGTGGATAGACTTTCCAACGACCCAATTCTTGATTTGCTTGTCGACCTTGCGCCCGATAACATCGGCCTCTTCAGCTTCCCTGTTTGCATCTTCGATTTTTTGTTCCCTTTCTTTTTTCCGATTTTCGATATTCGCTTTTTTTTTCCGTTCTTCTTCTTGAATTCTTCGCTCCATTTGGGCGGCGATCTCGCCCGTAGGTGGCACCCAACGTGTTGTTCGTGTGATGCGGTGGTAGTAGTATGTTTGCCCTGTGTCTGTCTTGACAGCTTCCCACCCTGAGGGAAGCTCGGCAGGAAACGGAGGAGATGAGATCGGTATGGGCACCGGCGTTGTCGACCTTGCCGGTGCTGGAGTTTTGTTTGACACTGGCGCTGTCGTTGACACTGGCGCTGTCGTTGACACTGGCGCTGTCGTTGACACTGGCGCAGCAGCTGCTGCTGCTGCTGCTGTTTGTACTGGTTTCTTTGACATGTTTGTCGTGTGCATTTTGTTGGTGAAGTAGGACGGTTCGCCAGACAATTTTCTCTCTGATGAGGATAGCTTTTGTTTTGTGGCCGCCTTGGAGGGGATTGGCTTGGGCATCGGTCGCTCTTGCTGTGCGGAATTATTAGTATATGCGGAATTTGGCGGTGAAGTTGTTTGCGAGCTATTCTTTGAACCAATCTTGTTCAGTCCTGCCGAGTTGTTAGGGTTCGTATTGATTTTATTCTTTGAACGCTGCATCTCCGACAAAGGCGTGGGCATATCGTTCTCAAAATAGCTCAGTGTATCGGAGCCTTTTTTACGCAAGACTTTCTTTTCGTCACTTGTCACTTCTGCTTTCTTTCGTGGTGTCGACTCGATTGTACTTGCTGTTGCTGTTGCGTTGTCCATAAGGCTTGTAGCCTCTGCAGTTTCATTAACGAGAGCGTCTTCTTCCTTTCTACCCATATGAGACATCGATTTTAGACCGTATTTCATGTTCATACGCCCGCCGCCCTTTGCGTGCTTTTTCCTTGACTTTCCACTCGTAACAATTACGGGGTCAGCAAATGTTTCAGCGGGGTCATCTTCCCCTCCGCTCTTGTCCTGGAGCATATCCATGGTGTTCTGCATCTTGACGGTCTTGCTTTTCCCCTCCTTACTGTGCCTACTCTTTACCGCCACCTCGGAGGGGTCGCCTTCCTTTCCGCTCTTGTCTTGGAGCATGTCCATGGCGTTCTGCATCTTGACGGTCCTGATTTTTTCCTCTTTACTGTGCCTACCCTTTACCGCCACTTCGGAGGGGTCGTCCCCTTCCTTTTCGCTCTTGTCTTGGAGCATGTCCATGGCGTTCTGCATCTTGACGGTCCTGTTTTTTTCCTCCTTACTGTGCCTCCTTTTCGAACTTGGGCTCATTCCGGTCACACGTTTTTTCCCCTTGTGATGACGTCGGCCTCTTTCGTCTCCTTCCTCCTCTTCCTTATCCTCCTGTTCAACCTCATTCTCTATTACTCTCTCCTGCTTCTGCCTTTGCTTTGATTTTATGGAAGTCTCTTCCCTTGCTGCGACAGACCTCCGCCTAACGCCGATGGGCAATTGTCTTTTGTTCTCGGGTATAGTTGGCTTTGTTTTGTAGATGTTGAGGAGAGGATCAAGTATGATGTCACTACTTGGGATGTAGTCACTAAAGCTTGTCTCGCTCATTTTTCTGGCTTCCTCGACTGCTTCGGACATGCTACTGGTGCGCTGCATAGTGGTGCCATCAAAACTATAACAGCTGTCGAGTTCTTGCTCTTCCATCATACCTATATCCCCGGCACCCATCGTCCCATCGGCACCTATATCGCCCACATCGGAAAACTCCCTCTTCACCTTATACTCCGGCACCTTGTCAAGGTTGAGCTTTGATTTCGATAGGAGCGAACCAAGAACGACAGGATCGACCGGGGGCTCAGGGTGGTGATAATTTGGATGAAGTGTAGCAGAGACATTTGATTCGTCGCCGAAGAGACTGCGTCGTTACCAAAAAATAATTGTGTGTGTTTTTCAGGCGTTTAAGCCGGATGGATGGGGTAGTATAGTTCAAAGTTCAGACGGGGGTGAGAGCGGAAGTGATAAATTTAGTGGCCGATTTCAGTTGGCAATGACGACAGGTCTTCTTCGCCCCTTAGTCTTGTCAGCAACGCTTGAGTTCTATCAAAATCAGTTTCCTCTTACCTGTCATTGGGCGATGTTAGCCCCCCACTCTCGTCGTCATCCGCATCATCCACGCTTAAACTGTCGATGATTCGCAGACTGCTCTCAAAGCCGTTTTTTGCTGCCTTCCAAATTTCCGCTGTTTCCCGATGGCTTCTTGCCATGGTCTTGGCTACGCCCGAAGTGTTGATGACAAACTGCTCTAAGCGATTTTGCTGTAGGACTTTCCACTCGAGTTTCGTAGCGGAAGCGCAATTCTCCGCCTCGGCCTTGTACTTGCTATTCTTCTCGGCCTCGCGAGAATTTTTCTTCACTTTTATTTTTTCCAGTCGTTTCAACAGCGCTGGGAAGACACTGCTGGCAAAGTGACGCACAGGATTTGCAAATAGCTCCACCTGGTCAAGTTGGTCCTTCAACAATACCTTGTTGGTGCTGGCCCCGGTGCAAGTTGCGCTCCACGCGGCTCTTTCGACACTTCCGAGGGGCTCTACCTGCGGTAGCTTCTGCAGTGCTCGGGAAAGTTCCTCGGCGCCGATAAGCTACAAAAATGAAACGGTGGTGGTGGTTAGTGGACTTTACCATTGAGCTCCACTGAGTCGATCATCCGTGTTCATCCGTTCCCTCACCTTTTCTCCTAAGAGAGCAACGAATCCATCCGCGCGTTCTAATGCATTCTCCAGCGGCGTCATTAGTCTGTCTGCTTGCTTGGACATCTTCTTAAGGTCATGGTTACTGTCCCCGGCATCGCGTATTCGTGTGGAATCGTACCACTTGTGGGACTCGTCGTCAATCCAATCATCGTGGGTTACAAAGGACATGTCCGCATTGTTGAAGTGGACGTTGTTTGAGGATGCAGCGAGGAAGATGCGTAAAGGCACAGCTGATCGCAACATCGGGTGGGTAATTAAGTGCTTCAGCCAGAATTCAAGCGAAATACGCCTGTCCTCGGCATGCTCTTCTGATGTATTCCGCTGAACACGAAACTTTCGCTTCTTGGGCAATGAGGGGATCAGTGGGCTCCGCAGGTATTTGAGGTCATCATTGCCGTAGACTCCCTTCGCCCAGGTTTTAATCTGCTGACTTAGGAGGTCAAAATCACTGTAACGACGGTAGACCACAATGTTCGTCGTCTTTGGCAGATCTGACACTGCGGGGTCGTCTATGACAAGAGCTGTCTTGATTGTGTAGAGGATGAAGCTGGCGAACATGCCGTCGTTCTGCTTCTCAGCTGAGGTTATGCACACCCGTAAAAATGTTCTCCGACGGTTATTAGACGTGACGAGAGTTGCAATATTTGGGGAGGGGTTGTTTATGTACGATGAAATGTCTGAGACATCAGAGTCGTAGCGCTTGTGGATAGACTTTTGGTGGAACTCGGAATTCATACGATAAGAATAGGAGCCGTCGTCGGCGTCGGCGTCGGCGTCATCGAGATCGACATCGAATGCTGCTTCTCCTTCTCCTCTTTCGTCGTCGTCGTCGTCGGGATCATTCGAGGCGGCAAATGACCCGAGCTCCTGTGAACCACGCAGTTTATGCTTCTGCTGTACCCTGATCGCCTCTTCTTCCTCACGAATATCTTCCGAAAATGTATCGTCGGCTGCACTGCTGCTGTCAACTTCGACGCTTTCGCCCAGAATGTGAACGTCCTGCCCGACGGATTCCTGCTCTTCGGCCTTCCTTGCCATTTCCTTTATTGTTTCCTCTGCAGCATTGCGGAGTGATTCCTTGACAATTGCAAGCACGTCTTTCCCGCTTAGTTGCACTTCTGCCGACCTGCTCAGCTCTGCATTTGAGGACAAACTTAGACGCTCGCGCAGATGGAACCGGATGTTATCAAATGCGGTCTCCATTGACTTCGTGACAGCTACCGAAGGATCCATTTTTTTAATTTGCCTAATGCACCCTTGGATAATTGCCGTGCTTACTTGCTGTCAGATGCAAGTCCTCAAGTATATCTTGCCAGCTGGGTGAAGTATTTTTTTTGCTCGAATTCCCTCCTGGAGGTATGCTATTAAGTTACGAGCATGGGATCGGGAAAAAACCTGCCAACCCCAGGGGGTTCTAACCAAAAAAAAATGCCATAAAATAGTTTATTTATTAAATTTGTTGCAATAGATCACTACTAACGGTTTCATAGTTGATAGTTGCAAAAAAAAAGCATAATTGAATCGCCTAAAATCCATTCAAAAGAACTTATGATGGGGGCAGGAACATCGCAGCAATCGAACGGTTCGACCCCTTCGAACGGTTCGACCCTTGCGCTGGATGTTAAGTCTCTCTCCGTACTTCAGCTGGAGTCCCTTTTGCGTTCGCAGCAACAGGTCAGCATCAGGGATCACGAGGGCGACAGGGACAAGCTCGTGGAGGCAGTATTGAATCTCAGTCACCCTCTTTCCATGCGTTTGGTCCGTGCCGATCTCAAGGAGCTCATGCGCGCACCCCACCACGACGATGGTAGCTACGCACCACTTTTCATTCGCATGGCATGGCACAACTCAGGGACTTGGGACAAGAACAAGGGGAATGGGGGGTCCAACGGTTGCACCCTCCGATTCCCTGCCGAGTCCCAGGACCCAGAGAATGCGGGCCTTGGCTTGGCGGCCGAGCTCCTGACCCCGATCCACAAGAAGTATTGCTTCCTCTCCCTTGCAGACATTTACATCCTTGCGGGTTGCGTCGCCATAGAGAGCACCGGGGGCCCCTTTATTCCCTTCTCCTACGGCAGGAAGGACTTCACAGAGGTGGAGGCCACAGAAAAGTACGGGCGTTCAATGTGTCCCTTTGGAGACGGGCAGCACAACAGCCACGGAAGCAGGCTCCCAGAGGCCGACCGAGGCCCCTTAAAAGACCCCCCCCCCGGTTGCCCGATGCACATAAAGGAGAAAGCTACGATCGAAGGCGTCCGGTCAGTCTTCGACAGGCTGGGTTTCAACGACAAGGAGGCCGTCTGCTTGATCCTTCTCGGCCACATGTTCGGCCGCTGCCATCCGGAGGTCTCCGGGTACGAGCACCCGTGGTACTCCTTCGGCCCCGCCCACTGGAGCGCCTACGAACACGGTCTGGGCTACCTATCCGTCTACAGAATGGCGGTCGCACGAGGTCAGTCCCGCATGCGAGTCACAGACGCGGGGAAACGGCAGTGGGAGCTGGACTTTGGAGGAGGTGTGGAGCCATTCATGATGCTGCCCTCCGACATGGCGCTCTGGTGGGATGAAAACTTCAAAAAGTGGGTGGAGTTCTACGATGATAACAGGAGGGAGTTCAGGAACGACGCAGTGAAGAACTTTAAGAGACTAGTGGAACTGGGATGTGATGGGATTCTCACGCAAGAAAGACCCTTCCCGCCCAGGGGATAGAGAAGAGAGACTTCCGAGGGAGGGGTGGGGTAGAGAGACTTCCGAGGGGGTAGAGACTTCCGAGGGGTGGGAGGGAGGATAGTCAACTGCACAGAAACTCGCTTTTGCTTGTCTTTCACCGGTGTGGAACCATTCGGACGAACATTAGAACCATCGAACTCTGATCGGTTGTGGTATTTGATCTCCTCCAACTCTCCGCCTGGGCCTCATGCTTAATTTTGTTGTTGACCCCCATCCAAAGCATTTTTGTGAATTTTTTGTTTTCCCAAATTTTTTTAGGGAAATTTCGGAGAAATAAAAAAATAAAAATTTCCCGCACGGTCTGTTATTGGCTAATATCTCCACTTCTGATTGGTATATAATATAAAATCGACCACCCAGTTCGTTCAAAAGCTTACGAGGACTTCCCCTACGCTCGTTGACTCTCATCGAAGTCGACAGGCTGAGATCTACCCTCCTCTCGCTCACAAAGCTTCTCCCTTTTCTCCCCCCTGCTCACTCTGTCTTAAGACTCGAAATAGTTTTTTTTGGTTTAATTGGTGCGACAGGGAGGGGATAAGTTAGGTGTGACATGGGTGACTCCGACCCTCTCACTACTGATGAGCTTTCTGCATGCTTTAACGTCTACAGTAAGGTTATGGCTTCGCATTACAAGAAAGAGAGCGGGACAGGTTTTGCTGACGTTCGGCTCATCGTAGCACTCACGCTCATTAATAAATGCCGGGTGGAGAAGGCTGTTCAGCAGTACGGCGACTTTGTGAAAAAGGTCCTGAAGCCCTACGACATTGATGTTGATACTAGCAATCTTGGCCTGGATGGTTCGGAGGACTCTGTTTTGAAAATCTGGCGACCGCAAAACCTGCCAACTTTCTTTCGTAGCTACAGGTTGTGTGGCAAGGACGAGGAGGGGTGTGAAATATTTTGGATTGCTGGTGGAACAATACAGAAGCACGAGGAAAAAGCAGCTGTTCACGCATCTGTGCTTCTATTTCTTGCAGTTTATGGGGACTTGAAGACGTTGCGCGAAGGGATAACATTCGTTATCGATGTGACAAAAAAAGACATACACGCAGGAAAAGTCGGTAATGAGAGGAAGCTTCAGGAGGTGAGGAAGGAAGTCTCTGCGTTTCGGTTTCGGTTTTGGTTTCGGTTTCGGTTTCATTCATTCTGTAAAGTCAATCACCAATGCTCATCACCTCGCCACCCCTCCTTCTGCAGACTTGGCAAGCCTTCCCTCTTCGTCCGCGTCACTTTTTTATCGCCGGCGCATCTTTTATCAAACGTGCGTTTTTAAATGCGCTTCTTAGAGTCGCGAGTACGTTCGCACGCTCTAATAAGGTCTTGCAGCGGATCAAATTTGTGCAGCTCGATTATGTCGAGTCACTTGTGGGGAGTTCATCCATGCCGAGAGCATACGACGAGAGTGAGTTAACTGCTTTTGCGGTTGAGCGTCTACAGAAATTTCCTGGCGCTGAGCAGCTTCTTCGGCATATTGAATCGATTTCGCAAAATACGACTACGCAAAATACAACAACAACTGCAATTTGAAAAATTAATGGAACGATTATCTTTTTTTTGTCGCAAATGCCCCGCTCCGTTCACTCCTACATTACTAATCTTCTTCGCTTGACATCGACCACAAAATCGACTTGCTCACCTCCTCCTCCCACTTTTTGGGGTCAAAGTTTTTCGCAAAAGTTTCGGCGACAATCAAGGGGAAGACGAGCGTTGCCTCGGCGCACAGCTTGACTGGCTGAGCCGAAATTTTTATTTTGCCCCAACTGATGGCCTCGTCAGGTGCTGCTCCAGAATCACTTCCGTCGTACTCGTGGCCGGTATTGATGAAGACACTAAAGTCCGCACCGTTCCTCATCAAATTCGCATTGCAAGTGTGGTGCTTGACCAGACCACCTCCGAGAATTATCATACCAGTCGCGTGACTCTGTACCGCGCAATCATTCATGAGACGGATATCTCGGGCAATGTCCAGGATGAACCCGGCACGCTTATAGCTGTGGAAGTAGATCATGTCTCCGACACTCCCATCTGTTAATGCAGGGCAGAACACAGGGATGTCGTTCTTCTGGGCCCAGTAGTATACACTAGACTCGTCGTTGATTTCTTTTCCCATACGAGCAATCATTGTCGACGGAGTCCAGAATGTGCCCGTCTCCTCCTGCTCGTCGTGCATCTTCTCCAGCAAGGGTGCAAACCAATCCTCGAATTTGCAGTAGTTATTGTTGGGCACCAGCAAATTTCCAATTCTATTGATTCCCTTTTTGCGAAGCTCGTGGCCCTTGGGTCCATGAAAGGATCCCATAAATGTCGGACGGAAACACTTGATAAAGTCCTCCTCGATTCCCCCGGCAGTGCTCACGATTACGTCCACAAGCTTGTGCTCCACCAGAAACCTAATGATTTCTCTCTGGCCACAGCTTATCTGATTGCTTGTGTAACTCAAAAATATCCGAGCACGAACCCTTTTTCTAACTTCTGGGTCCTTTAGGTCCTCATCCTCGCCATCTTTCCATTCCTTATCACTCAGCCGCCACTTACGCATCCGCTTAATCTCCTCAATCGCTGCTCCCAAATTTGTCGCCTGAAACCCCATATGCGCGAATGAGCCCATGATCCCCTCGTAGTTCACGCCTAGATTGAAGTCGTAACCCTGGCAAGTAGGTGTTCCTTCCGGCATTTCCTCAGATTCACCAAGTACCCAGGTCGTGGGGTCTGTCTGGGAAGTGGTCATCGTCACAAAGTCGTTTTACTAGTTCTCCTAAAATTTTTCTAAATTCACTGATATAGGGTATGTTCTAATATATCTGCGTGCCCGAATCTGACTTTACTATTGTTTGATTCGCTTGTTTCAGTGTCTGGGAGGGTTTGGATGGCTCTGCAAGGAATTTCGTGCCACTGAATCACTAAATCCTTCCTCCATCCGTCAGCACTTAATTTTATTCTATAAAACCCTGTCCGCACCCCGTATTAATCATCGTGTCGAATTTGTATTTGGCTGAATATATCACCAAACACTGCGTAAATTCCCAGATGGTCTACTTTAGCAAAAAAAGTAAAAAGGAGGCAAGAGAACGACGGAAGAAGGGTGTTGGTGGCGGAATGCCCAATGGATATCCATCATCTATATCTACTGCAGCTGACGGAGCAAATATCGTAAAGATCAACCCAATTCCAGACAATACTCAGCAACGAGGATTCAAGATCATTTCCTTGGCAGGAGAAAGGGAGAGGGTATGTCCATCAACTTCTTCCAACTCTTCCACCGGGGTCGCGCTCAAAGATGTTGCGCCAAAGGTGGTTGAAGTGCCCGAGGGGCTAAATGGGAAGGAGGCAAGGGTGTTTCGGAAGAAGCGTCGCCGTGAAGCAAAAATGAATGGGGAGCCCGAACCAACCTTCACAACAGCTTCTTCCTCCTCCGAAGCGAAGGCCTCCGATGCCGCCGACAAAGCCGCGCATGAACTACAACCGGCCCAGAAAAAGGTAAAGAGATCGTTTCCGAACCTCAATGAGCTTGTAAAGGAGCAAAACTCTATTGCTGCAGCCTCAAAGGAACAGGCAAAGGCTGAAAAGGCAGAAAGGAAGAAACAGAGTAATCTGGTCGAGTTAACAGAAGATGAAAAGAATAAATATGTCGCGCTTGATTGTGAGATGGTAGGGGTAGGGTCGGAAGGAAAGGTGAGTCACTCGTTTCTCGTTTCTCGTTTCTCGTTTCTCGTTTCTCGTTTCTCGTTTCTCGTTTCTCGTTTTTCATCGCTTATTACTTAGTTGTTATTGTTATTAAGTTGCCGTCTTTTACTGAAACTAACCACCATTTTGCAGCACTCGGCTTTAGCGCGTGTAAGTATCGTTGATTGGGACGGCAAAGTCCTACTGGACACGCACGTAAAAGTAGAGGAAAGAGTTACTGACTTCAGGACAAAAGTCTCCGGCATCCGGCCCAGCGACATCAAGGGATATGGAAACTCCACCGTTGGGTGTATCACACTACAAGAGACTCAGCGGCGCGTTCATGATATTCTATCCGACAAATTTCTCGTGGGACATGCGCTACACAATGATTTCAAGGCGCTCCTCTACACTCATCCGAAGCACCTGGTCCGTGACACGAGCCGGTATAAGCCATTCATGCGACCATCGGGGGCAAACGGGGGAAAGTTTAAACCAAGAAAATTGCGGGACTTGGCGAAGGAGAAGTTAGACATGGCAATTCAGCAGGATGGGACAGAGCATAGCTCTGTCGATGACGCTTGGGCAGCGATGCGCCTCTACCAATTCGCGAGAAAAGAGTGGGAGGCCGAGTTCGCGAAAATCACCAAGAACCAGAGGGAAGGACGAAGAGGTAATGGCGTCGAATGAGAAGTATGTACGAGGCATTTGTCTAAACTACCACAATTTTTTTCTCTAGCTCTCTCCTTAAATTTCAGTCAGTCAATTACCCATGCCAACCTTGCTGCCAGACTCAGTTTCCATCACCTCGTCGATTCCCTCGCAGCTCATCATTATTTCCGTCAGCCGCGAATTGCCTACCCACTCGATTCCGGTGTTGACGATCAGCTTAATTATCGCCTTCCGCAAAAGCTTGTTCTTTTCCAACTTCTTATTATCGCCCCGGCTAGCCTTTTTGGTACGCTTGATTCTATCGAGGACTCCCTCGAGCCTATCCGCTCGTGCTTCGTTGTCCACCTTTTTCTTTCTCAGCTCCCGTTCTTTCAGCATGGCCTCTTTACGAACTTCTCTGAGCTGACTGGCGAGCTTCACGGAGGAAGAAGTCACTTTGTCAAGAGCACCCATGGAGCGAATAGCTCTGGACGTGGATTCTGACACCTCTGTAGTATTCTCGTCCGGCTTATTGTTCCCGAATTCTCCCGGAAAGAATGCCTCTAGCGCCGGCTGGCTCATTTTCATCTTCTCCACCAAGTTGTGAACCTGACTCTGGTCCACAGTCTTATCAAAGAGCTCCAAACGCAACCTCCTCAGCCGTTCCTTCAGGAGGGCGACATTGACATTGGCGCCCCCCCGTCTCCCCTGGCCCTTCTCCTTCTCCCTTCTCGCACGTTCACGCTTTCGCCGCTCAATACCCGCCCTCAATTCACGTATCTCGCCGTCCAAAAACCTCCCCGCCTCCAGCTCCGCTCCAATTGAATCAGTGAGAAGGTCGTCAGTTGGGTTCGTTATCGTAGGGCATGATAGACAGGTCACTGCAATAGCATGCGAGTGCTGTAGGAGCTGCGGGAACAGGGCCATCGGAGAGTTCTTTGAGGGTATGAGAGGGTTGCGGGGGCAAGGGGAGCCGCCGCCGCCCTGTTTTTGAAGAAACAGTTCGGCGTAAAAGTATTGTTGCCTCGGTGCATACACAGCGGTATTCTAGGCTGTTAGGAACAAAAATAGCAGGAATTCGGTTGCCGGTGTTGTAGCTCTTTGTTCCTCGGATCAAATCTTGAGCAAAATTTTGCAAACCCAGGGGACCTGTTCTCAGCATTTCACAGCACTTTACTTTTCCGCACTCCTTGGCACAGCAAAACATTGAAGCCGCCTCGAGGCACCCTGAAACTTTTACAAACCAAACGTACCACCCCCACCTCCCTCTTCTTCCCCTTTTCTGCCTTTCCTTTTCTCTCCCCCCCCTTTCCCATCCACCTCCATGAATTTCTTCGGCCGCCGCAGCACCAAGGCGACGGCCGTGGCCGAGAAAACGAACGAAGACCAGACCATGAAGACCATCGCAGCCAGTAACGAGAGGATATCCGAAATGCAGAAGAGGTGGGTGTTGGAAATGCTTGTCCGAGGGGACGGACACCTGCGCGTGCGGTGTTGTTGTTGTTGTTGTTGTTGTTGTTGGGGGGCGGGC
>ENA-OWPI01002746-OWPI01002746.1-marine-metagenome-genome-assembly--contig:-NODE-2746-length-15926-cov-2.605212_pt1 | contig 15926 bp, 15 predicted proteins | sample MGYA00238138_ERZ651775 | MGnify/ENA primary metagenome ERZ651775 (study PRJEB26906, sample SAMN06265043) | marine metagenome | isolation source: Helgoland LTER site | place: Germany:Helgoland, sampling...
CCTCGATTTCTTTTTGCCCGTATCGTCTTTGTTGGGATGCGTAAGAACTCCGGATGCTTTTTCCAATGCCCATATACCAGTATCTTTGTACCAAATAACGTTGCAATGATGATCTAATGGAATTGGCGGGTGGTTCATATTTATTAACGGTACTGAAAATTTAAAGTCATTTCATCTGATAGACCGAAGTCATTAATCATTTTTTCAGTCCATTGCCCAAAAGGTACTCTTGAAGCGATTGCTTGTCGACAGAGTTCAGCAGCTAATGAGTATCCCTCGTTATCAATTCTAGATAAATCCTTAATTTGACCACTTGCTTCAAGTTTAAACCGAAAACTGATCCTACCCGGCAAGCGATCGCGTTGGAGGTAATGGATAGACCCCCTTGCCAATTGATTCCACTGCTCTTCTATCGATTGAAGCATTTCTTGGATATAAACGCCATAAGGATGTAATCGACATTCGATTGCGATCTGGCCCGTTCTCGGTGCACTTGTAGTACTTTTCATCAATGGTCCATGAATTAAGTCCGGTGAAAGTTTGGGTCTAGTTTTAGGCCTTACTTGCTGCGAATTTCTCTTCGCTCTGTTTGGTTGCGAAGAGTTATTTGTAATGGAAGCTAAAATTGATTCTTCAATATCCTTCCCCGGTTTAAGTCTTTTCTTACTGTATGAACCAGTTTCGTTGTCTGTTTTTTCTATTTCTGCTTTTGAAGAAATTAATTTTGTGGGCAATTCTATTTTATTATTGGGACTAGATGATAGTGGGGGAGGAGGTGGGGATGAAAGTTCATTCTTTTGTTTTTTCTTACCCTCAATTATTTTTGGACTGTTTACATTACTATCAATCTTGGGTGTTTTTTTTAATGGAGTGAATTCTTTAATTTCAGGTTGTGCTGCTTGTTGATCGCGAAAGGAAAACTGCTTTACCTCATCGGGAGGATTTTCTGGTACATTTGGATTTGATTCCACAAATTTTGGTCTTAGCTGGTTTTCGGGGGGTGGAATATTTTGCCATTCTATCTGAATCTCTTTTTCTGAATAACGATTTAGATTTTTAAAGTTTGAATGAACTGAAATGGTAGTTTCTTGCAGTATTATCAATGTGATTAAGACGGTAATTAAACCGACTAATGCCGAAGACATTCCCCCTGACTGGGGAATTGGGGATAAGTTGCTTTTTGAAGTTTTTTTCAATTGGATATTAAACTTTTTATTCCGAAGGTAATGTATGCTTAGATAATACAAAAGTTCCTAATACGAATATTTTCAGTCTAGATCATCGTTATAGGAATGCGAATCATTATTCCTCCCCAAAGTGTAAGAATTTTTGAGGTAAATAATACCTCTCCACTTTGACAGATAATTTAAGAGAGTAATTTTGCGTATACTTGGTACAAGCCGATTACAACAAATCCAAAAAAAGAAACCCACAAACATAAATCCCAAATTTTTGAGGGTCTTAATCTTGGGTCGCTTTTTTGGTACCGAAAATAGAGAACCGCGAAGCCTATAAGTGGGAGTAAAATGGCCTGCATTGTCCCTGAAATTAAAACTAAAATTACTGGCTTAGGAAAAAATGCATAGCAGGAAACACAAATAATTGGTAAGACAATTCCAAAAATCTTTAATGCCCATTTTTTTTGAGTGGAGCAGAGCGTCGCCAAACCTGATACCTTGATGAAATCGAGGCACAAACGGCATTGAGCAGCGATCGCGATAAAAAAAGTGGAAAAAAGTACTGCGATTGCTCCCGCGAGAAATATTATTCGTGCAGAAGAGCCAAACACTGGTTCGTACATAGTAGATAAAGTTTGGATCATTTCTGAACCCTCAGGGACTAGCCCAGTTCGGCCTAGTATTGCTGCACCTAATAAATAAAATGCAATCGTGCAAAATGTATACACTACCATTGCCCCCCAGGAGTCCCAGTGCATCACATTAATCCATCCTTTTGCCCGCTTGACCCACTCGTCCCCATCTTCTTTAGGGCCCACATATTTACCGTATCCCTTTTCGATACACCAGTAAGGATATGCTAACAACTCTGCGGCACCGACTCCAATTATTCCAAACGTGGAGATGGCAGTAATGAGAGGATTATTTCCGTCTTTAATTTCGGGGAAATTAAAAGAAAGCCCCCGCATGAGTTCTTCTGGCTTCACTGCCCACACTTCATAACTTTGCAGTGCCCATAAATTTATGATTGTTACCACAGTAAAACTGGCAACAAGCATTATTGAAAATTTTTCGATCAGGGAAAACTTACCATTCAATAAGAGAAAAATAGTAAATACAGTAATGAGTAACGCCCAATAAATATCATCTTTTGCTTTTGGTGGATTTCCTATTTGTTGTAACTTTTTTTCTAGTTGAAGCACCTGTTCTTGGTTTCCTTCTTCCTTGGCAATTTCAAGTGAAATACTGGTGGATATAAAGTGATTCCTCTCCGCACCCTCTTCCGTGATCGGTAAACTTATCGCGAGTGCTTGTCCCACTCCTCCCACAATTCCTCCCTGTTGTGCCAATACTGCCAGAAACATAACAAACCAAAAAAGCAAAAACCAGTTTGCTTCAAAATTTCTCTTTCCTAAACGACATCGAAATCGTGGTCCGGGAATTTCATTCACTGCCGCAAGAGAGGTTTTACCATTTGTAATGGCATGTCTGCCAAGTTCAATTTGAGCGAAGACTTTTACAACGCATCCCAAGATGATGAGCCAAAGGAAATCAAATTGTGCTTCCGCTCCTGTTCGAGTGGTCGCAATTAACTCTCCTGAACCCACAATTGAGCCGGCAAGGATCATACCGGGGCCAATATTTCGTAAAATCCCTTTTAAGGTCTTGGGTGGTTTTCGTGTTTTATCTGTACTCATTTTTGGATGCTTTATGAAATTACCTTGTCAAGTAACCTCGTAAGGTGAATCGCGAAGCTTAGATAGTCCTCTTCACTTAAATCAGGAATATACATTCTTGCCCGTGATTTTAATAAAATTGGCACGGGTCACTACTAGGAAAAAAACTTTCGATAAGAATCGATTGTAGTTTTTGCCGCAGTTAGAGGATCCGGCCAAGCAAAGGCTTCTGCAGATACACAGCCATCATAGCCAATTTCTTGCAGAGTTCTAGCAATTGGAGCTATATTGGTATGACCATTTCCTACCGGTTTTCGATTACTATCGGCAAAGTGTACGTGACCCAGATGTCTGGCCCCTTTTTGTAATGAATCTGAGATATTATCCTCCTCGATATTCATATGAAAAAGGTCGGCGAGAAGAGAGACTCCGTTTGTTGAGAGTTGGTCAATCAATTCACATGCATCTAGATACAAATTAAAGAGGTTTGTTTCGTAGCGATTTAAGGGTTCGTAAATTAAACTAACGCCCAGGGTGTTTGCATGGTCGCCAAGTTCTTCCAACGCGTCCGTTAAGTAGTTTAAGGCATCCTGTTTTGAAATATTTTCTCCATATGATCCTTGCATCGAGCCGATAATCGCCGGAGCATTGAACTGGGCCCCGAAATCGATCATTTCTCTAACAAAAGAGATCGCTTTAGCCCTGATGTTTTGATCTGGATGGGTGAGGGTTAGTCCGTTCAGAACCTTTCCGGCTCCCGTGCCTACTGCACCAAGGGCGAGACCCGTTTCATTAAGGAGGTTCCGAAGTTCATTCTTCTGCCCCGCTTGTGGACCATCCGTAAATAATTCAATCGCATTAAACCCTAACCTTACTGACTCCTTAACGCTTTTTTCCAAACTGTCCCATAATATCCAAGGACCCCCCTTAAGTGAGGGAACAAGTGAAATTGTAATACAAGATTTCATTCGAGACATACTTGACCTTAATTACAGGTAAATAAAGAAAAATGTAACGATCGATTAATTCAATTCCAGAATTAGCCTAAAAGTCCGGAGTCTGAAAAACTATAATACCCTTTCGCAGATGGGCAATTTTCAGGTTCTCCTAAAATCACATGATCATGCATTTCCAAATCCACTGCTTTGGAAGCTTCAAATATTTTTCTGGTTACCCTTAAATCTGCAGCACTGGGAGTTGGGTCGCCACTGGGGTGATTATGAGCCAAAATAATTGCAGTGGCACCACACCGAATTGCAGGTCGAAATACTTCTCTCGGATGCACGAGACTGCCGGTTGCGGTTCCTGAGGTCACAGGTTCAGCACGAATCAATTTATTTTTGCGATCTAAACATAGAACCCATACCTTCTCAACGCTTTCGGCGCGAACTTCAGGATATAAATATTCCCAGACTTTTCCTGGTTCATCCATCCGCATGTCTGGAGTTCTTTCGGAGCGCATCATACGTTTGGCAATTTCCACCTGGGTGCTGAGTTGGAGTGCTTTGACTCTCCCAATCCCTTTTATTCTTTGAAAGTCAGTCGAGTCCCAACGGAGTAAACCGGTGAGTGAACCAGCACTGCTAATTAATTCATCGGCAATCGCAAGTACATCGTGTTTTGTTGTACCGGAACGGATAAGCATCGCGAGAAGTTCACGATCGGTTAGTGGGGATGGACCTAGTCGTTCAAGACGTTCTTGGGGTCGATCCTCCAACGGAAGGTCCTTAAGCGAGGGAAGAGAATTAAGTTTTCCGCTCACCCTTCAACAATAAGAATGAAACTAAAGAGTATGATTCCTTATTTTGGTAGAGTAACCCGAACATAGGCGTCCCGTTTCAATCTACTAAGCCATTGGCGGTGACTTTTTGCTTCAATCTCAGAGGCAAGTGTCTTTTCAATCAATGGACGAACCTCATCGAGGGGTTTCCTGCCTGATTTGGTAACTTTGATTGCTTGGAGTATATATACTGCGATCTTACCTGAACTTCCAACAGTTCCATCTGGTTTTCTTTCCAAAATATTGACGATAAACGGCTTTGAAATTTCTCCTTCTTTTAAAGAAAACGCTTCTTTTTTGATTTCCTTACTTCTTATTTCTCTTTCCGATACCATTACTCCCCAATCGCCCGATTTCTCTCGGAACGGACTCTGTCCATTTTGGGAGGCAGCGTCTTTAAAACTGAGCCCACCTTTTATTTCTTTTATGACCTGATGAGCTTGCTGGAGTAATACAGTCTCGGGTTCTCCAGCGATTTGTGAGAATGCAATTTCTCCCAGTTGAACCATTGCTTCTGTCTTATATTTGTCGGCATTCTTTTCGTAATACAGCTCAACTTTCTCAGGACTAATCTCTTCCTTTAACCTTCGTCGAGTGGAAAGCATATGACTGTAAATAATTTCCTCTTCAATTTCCTTACGATATTCTAATTGCGAGAGCCCCTTGCTCCGAAGAGTGTCTCTAAACAACTTTCGATCGCCATTAAAATCTCGAATCAGTCGTTTATTGTATTCCTGTTCAATGTAAGAGGTTGGGATTTGCATTCCTTTTTCACCAAATGCTGCGATTGAAAGTAGTCGGTCAACCTTTCCATCCACAAACTGATTTGCCCTCAATTTTTTTTCCTGGTCAGTAAAATTTAGCAAGGTCATCGCATTTTCGATTTCTCCCCAAGTAACAACTCTTTCATTCACTTTCGCGACCACACGGTTCAATTCGATTAATTCCGTTCCATAAGAATGATTGGATATTGCTAACAATCCCGCCAGGAAAAGAAATACCTTGAATGTGTGTTGATTAGTTTTTGTTCCCATAGGATACTAGTTTTAGGAAACGAATGGTTTCATTCAACTTCAAAAGTGGTTCTTTTGAGGAAAGTTTAGGAATTTGTCCCGCTTTTCGGTAATAATGCTTAGTTCCCTCTTTTCCTCTCTTGATTAATCGGCAATAAATTTCGTTTTTTCGGACTTCCAGCATGTCAAAACCAGCTTCTTCTGCCAGGCATCTAATTTTACTTTCCTGGGTTAGGGCAATTACTTCAGGTGGGGGCGTGCCAAAGCGATCTTTTAATTCATCTACAAATTCATCAATTTCTTTTTCGTCCCTCATCTTAGCCAATCTTCTATACGCTTCAATTCGGAGTCTTGGTTCAAAGGTGTAATGATCAGGAAAGAATGATCCCATTAGAATGAACGAACTTTCTTCTTCCTCCTCTTCAGTTGGTACTCCAGAAGTCAGGAAATCCATTCGAACTGTGGCATTAGGTCGGAGCGAAATTTCCTCACCCTTCAACCGGGACACACTCTCTCTCAGTAGTCGACAATACAATTCAAAGCCAATTCCGGCAACATGTCCGCTCTGTTCGCTCCCCAGTAGGTTTCCGGCACCTCGGAGTTCTAAATCTCGTAACGCAATCCGAAATCCAGCACCAAAGTTGTTAATTTGGCGAATGGCAGATAATCTTTTCCTGGCCTGGTCCGATACGGTAAGGTGCCTATTGAGGAGAAGGTATGCATAAGCTTGTCGATCAAACCTTCCCACCCTTCCTCTCAGTTGGTAGAGTTGAGATAAGCCAAATTTATCTGCCGCTTCAATAATGATGGTATTACAATTCGGAATATCTAAACCGGATTCAATAATTGTGGTACATACAAGCATATCAAACCGGTGGGCCACAAAACTGGTCATTACTTCCTCCAGTTCCCCCTCGCTCATCTGTCCATGACCAACCCCAATCCGAAGTTTGGGGAATTGTAGTTCCAGTTTCTTCTTAATTGAATGGATAGTCTTAACTCGGTTGTGAAGATAAAAGATTTGCCCCCCGCGTCGCGTTTCAGTTTCAACGGCTTGTTGGAGTACTTCGGCAGAATTATGGACAACCTCAGTTCGGATTGGACGGCGATTTACTGGAGCAGTTTCAATTGAACTAAGTGCACGGGCACCAACCATTGCAAAGTAAAGGGTCCTTGGAATTGGAGTTGCGCTTAATGTGAGGACATCCACATGAGAGCGAAGTTTTTTAATCGATTCTTTGTGCTGTACTCCAAATCTTTGCTCCTCATCGATAACTAAAAGGCCTAGATCTTTAAAAATAACATCGGGGCTGAACATCCGGTGCGTCCCAATTAAGATATCCACCGAGCCTGCACCGGTTGCTTGAATTATTTTTTTTTGTTGCCCGGGTGTGCGGAACCGACTCAGCATTTCGATAGAAATTGGATAATCGGACATTCGTTGCCTAAACAGATTGAGGTGCTGTTGACATAGAATCGTAGTGGGGGCAAGAAACGCGACCTGCTTTCCATCCATTACTGCTTTAAAGGCACCACGAAGTGCCACCTCCGTTTTTCCAAAACCAACATCACCGCAAACCAAACGGTCCATTGGTTGTTCTTTTTCCATGTCTTCCTTTACCTGGTTGATCGCTTTTAGTTGATCTACAGTTTCAGTAAAAGGAAACGCATCTTCAAATTCCTTCTGCCATTTTTCATCGGGCGGGAAGGAATGTCCCTTATTGGTATCTCGACTCGCTTGGAGACGTAATAAATCAGCGGCTAGGTCAAGAGCTGCTATTTCCGCAGCTTGCTTTGTCTTTGCCCATGCTTTTCCACCCAATTTTGCCAATTTTGGCCGTGCTTTTTGCAAGCCGACATAACGGGAGAGAAGGTGAGATTCCTGCAAAGGAACATGAAGGAGTAAACTATCGGAAAATTCCAGTGTGATTGCTTCTTCTTTTCTTTGCCCGTCTTCGATTTGACCGAGTTTTCTAAATTGGCATATTCCATGTTGGTGATGAACCAGATAATCTCCCTCCACCAATTCCGAAAAGTCGAGTGCCTGGTCGACTTCTTTTCTGTGCACAATGGCTTTTTTCGAACGTGCCGGTCTCCTACTTCTTTCCCTTCCTAAGATTTCTCGAGCAGTGGAAAGGACCAATCCCTTCTTTTTATCCTGGATCAGACGATTAAAGAAAAGGTTATTTTCTTTTGCAGATACTGAGAATCCTTCCCTTAGTCCGATCGATAAATATTGGGGCTTTAGTCGAAGAAGGGAACTTTCTTCTTTGATAATTTCAGCAATTCTTTTTTGTTCCGATTCTGCACCTGCAGCGATAATAATTTCATTTCCTTCCTTTTGTTTTTGTAATAGTTCAAAAAGGTAGGCTGTTCTATATTTTTTCTCACTTTCAAATTGAGCACCCTCAATATCAATATTTGGATTTTCCGCTTTGAGATAGTGAACCGAGCGAACAGGTAGTTCGATTACCTTGCTCTTTTCAAAAATTCCTAATCCCGCCTTTATTTCGCTTGTTCCTAGAAAATGGTCGCCTCTTCGTTTGTCTTTATGGAGTGCATTTTCAAAACTTGCCTGTGTGGCGGATCCCTTGTCGGAGGTATGGAAGACTAATGGAAACTTGGAAATTAATTCTTCTGGTTCTCTAAAAACCCAGGACACTGGATCGGATAGGTATTCGAAAAATTCGCCCTCCACTTCCATTTCCTGATTCGACAATGCAGAAGAAATAATTAATTCGTCAATTACCTGCGCACCCCGCTGGGTGGTGGGGTCAAAGGTTCGGATTTCTTCAATCTCATTTCCAAAGAAATCAACTCTTGCCGGTTCCGTTCCATTAATTGGATAAATATCGATCAGACCACCCCGAACTGAAAACTGTCCCGGTTCCTCGCACAGAATTTCGGAAGAATAATCAAATTGGGTCGCCAGAGTATTACATAGTGTATCAAATTCATGCTCCTGCCCGGCAGAAAGAATAAGTTCTGATTCTTTCTGATGTTTATATTTAGGACAGGCACTTATAAGAGCTTCCGGAGTCGTTGCGATAAGGAGCTGATAATTTCTTTGCTGATTCGAGCGCATCAGCGAGGAAAGAATGGTCAGTCGATCGCAAATTCGCTCAAAAGCATCGGGGTGATTACTCTCCGGTACGCAATCGAAAAGGTGAAACTCAATCTTTTTCTGTGAATCAAAACTTTCAAGGAATGCGGCAACATCTTCCCCCCATTCTTCTGCCTTGGGGATACTTTCCTCGACTAGAATGGCAATTGAATTTCCTTGGTTTGCCAAAAAGTTTGCGGCTAATGCCGGAGTAGCGGCTTCTGGCAGGGAATGGATAAATGTGGACGGTACTTCGCCGGGGATCAGTACTCGTTTCACTTTATACTGATTGAGAATTAGTCTTTAAATGAGAATTCAATTTTAAAAGAGCTTTTTGTGCTGCTTCTTCTTCTGCTTCCTTTTTCGTTTTACCCATTCCTGATCCCCACGTTTTTTTCCCAATAACAAGATCAATTCCAAATACTTTATTGTGCGGTGGACCGACCTCTTTGGTTACTCGGTATTGAATCTTATCAAGAATCGATTGCTCCTGAACTAGTTCCTGGAGTTGACCCTTCGGATTATAACTTCTTTGTTCAGCTTCAAGTTGTCCTGGAATATCCCCAAACCAAGACAATACGCATTTCTTTGCATTTTCTATTCCTCCATCCATGAAAATTGCGGCAATTATCGCCTCAAGAGCATCTTCCAAGGTGGAACTTCTTTCATTTCCCTTATTACCTAATTCTGATTTGCTCATGAGTAAGAAATCATGAATCCTGAGTTCTTTGGCAACTTTAGCTAAGTAGCTCCCGCGTATAAATACTGCTCTTTTTCGACTAAGCGAACCCTCGTCCTCTTGGGGAAACCAATTAAAAAGTGCCTCGGTTAGGATTGCACTTAGAATTGAATCACCCAGGAATTCCATCCGTTGATTATCTACTTTCGAATGATCTTGTTCATTGTAAGACGGATGGGTCAGAGCCTGGGTGAGTAGCACAGGGTTTTTAAACGAATATGAAATCTTTTTTTGTAATTCCTCCACGATGAATAATTTTTTATTGGATATGGCCTTTACCATTCAAATTAATGGGGCAGTTAATAAACTAGCTGAAAAACCTTTGCCTTACTTCTTTGGCGAGTGCCAAATATGCCTTGGCTCCGACTCCATTTGAATCGTATTGAAATATCGTTTTTCCAAAACTGGGTGCTTCGCTTAATCGAACTGTTCGTGGGATTGCAGTTCGAAATATTTCATCCGGATAATGCTGGTTGACCTCCTGCCAAACCTCATAAGACAAGCGTGTTCGATTGTCGTACATGGTCATGGCAATTCCCCCCAATTCTAAGTTCGGGTTTGCTCCTGATTCTTTGAGTTGTTGGATCACCCCCGTAATTTGGCTCAATCCTTCCAATGCAAGATACTCGGACTGTAAAGTAATAATAAGGTAATCGGCAGCACACAAAGAATTCATTGAGAGCAGACCGAGCGTGGGCGGGCAATCGATCAAGATTGCACTCAATCCATAATTTTTCGAAAGGTTGCTTAAAGCTTCGCGTAGTTTAACCAAGTAATTTTCCTGACTGCTAAGTTCTAGTTCTGCCGCGGCAAGATCTAGTTCCGAAGGGATAAGCCATAAGTTCTTTTCATTCGTAGCAACCACACGGCTCGATAAATCACTCCCGGTGAGCAACGGTTCATAGATTCCAGCACCTGCTTTCTTTTCAATTCCAAGAGAACTGGTCGCATTGGCTTGTGGGTCCATGTCTACTAATAGGGTAGGGATGCCGAATGAAGCCAAAGCTGCCCCTAAGTTAATAGTTGTGGTAGTTTTTCCAACTCCTCCTTTTTGATTTGCAATAGCAAAGGTTGTGGCTGACATGATTATTTTTCTAAGATCCTTTTTTTTTCTGTCGAGGCGGAAAGTTAATTATTGAATTTGCACTACTTGATTTTTTTTACTCAAACGAAGCCCACTTTTTAGAATTGGTGACTTTGGAATTTGATCGGAGTCACCCAAGAATTCCTGTAATGACCATTTGATCGAATTAAGACCGGCCTTGAGAGACAGTGGACTGGCCCCACCTAGTCGAGGGTTGATCTCTACTAAATGAAGGCATTCTTTATCATCCACGATCACTTGGGCAAGAACATGTCCTCGTAATCCAGTAATCATTGTAAAAACTTGAATTATTTTTTCGGCCCATTCAGGATTAGAAAAAATTTCGGATTCATGGGATTCTCCGTTTATTACCAGTGTTCGCCATCGTAAAATAACTCCATGGCATATCCCATTCTGATCAATCCAGGTTTCCGCACTCAATTCGCGGCCATTAATTTGAGGTTGAAATATGGGCTTCTGTATTCCCCTTACATGAGCCTCAATTTCTTCCATGCTTAAATTTAATCCAATCGAGCGAGATGCAGATCCCATTCTTTCTTTGACCACGAATCGTTCACAGGAAGAGGGGAGTGCATCCAGTGAAAAGGAGGTGCTGATGGAAGGGATCGGTGCCTTTTCAAAATATTTGTAAAAAGAAAATTTATCTTCGCACAGAGAAATTGCAGACTCAGAGGAAATCATAACTCCAATTTGATTATTGAATAAAAATTCTTGATGAACTGCCCAGAAGAGTAATTCCCCGTCCCGGGTTGGAATTACAAATTGAATATTATTTTCCTTACAAAATTGAAGAAGTGATTCTTGATCTAAATCCTGGATTGGAGGTATTATTAGAAATGAATCAATTTTTTTGGCTCCTCTGCAGGATTGATCTGAATCTACTCCAATAATTTTACAATTGGGTTTAACTGATCTAGCTTGCTCGCAAACCGAATGAAATAAAGCAATCTTTGCAGATAGACTGGAGAAGAGAAGAGTAAACTGATCAATGGATCCCACCATTACTGGGGTGGTGGGAATTGTTTTAGATATTCTGATTTCAAACAAGAGGCAATTACTGCATCTACCCACTGACCATCGACCTTGGTGTCCTCTCGAAGCACTCCGTCTCTGCGAAAACCCGATGATTCAACTGCATTGACATGAAATCCACGGTGGGAGTACGAATAGGTAAATATTTTGTTTAGGTCGAGTGTGTCAAAGGAACACCTCATTAATAAATTTAAAAAAATGCTACAATCCCGACCATATTGGAATGTGTCTTTCCCTCTTTCGGTATCCAAAAGGAAGGACACTTCAGCATGTTGGTTTGTCCAATCAATGTGAACCAATCCTCCGTATCCAATCAAAACATTTTCAAAAGTGAAACGAAGTAAAATTAATTCGGGTTGTTTTTGTGATAAGCTAGGCTTTACCACTTTTTCAAAATAATTCTTCTGTTCTAGGGCAGTTAAAGGAGCAGATTGTCGGAGTGCAGCTATTTGTTCATTTCTCCACTTCATTATTGTCTCCGCATCCTGCATCCGGATCGAGGTCAATTCATATCCTCGAAATGTACCGCGAAATCCTTTTAAAATAATGTACCCCGGTGAAGAAGGGGGCATTGATGGGCTTATAAACTTTTTAAAATCCATTATCCTTTAAGTAAAAATTGCTCTAATGTCTCCAATACTCGATCCTGTTCCTTTTCTTTTAAATCGGGATACATGGGAATACTAAGACAACCCTGAAAAAATTTCTCCGCTCCTGGCAACTGAAAACCTTTTTTTTGTTTTTGATAATAGGGATGTTTGTATACGGGTATGTAATGAACTTGAGTCAAAATATTTTTACTCTTCAAATATTTGTAAGCTAAATTTCTAAGACTTTCATCTTTAAATCGGATAATATACAAATGCCAAGCATGACCCCTTTCAAAAGGAGGGCAATTGATGTGTTCCTGAAATGGACTTTCGCGCAGTCTTTGATCGTACCGTCTTGCCAATTTCCTTCGTTTGGCAAGAAAATCGTCCAATCTGCTGAGTTGCGAGAGTCCTAATGTTGCCTGCAAATCAGTTAATCTGTAATTCCAACCCAACGATTCCTGTTCATAATACCAGGGCATATCATCGGTCTCGGTAAAAGGCCGGTTGATTCCATGACTTCGTAAGCGAAGTGCTTTTTGGGCAACATGAAGGTCATTGGTGAGCACTGCTCCACCTTCACCTGCACAAATATGTTTCACTGGGTGAAAGCTCAAAGTCGAAGCAAGGGCATGGATACCACTGCAACTTGAAATTGTTCCCTCTTGATCATCAGGAGTGGATGCACCCGGTGAGTGGGATGCATCTTCCACGAGGATAAAATTATTTTCAGACGCCAATTTTTGACATTGGGCTAGAGGAGCAACCGCACCAGCAAAAGAAACGGGTGCGATCAAATTGTTTTTTTCCTTCTGCTTTTCAGAAACTCGGGAAAGGCACTCCTGTAATGATTCGATTGATATCAGCCCTGTATCTGGCTCCACATCGCAAAACTGGACCTCTCCGCCCTGATATCGAACTGCGTTCGCCGTTGCGGCAAAAGTGATGGCAGGAACAATTCCCAAACTTTCCGAGTTCATTCCTGCCGCGGCATAGGCTAAGTGAAGAGCCGCGGTTCCACTTGAGCATACGACTGCGTGCTTAACTCCGAAATACTCTTCCAGTGCATGCTCAAATTCGGCAATCTTTGGCCCTTGAGTCAGAAAGTCAGAAGACATTGCTTTGCTCAGTAACGAAATGTCTTCTTCGTTGATACTTTGCCTAGAATACGGAATTACATCCATTCCACTAAGTAATCAAAAAGGGGCTACTTTTCCAAGCGCAATCGAACCTGTTACTAGAGACTTGCTCCAATCGAAATTGTTGTTAATCAAAAGGAATGAAAACTGTTGGCTCTGTGATTGCTCGACTTGGAAGCAAGCGACTTACTTATAAAAATCTTTTACCCTATCAAGGAGAACCCCTGGTTGTCCGTGCGGTTCGAAAATTACTCGAATCTGACAGTATTGACCAAGTGGTACTGTCTACCGATAGTGAACTGATTGCGAGAACCTGCCTGCTAGAGGGAGTGGAGATTCTTTTTCGCCCGGATCAATTAGCAGGAGATGAGGTTCCATCGATTCCGGTTTTTCAACATATTGTGGAGCATTTTCCCTGTGATATTCACCTCAATTATAATTGCAATTTTCCTGAATGTGAACCCTCAGTGATCGACAAAGCCCTCTCCCTTGCAGAAGAAAAAGGAGAGTCCCTTTCCAACCCATTTGCGGTATGGGCCCAAACTAAAGCGTGTCTGGACTCGTATGGGGACCCTTTTGCGATCACTGCGACTCAGTTTGATGCACCTGGAGTACATCCCCTTGATATTCATACAATGGAAGACCTTTTGGAGGTCCACCGAGCCAATCAGAGCACTTTTTCCTGGGATGAATTAAAAAAAAGTTAATTTTATCTAAAGTTTTTTCTAGATGGTCGACTATAGATAGAGATTAATCATTCCATGGAACAACTAAACTTTAACTACTTTCGAAGAACCTTATACACCCTAAGCGTTCTTTTCTTTGTTTTTCAAGCATCTGCATTAGATACCAAACGATTTGATGCACCCCCACCTGCTCGTGGACAATATCTCGCCTTTACCAAACCGATTACTCTTCGGTATGGAACTTCCACACCCCCCGTGGATCGAAGGAAATTGATTATGCCTCCGACCACACAAGTGTCAGTTACCGTTGTAGAGGAAGAATCCAATTCTTCTACCTCTAAGCAAGCAAACGATTTTCCATTATTTAATCCAGAGAATACTAGTACGGGTGCACCGGATCGTCCCACAGTGGAACTCTTTGAAAATTTGCCTTCGGTCGCACCTCCCGTTTCGCTCCCCTTGACCGATCCATTTCAAGAGGTGGGTTCTATGGGGATCGACAGTACCGATGAACTATTGGAGGTTTTTGAAAGCTCGACCTTATCAACTCCCCGGTCCAGAATGCAGGCCATCCCATTTGTTCCCCCGTATACGATCGCACCGGATAATATGCGTATTACCAATAAAGCAACATACCAAAGACGCCAGCGATGAAGATATTTACCAAATACAGCCTACCTTTTTTCTTATTGATTCCTCTCTTTTTTTCCTGGCATTCCACTTTTTCACAGGGGAATTCAGGTGGTTCGGAACTTAAATCGATTGAAGAAGTGATCGAAGGCATTGATTCTTTGCTTGGAGATATTAGGGATAATTCCAACCAACCGAGTCCGTCTCCTATCATGCCCAATTATCCCAGGGCACAAGATCCTATTTACAACTCTCCTGGGGAAAACTCCGATAGCGGTTCATTTCGAGTACAGAATGAACTTATGCCTGATATTTTATTAAATGATAACTTCGAAAATTATCCAGATTACATCATTTCCTTTATAAAATTTTTTTCAATAGATCTTAAATTAAGGATATCTAATTGTCTTTTAGAACAAAAAATTAGGTTTAATTTTCTATTATTATTTTTTAAAATTTTTGCAAATCTTCCATCGCCACCAGTTACTAAAATTTTACTGTCCATTAATCTTATTATTAAAATCTTTAAATGAGTAATTTTTTTTATCCTTTTTTGAAAGAATGGGTTTATTTATTGGCCACTTAATATTCAAATCTAGATCGTTATATTTAATGCCAATTTCAGACTTAGCATCTCTGTACTCTGTACATGAGTAAACTACAAAATTTTCTTTATCAAGCGCACAAAACCCATGGGCGAATCCTGGTGGCACATAAATAGATAATGAATTTCTAGAGCTTAAAATTTTTGAAAAATATTTACCGTATGTTTTGGACTTTTTTCTAAGATCAACTACAACATCAAAGATTTTACCTTTTAAGACCGTTACAAACTTACCTTGAGGTTTTTTATTTTGTATGTGAAGGCCTCTAATTACATTTCTTTTTGAAAACGACATGACGTGAAATGGAAACCTCATGTTAATATCTTTTTCTAACAATAATTCTTGAAAGTATCCTCTAGAATCATAAAATTTATTTTTTTTAACTAAAATCAAATCTTTAAATTTTGTTTTAATTATCATCTATGTAATAATTTTTTTAAATAATCTGAATATTGACAGCTACCATAAAACTTAATTGACTTATTAACTTCCTTTTTTCCAATCCATCTATTATTAAACGAAATTTCTTCTATACATGCAATTTTAAATCCTTGTCTATTTTCAATTGCCTGTACAAAAGCAATTGTTTTATAATAATCATCAATTGAACCTGTATCTAACCAGGCACCACCTCTTCCAATAAAATCAGC
>ENA-OWPI01002751-OWPI01002751.1-marine-metagenome-genome-assembly--contig:-NODE-2751-length-15897-cov-3.628761_pt1 | contig 15897 bp, 29 predicted proteins | sample MGYA00238138_ERZ651775 | MGnify/ENA primary metagenome ERZ651775 (study PRJEB26906, sample SAMN06265043) | marine metagenome | isolation source: Helgoland LTER site | place: Germany:Helgoland, sampling...
TTACGGGAAGAAAACAGGAACAATATATACTGCAAAGTCATCACGAAGTGACCATCTATTGTGAGTTGGAATGATGACTATGCAGTAGTGTTGATGTCGGGTGGAGTTGAATCCACTGCAACACTTGATTGGGCAGTAAAGAAGAAGTATAAGAAACTTATTGCAGTCCATAGTATGTGGACAGACATAGAGATAACAGGGTCACGAGAGTTTAACCCAAACATACAAAAGATATGTGATTACTATGATGTACCATTATACATATATAAACAATCTAACCCTTTAGAAGGATTAGATATTGAAGGGATTGATTATGTGCATTCCTCAAACCATTGGTTGATTACTGCAATGAATATTGCATCAAGGTATCCAACAATAAAGAACTTCCTTTGGGGAGTCAACAATGGGATAAGGGCAGTTGGAGATAGTGGTGGAGATTTTCCATTCCTTCCAAGGTCATGGCAGTTCACAATTGCATTTGACCAATATGTGCATAACATGGGTAAAGATGGGGGTCAACGATTATGGCCACCTTGTTCATTCATGACCAAGGTGCAGATGTGGGAAACGATTCCCGATGAAGTCAAACCACTGGTTCAATCATGTGGAAGACCACTTAAATACGATGGTGTATCACCATGTGGGGAGTGTTTTAAGTGTAATGAATTTAAGACCATGTTAGATGGTGTAACCCCAAAACCATAAGGAGAAATTATGATTGAAATATTCGGAAAAACACAATGTCCTTATTGTGATAAAGCAAAATCATTATGTGAACAAAAAGGATTAGAATACACTTACAAACAATTGGGAACAGACTTCACAAGAGAAGACCTCTTTGAAGAGTTCCCTACTGCAAGAACTTTTCCTCAGATAAGAATTGATGGTGAAGCAATTGGTGGTTATGATAACTTTGCAGATTGGGCATCAGTAGAATAATGTCTAGTTACCATATATATCTTAACCTCAAACATATGCAAGATGTAAATGATGAGAGGTTACAACACATTGTCAAAATGGTCGATAAAGAGATTCATGAAGTGAGGATATATACCAAAGGATTAGACTTCCAAGGTAACCCACATGACAGACCATTACCTTATGGTATTATTGATGGTAAACCAAAAACACATGAAAACTTCTTTAAAGAGGTTATAGGGGAGAAAGAGTTAGATGAAGATTAGAGTACACTGCACTGATTGTCAATCACAATGTATAGTTGTACATGAAATGGACTCACACCAATATGGTATCGACCATTGCCCATTTTGTGGAGCTGATATGGATTTAGACTTACTAGAGGAGTTGGAAGACGATGATGATTAGGTCTTGACAGCGACCTAACAATTTTGATATAATTATGGCACGATTACAAAGAAAGGAAGAATACCCTTTGATTGACATTCAGATTAATGGTCAAATTGCACAAAAACGGCGTATCAAAACCTATATTAAGTCATGTATTGCCTACTTATCCCCTAGATTGCGTAAAGATATAAGGATAGAACTAAACGTTATAACTACCCTAGAACATTCTGCCTATGCACTCTGTTATGGAGACCGAAATTGGGTTCAAATCGACCTAGCACGATGCTCAGGGCATCTAAAGTTCTCTTTAGAAGAGCAGATGTTGAACCTTGCACACGAATTAGTCCATGCAAAACAGTTCATTACAGGACAATTGAGTCCAATTAAACAGAATTGGAAGAAAAAGGACTACTCCACAACCCCTTATAGCCGTCAACCATGGGAGCGTGAGGCATATGCAAAGGAAGAAAAACTATACAAAATATTTTGGGAATAGCCTTGACAATGACCCACTAAAAGTTGTATACTAACAGTATGGAAAATAAAGAAATAAAAAGAATCTTCGTTGATATGGACGGAGTATTGGCAGATTTCAACACTGGTGTTGAAACTTTAACAGGGAGAGAGTTCCCTAATACCGACCAAGGTCATAACGACTATGACGAGAGGAAGGAAGAATTAACTAACAAAAGACTGTTCAGAAACCTACCACCTATGCCAGATATGTATGACTTAGTTGCATATATAAGACATACAGGACTTCCTTGGGAAATCCTAACTGCTGCAGGTGTTATCAACAGAGAGTTGGTAGTGTTCGACAAGAACGAATGGATAAGAGAACACGTGAGTCCTTCAGTGGTAGTCACTTGTACTATGACTGGTAGTCAAAAAGGTATGTTTGCAATCAAGGGGAGTGTCCTCATTGACGACAGACAGAAGAACCTTGATGCTTGGGAAGAACACGGTGGAATTGGTATCTTACACACTAGTGCAGAAGACACTATTAACCAACTAAAGGAGTTAAGAAAGTAAATTAACATGGAATTTGAAAAAAGGGGAGACCATATCGGAGTCTTCCATAACGCTATAGATGATGGACTTGTAGATAAAATATTAGACAATTATAAGTTCTATGAAGAAGAAGGTCTTGCAAAATCACGACCATCATATGACCCAGCACCACCTCTTGATAAAGAAGATACTGCTGTTGGTATGGTACACAGGTATAAAGAAGATTATGAAGGTCAAGTGTTGAGAGTACGAAATGAACTGGCCATATGGGATGCATTAAATCGTGATATCTTACCACAATATCGTGATGCTTATGGTATGAGAGATGATATTGCTGTAATAACAATAGATGGAAAGATACAAAGAACAGACAAGGGTCAAGGATATCATCAGTGGCATTATGAATCAGATACTCCAGTCACTAGACATAGGATTCTTGCATGGATGATATATTTAAATGATGTTGAGGAAGGTGGAGAAACAGAATTTTTATATCAACATTGTAGATTTAAACCTGTTAAAGGGACATGTTTAGTCTGGCCTGCACAATTCACCCATATCCATAGAGGAAACCCTCCATTATCAAACACTAAATACATATGTACAGGATGGGGAGAATATTGGAATGAATAAATTGAAAGAAAAACTGATAATCTTTTGGAGATGGATATTTTCAGAAGAATATGAAATAACTGTTTACCGTCAACAGGGGTTGCAGGGAAACATGTATAAGTCAGTTTACACAGCAAAGAAACTTCTAATTCAGAAGGAAAAACACTTAAAGTTCAGAGATTGGGATACCAAGAAGATGGTAGAGATTCGCTCGTCCAGTGGATTAGACTATAAAATAGAGGAGAAATAATGAATCAATTTTTTATAGCAATTATACTGGTACTTGGATTAAGTTCTTGGTATCTGTTTAATGAAAATCAAACACTCACTGCAAACAATATGAAACTTGAAGGTGCAGTAGAGGAACAAAAAAGAACGATGGTTGCATTGAAGGAATCTTTTGAGAAACAGGGTCAGTCTCTGTTGCAAATGACTCGTGCAGCAGCACAAGCAGAAACAGAGAAAGCAGAATATCTTGCAATTTTCTCTAGACATAATTTAGATTTACTTGCACTAAAGAAGCCAGGGATGATTGAATTGAGGTTCAACAATGCAAGTGAATCAGTAATGGAGGGATTAGAAAATGATACAGAAGAACTTTATAAACTTACTGTGCCTGACACTACTGATTAGTAGTTGTTCACTCATACCTACAAGAGGTATTGAAATTAACAGCACACCAGTTAAGATAGACATCCTACAACCCGACTTACCTCGACCAGTAGAATTGACTGCACCAAAATGGTTTGTAGTATCAGAAGCAAAGATTGTTAATCCTTGTAAGAAGTCAATTAAGTTTGACCCACCAAAGTTCAATGACGAAGGTGTGGAACAACTCAAAAGACCAAAAACTTGTGAGTTGACTGAAAGAGAGAATCCCGATTGGCCAGAAGGTTATACATATCTCGATAGATTCTTAGATGAAATGAAAGCACAAAACAATGGTGATGTGTTATTCGTTGCAACGACTGTTGGAGACTATAAGGTTATGGCAGAAGATATGCAAGAGTTAAAGAGATACATCAAACAAATTGGTGAGGTTGTAATCTATTATCGTAATGTGACCATCAATGACGAAGATGCAGTCGGTGTTAAAATTAAGAAATGAGACCTAGTAAGATAATACAACAAGACCTAACATATCAACCTGCTCAAGGTGAAATGTTGGATTTATTTCCAACTCGTATGTTCAGAGGTTATTGTCCTCTTAACAGAGAAATTGTTGTTAAAGATGTTAAAAACATCATCGATGGTGTTAAAGAGAAAGACCCCGATAATCTCTCAAACAACTATACTACATATTTCTATCAAGATGCTAGAGAAGAGATGGAGAGATTACCTTGGTTTACTGATTTCGCAAATCAGATGAAAGACACATACATCGCATTCATTAAACAGAATTATGATATGAGGGTAGACCACCTATCTAGACACGACATACATTTCTTTTGTTGGGCGAACCTATACAACGAAGAGAATGAACATCAAACACATAATCATCTACGCTCATTAATATCGGGAACCTATTATCCACTTATAACTGATAAAGAAGCAATCAAGTTCTTTACACCTAATGTCGGATTTGACTTTGGAACAAGAGCAATGGGAGAGGGAATAGATTTAGGAATAAGAAATACAAGATTCCACGGAACAGAAGGAACACAATCAAGTGTCGAGTTTTTTCCCGAAGATGGGGAGTTCTTACTTTGGCCGTCATCAATGCAACATTGTGTTGGTCGTGCAAAACCCGAAGACAGAGATGGATATGAGAGAATATCCATATCATTCAATTTAGACCATAACGACCCATTAGAAGATACGATTAGTGGAACAGATATGAGGTACAACTTTATCAAATGAAACCATATGCAATAGAACAACTATATGAACTGAACTCTCAATGGGAACCACAATGGGATGAGGAGAATCAAGTCTTAACCATCGATGATTTCTATGCAAACCCCGATGATATCTATGACCACTTTATGTCTCGACCTGTTCCTCTTTGGAAATACAATACAGAAAGAACGGTAACATCAAACGCAGTTGATTACAATGATTGTCGTATTACAGATTTCGTAGGACATCCAACACGATTATACGAGAATGGTAATGAACGAATCATAGGTCAATGTCGTAAATACTGGCATAAAGGACACTATGAATTTGAACAGAGTAGAATTGAGGTTAACTGTTTCCAATCTATCAATGTAACAGACACTAAGATGCAACACTACCCACATATAGATTCTCCACTGGATACACCCGACCATCTATCTACATTGAATATGTTGGTCTATCTAGATAAAGAAGAAGATGGTGGGACTGCAGTATATGGTGGTAGTTGGATTCATAACGATGAACAAAACAATCTACTATATCCAGTCGAAGACCGATTTGATATTCAACACATCATTCCTGCTAAGTTTAACAGATGTGTCATCTTTGCAGGGAATAGATTGCACGGTGCATACATAAACGACTATAACAAATTTATGGGTGATAAGTGGAGATATACATTAGTAAGATTCTTCCACCCACACGAGGGATAAAAAATGGAAAACGATGGCAGACGAGTAATACATAGAGTTCGAAACACTTGGTTACGAAGTCCTAATATGATGATTATTGGTGAACAGGTTTTATCTCGAGGAGAATGTGATACCATTATTCAGATGCACAAATCTCTACCTTTTACTGAGGTTGACTATGATGTCGATGGTATCCCAAATAAGATTTGTCCTAAAGACCCAAGTATAATGGAACACCCTTGGAAGTATGCTGCAAGGGATGGTAAAGAGTTTGCTATGTTACCCAATGATTCAGAATACTTTGAACAAGCAATAGAATTGTGTTTTGATTACCTACCAAAAAACGATGACTATGGTGGAATCAACTATGTGCAGATAATCAGATATCCCGAAGAGTGTTCGTTTCAGTTTCATAAAGACTCTGCAGACGATAATGACACTGCAACTGCAATATTCTTTCTCAATGAAGAATACGAGGGTGGTAGACTCAATGTGGAAGGACATCAGATTATGCCACGAAGAGGAACGATGGTCACATTTAACAATTCAACCGAGAGATGGCACGGAGTCGAACCTGTTTATAGGGGTGAACGATATGTGTTTGCAATTTGGTTCGGTGCAGTTGAGGTAACAGAAGAAGAGGTTGATGATAATGACAACACTGAAGTGTAGTCATTGTGCTAAGACACTTAAAATAGAAGACATCAAATATTACTTCACGACCAACAAAACCTCTGTTGTATTTTGTGATGCATATTGTAGTAATGACTGGGTAAAGAATGTACGGAATAAAGAACCTAACAACAAATAAACACATCGCAGTGTTTATGCACATACCCAAGACAAGTGGTCAACACTTTCTCAAATCTATCAATCCAAAAGAGTTTGAGGTCTATCCACTTAACAAATACATCCCTTGTAAACAAAATCGATTTACAATCACCTTTCGTGAACAATCACACGCAACCTTAGAACAAGCATACGAAATATACCCTACTTTAGGAGAGTTCATCGATAAACATAACTTGGATGTCTTTACCTTTGTTAGAGACCCCTTTGATAGATTCGTGTCGTCATTGCGATTCCTACCTGTCTTTATGACACTTGACACTATAAAGAAAGGACAAATCAATTATGGCGAAAGCACATCTCACGCAGAATTCCTAGCACATTATGCCACTTTGTTATTACGACCTCAAAGTGATTGGATAGATATCGAAGGTCGACCACAAACAAGGATGATACACCTATCAGATATACAAAACAAAGAGGTAGAGATAGTCGATGGATTGACCGTTGACTACAGAAAGAGTTGGTGGTCTAATGAAGATGCAGTCAGTGAAGTGAGAAGTGATATCCCTACTTGGAATATACCCAAGTTCACACTGGATGCAGAAACAAAGAAATATGTAGAGTGGTTATGGAAAAAAGATTTTGCATTAAATCTACAAAATAACTTGACAGCAACAAAGCAATAGATTATAATAGAGGGTATGGGATTTATTAATTTAGGTAGTTCGATTAAATATGGGCCTAGTGGTAAAAGACGTAAAACCAAAGCATTTAGTACCAAGTCCAAACGCACTAAATATATTGAACTAATCTCAGAACAACAAAAATTGTATGACCAAGTGATGTTAGAGGTTTCACAAGAGAGGATGGAATATCCTTCTTATGAGGGTACGAGTCAAGGTGCAATAACACCTAAACAAGAACCACAAGAATACACTGGTGAGAGACAATTATTGGGAATTGCAACGATGCATAAATCCAATATGATTCCTATCTTTGCAGATGATAAGGAACACGCAATTGACGTTGCAAGAATGAGAAGATAAATATAACTATTATTATAAACGGAGAAATAATATAATGATTGAATTAGTATGTGTAAAAACCAAAGACAACGGAGTTACTGCAGAGGATGTCAATAGATTTAACCTAAGTCTTGCAAGGATGAAAGTTACATCTGTAGATTTGGCAGATTTCCAAGCGTGTCGACTCAATGTCCTTACGGATGATAAAACTGGATTAGACAAAGATATCAGAGTGATACCTTTCTTAGGTAACGAAGATATAACCAATCCAAGTTTCCTACCTATCGAATTGCATAATTATGATGATATGTTAGGTCACGGAACCAAGACGATGTATTTCGATGCAAACTTTATTGCAAGAGATTTAACATTGTCCTTTGCATTTGATGGTATTCCCGATAGAGGAACCACTCAACATACCACTGCATATATCAGTCCCGAAGACAAGAAAAGGATTGAAGATGAGAATCTCGCAACCATAGAACTTGCAACAGAATGGTGGACTGGTGAAGAGGGTTCAACCTATACATCTGCATACTTCGGATTTGTCGCAGGAGACACAAGAAGTTTATATCGTAAGTTTATGGAAGACCCTGCAGGATATCAAGAGAAATATAAGACTCTTGCTGACTTCTATGAAGGAGAATGGGAAGGATTCATCCTCGAACAGAAGACAGGACGTATTGGTGCATATTATGTTGATAATAAAGAACAAAATGACATCGTGAATGACCTCTTTGAGAAAAACATCAGACCTACATTCGAAACAGGTGGATGGAAAGGAGAAGGTGGTGATATGGGACAGAAGTTCATCGAATGGAATCACGAATATCAAACGATTACCAAACAAACCAGTCTATTACTTTTAGAGAGAGGAGAAGACAACAAAGACCCTTTCACGGATAGATATCTCCATCTATGGGTTTTATAAAACAGGATATTCGTAAAAGATACAATCCAATAACAAAAAGGTTTCAAGGGTTAGATAACACTCATCTCACCCTTGACCCTTATTATCACAAAGAATACCCATCATTTCTTACAGAAGACGAATGTAAACACCTCTCTAAGGTTATACAAGAGGATGCAGAGTCTATCAAACAAGCACATCCACTCACACCTAATCAACATAATTCATACACTGGACTTACACAATACTTCGAAGTATACAACTGGTTAAATCATCCAAAGGTCGCATTACTGAATATACCACAACGCTTGCTGGAATTACCCGAGTTTGACGAATGGAACTCTGCGATGATTCAATGCTGGTGCAATATACTCCATCAAGGACAAGACTTACCCGAACACACTCACAGCGGACAAGCAACCCAATACGCAATCAATATATTCATACAAGGTAATCCAAGCACAGGAACCACATACGAGGGTAAGACAATACCAAACACACTTGGTACACTTACGATGCTAGGGTCTTCAGTATTACACCAAGTCAAGACCAATATACACCAAACACCACGCATATCAATGGCATTAGACGTGCATAAAGGATGTAAGACCAATAAAGAATCAATGTTAGTCCATCATAGTAGCACTGAAAGTATGGTCAATAGATTCCAGTATTATATACGTGATATACAATAAACTTGCAAGTGCATCCTATGGAGAAGGACGAAAGTACTTTAGATGGTGGTTGAGAGTATGGTGTAGACGTTGATTCTAAAGGGTTGCTACTCATATTTAATATAATTTCTCGGAGTAAGTCAGTGAGATGAATATATGGTGTGTCAAAGTGTGTAGAAGTGTGTCATTATATTCAATATTTGGTGTAAGAACGAATCAGTGAATAAACTGAGTTTGGTCGATGCATCTCGGAGACCCTAACCACATATTTTATTCGGAGACAACCCCTCTGAAACCCCTACAGCTGCAACCTTTCCGAGACCCCTCTGAGTACCTCTAAGGACGACAAAGCACTGGAGAGCACCTCCGAGACGCCTTCAGCTACAACATCTACAGACACTTGACAATGCCCATCACTTTTTGTTATTATATACCTATGATGACAAAGAGACAGAGACTAAGAAGGAAATTCGAAAGGATGACTCCTGCACAGAGAATCTCTTATAACAAACGAAAAGCAATGTGGAGAAAGGTCGACATATGGTTTACTAACAGTTCATTCTGTTGTTTCCTATGTATGTTCGGTATCCCTTCTGCATTGATATCTTTAATAGCGGTGGTAACTACTTAATGAATTAGATAGAGTAACAGCAGAACTCCCCTAATTGGCTGTGACTATGGGGTGGCGAGAGGAGACAAGAGAGGCGTCTTAGTTATTGTTCTTCCCGTCAGAGTAGTAGAGTAAGACTAAGAACACGAGAATCCGAGAATGAAACATAAGAACCCTCTCGGATTAGTTGTATATGGGACTTGACAATGCCACCTATAAATTGATATACTATAGGTATAATGACAAACAAAGGAGACATTATGAAACAACTCAAAAAACTTGGACTATTGGATGCCGACTTCTTACAGGGGTTAACACCATTCGTATTAGCATTGGTTATCGGAGTGGTATCATAATGTATGTATTAACGATTGGTAGTATTGTAACCCTCTATGATAATGAGAAAGATGCTCGTAAAGCATTCCATCAGTCAGTTGCAAAGAATGGTATTAATAACGTAAAGGTGAAGTATGTATGATTTAAGTGATAACAATTGTCTTGTAGGGGAGCATATAGCCACTGGTTATCCCGTGACGATACAGTTAACCAATCAAGAGATTACACTGGGAACACTTACACAGGGTGATATTAACTCTGCGTGGGAGTCTATGTGCCATCTAGTCCATAGACGTACTGGTCAAAAGATTATAGGAGAGATTCAGATAGAATATCTAGTGGTCAATGGAAATAAAAGGAAATTCCACTAGACAAAGACCCTCCTCTATAGTATAATAGATGTATAAGTCCGACTAGGGAAGGACATTCGTTATGAATCAAGTGAGTCCCTAGAGTTATCTACTGAGAAGGTCAGAGTGGTATGAGAGAGACCACTGGTTGTTACTTAGAGACGCTCTAAGCGTATCAGATGTCCTTAGAGGATATAGGGTAGGGGTGGGTGTCTCTGAGACGCTTAGAACAGTGCTGTGGGACTCCTAGGAGAAATGAAAGAGGACTAAACCCCCCCACCTATTATCTCAGAGCGGTCTATATGACACCATCTAAAAATTTTTTTTATGGCCAAAAAACCTGTTGACAAAGCATCTCACTTTTTGATACAATAGACTTATAATTTAATACGGAGACTTATTATGACACCACAAGAACAATTCGAACATCACTTCAAAGCAATGTATAAGATATGTGAGGAACAAGGATGGGGAGACCCTTTCTCTTATGCAGTATCGAGAGAGATACTCATTGCAAATAAATTAGGTCACAAGAAAGCAGACACCCTCAGTGGTGCAGATGGATATGACCAAGATGGTGCTTGTGAATATAAGTCTACCATAGGTAAGAATATTAATGGTGCATACAATGGTATCTCTGTTCAGTCTACTTGGGAGAAACAAGTGAAGTATCTTAAAGAAGAAAAGATTGGCAAATATAAAAACCATTATGCAGTGAGGTTTGATGGTGCAGAGATTGTTGAGTGTTACACTATGACAGGCGATAAGGTCTTGGAACTACTGTTACCTAAACTTAAAAAAAACTACGAGTCTACATTAACGAAGAAAGACCCTAGATTGGGTGCATCTTTGTGTATGACTGAAATACATCAACACGGTGTGAGGATTATTTAATGATTCCAGCGTCGTACAGAGGTCTACTATGAGTGTGAAATCACGTAAAATACATAAAGAGACTGCAACCACAGTGGGAACTGGGTTATTAATCAATTACCCATTGAATTTATTGGGTCTTTATATCTGTATTGATGTACTGCAGATGAATAGTTCAGTTGCAATAGGGACTTCGATTACCATTGCGATGACTTTTGTTGCATATACTCGGGTTTATACAATTAGGAGATGGTTTAATGACCGAAACGGATAACAGTATTACCGATAAAGAAGAAAATCGTTATGAGGTGTCTACGGAAACTCCTCGATATACGACTGATTGGTATATTAAATGGGTCGCCAGCGTCTTTGTACTGTCCAGTATGTCCCTCCGTGGTGTCGAGGGATACCAAGACTGGGACTTAGGTCTGTCGTTTGTAGGCGTTGCACTATGGTTAGTCGTGTCACTGATGTGGAATGACCGTGCATTAATCGTTTTAAATGGAGTGGGATTGTTTTTTCTACTTCGAACTTTACTTACAGGATAACATATGAAAAATAAAAAAAGAAAAGTGAAAGAAAGAGTATCGACTCTTACTCATACAACAAGAGAGGTCGCAATAGACTTTTTAAGGTGGCGTGAGGAACAAAAACAAAAAAATTCTTTAATAGGACATAACGGTTGTCCTTTTTAATCTAAATAATACTATGCTTGAACTAATTTTATTACCTTGGACACTATTTAAATATATTTTTTCACTGGGATTGTGGGGTGTCTTGTTTATGACCCTGCATTTCTATTGGAAAAAACACGACTGTACCGAGTGGACAGTCAGTAAACTCACTAAAAACAAGACAGAAGAGAAACCCGAGGATTATATTGTATGAGTACTGAATTAATATTAATACACATCGGATTTATATTCGCACTGGTTGTGTCAGTATGGTATAGTGGGTTCAAATCGGGGCGTAAATCGATGGTCGAACAGTTTATGGACGATAAATTCTTTACACCCAAACAATTATTGTCTTTTTATAAAGAACTAAATAAACATATTAAATAAACTATTAATTAAACACAGGATATATTATGGAAATACTTGCAGTGAACACTTCACACGACACTTCGATTGTCACCTTTCACGATGGTGAAGTCACAAATGTCTTCGAAGAAGCACGACATCGTAGAGATAAACACTGGACACCCAATCCCGATGAAGCAGAACTCATCACTTTATCGCAAAGAGGTCTGCATAAACCCGACCATCTTATTTTCACTTCGTTTGATAGACGAGGTTTAGACTTTACTTTTTCTGATGAAGTCAGACAAGACAGATTACTCGCAAGAGATATTATCGGTGCATTTGCACAAACCCAACTTACAAGAACTCGTATCGAAGAGATAATGGAAGACTTCAATGTCGATAAAGATAATCCTCGTATCAGTGTACAAGAAAATAATATAGATGCAGACGAGATTATTAATCACGCTATTGCATCTCAACTCGAAATGGATGAGTATGTGTTTGATTTAGAACATCATCTGTATCACGCTGAGTGTGGTTATTACTTCTCACCTTGGTATGACAAGAACGAAGATGTTATTGCAATCACTTGGGATGGTGGTGGTGCTCAAAGACACCATAGCACTCATCCTAATTATCAAGAAATAGAATCTATCTATTATATACAGGGTAAAGAGACTGAACCTAAACTTCAATGGCAAAGACTTTCCAATACTCGTTCACTGGGTGATGCGAAGGGTGGAACTTTTGACAATGAATTAGAATCGTGTTTACATTGTCCCGAAGATTTAGAAACAACTATCGAAGGTGTCCCTACCGTGTTTACCAGTCAACCGTCTATGGGGATGAACTTCTCTAATCTATCTGCAGCACTAGGGTGCGAAAAGATGGGTCGTGCGCCAGGCAAGGTAATGGGAATGGCATCTTATGCTGGTGTTCCAATAATGGATAAAGTCCATACTCGTCATACCGTTGCACAAAGATGTGAACTGGATGCACTAGAACACTCTTGTGAAATTATTCAACGTGCATTAGATATGAATCCCGACTGTAAGAGAATTGTTCTCTCGGGTGGTTACTCATTGAACTGTACTAACAATTACAAATATATGGAAAGATTTCCCGAGGTCACATTCTTTGTTGACCCTGCAGCATCAGATGCTGGAACAGCAGTTGGTGCTTCGTTGAATCTTGCAAGACTGTTGAATAATGAAACTGGAGAATCAGAATAATGATACAAACAAATATAGTAAGAGAGATGGATGAGTGTTTAGATTTACTCATAGACAAACAACAGATTGTTGGAATGTATCAAGGGTCTTCAGAGATTGGGCCTCGTGCATTAGGAAACCGTTCTATTATCTTTGACCCAAGACTTTGGAATGCAAAACAAATTGTTAACGATGTGAAACAACGAGAAGAGTATCGACCTTTTGCTTGTACGGTTCTAAAAGAAAATGCGAATGAGTATTTTCATATGTTGCAATTAGAAGAACACGGTTCGCCTTATATGTCCTTTGCTATCCAAGCAAGAGAGAAAGCATATAAAGAGATTCCAAGTTTAGTTCACGCTGATGGAACTTGTAGAATCCAAACAGTGACAGAAGAACAGAATCCAGTATATTATAATTTAATTAAAAAATTCGGAGAACGAACAGGAACACCTATTCTGTTTAACACTTCATTTAATCTAGGTGGTGAAGCACTAGTCGAAAGTGTCTTTGATGCAATTGACACTTGCAACCGTTCTATGATTAATCAACTATACATCCCCGAAGAAGAGGGTGATGTTTATATTCCATTTGAATGTATTAAATTCAAATCTGCAGACAGTGATGATTATGAAAACAAGTTCAGCGAAAGCTAAAGGTAGAAAACTACAACAGTGGTTTGCAAAAGTCCTAGTTGAAAAACTGGGTGTCGATGAGGAAGATATCGAATCTCGTCCTATGGGTTCCCAAGGTGAAGACATCATTATGGGAAAACAAACTAGACAGGTATTTCCTTATAGTGTAGAATGTAAGAATCAAGAAGCAGTGAACGTATGGAAAGCATACGAACAAGCATCAGAAAACTGCAAAGGGTATGAACCCCTCGTAGTGATAAAAAGAAATCGAAGTAAACCTTTGGTTCTTGTTGATGCAGAATATTTTGTGGAGATACATAATGACACCTAATGCAACAGGAATAGTAATCAATCCATTCGGCCCACTTATCTATACGGGTATAATGAATGATGATGTTTTAAATGAACTACAAACTCACTCAGAGACCGTCAGAGCAAGTGATAATACAGAGTGGACGTTGGGACACCTTTGTTCAGAGGATGTCTTTACACACCTTCATCAACATCTAAGAACGATGTTGCATTGCACTGAAGACTTGACGAAGTTTCCTGTTAGTCATTTTAATATTTGGGATGTTGCAGTTGACAACTTAGGTATGGTTCTACAATATGCACATCATCATAGTCCTGTATATTTTGAGGGAATGTTTTCCTTTATGATTTATCTTAGTGACACTAGAACACCATCAGACAAACAAGATGGGATGATACACTTCTCTTACGGAGAACAGGGATACTACAACTTTGTAGATTATTATCACACACCTAAAGTTGGAGAACTTCTTATGTTCCCATCTTGGTTACGATGTGATGTCCAACCCTTTGCACAAGAATCAGCAGAGACACTTCGACTTGCAGGAAACTGGAATTATTTTGACAATCCCGAAAAACAAACTTGACATTACCCACCAACATTTAGTATACTGTTTATTATGATTCAAAAAATAACTATACAAGAACGAATGAGAAACAAAGCACTTAATGCTTTAGACGAGGTTGAATTTGAAATTGACCTACTAATGGAGAACAAAGGTAAATCTAATTTCTCTATGTACAAGTATCTTAAACAAATTGATTACAGTGGAAAGGTCATTGCTTTTATGCAGGGATTCACTCACGACATAAAATTTGAAATAGAAAATGAAGAGGGATGCGAACAGTTAGACGAAGCATATAATTTTTTAACACCTGCACAAAAGAAAAAGGTTATAGCAAAATTAGAAGGGATTGAAAATGACATAGACAAATATGTCAGTGAATACAAACCTATTAGGAAACCCCGTAAACCTAAATCGCCAAAACAGTTAGTCAGTAAACTTCCGTTTCTAAAACAACACGGTAAGTATCATTCAGTCGACCCCGAAGAAATTATTCGTGCAAGAATGTTGTTCACTTACAATGTTGCTTCTAAGAAGTTTACTAAGTTTGAAACTTATGGTGGTCTATCAGTTAAAGGTTCTCGTATTATTGATTATGATGTATGTGAAGAAAAGACCTTGACAGATATGAAGTTGCTTGATTCATCCTCTTCTTATTCGTTACTTTCAGATCAAATCTAGCCGTAGCAAAAGAGGCACATGATTGATTTACAACAGCGGCATTCCCAGAAATTTAGATTTAGAGGTATGCTTTTACAAATGGTACATTTAAGTTGCTCACTGTGTTCGCGACCCTCGACAATTTCTGAGACATCGATCATCTTTCCAAACTTTTCAACTTTGGAAAGCAACTTACTTATCTTTTTAAGATTCACTTAGTAAGCTAGGGTCGGTGGCCCGCATACATTTATCTATTGATCAAGCATACAAGTTTAGATATTTCACAGAAATATTATTTAATGGTATAGAAATCAAATTTTTAGATTTTTTAATGAGATCTAAGTGTACAGTATATAATATATATGAATAAGGGAGAATTTTGATAACCGATCATTCAATTTTTGGAAATTGTAAGAGTATATAATTTCAGATTGGTGGGGTTTTGGGGTTTTGGGG
>ENA-OWPI01002752-OWPI01002752.1-marine-metagenome-genome-assembly--contig:-NODE-2752-length-15887-cov-6.638520_pt1 | contig 15887 bp, 16 predicted proteins | sample MGYA00238138_ERZ651775 | MGnify/ENA primary metagenome ERZ651775 (study PRJEB26906, sample SAMN06265043) | marine metagenome | isolation source: Helgoland LTER site | place: Germany:Helgoland, sampling...
TTTTACTTTTTTGATCTCTCTTTCTATCTTACTTGAATTAGCACATTTCTTAATTCCAAACAGAGCTTTTGAGTTTTACGATTTGTTTGCTAATAGTATAGGAGCATTGATTGCTTATTTATTAATTAATATTTTTTTAAAATTAAAAATTAAATAATATGAAAATATTTAAAGTCTTTATCATATTTATATTTTTCTTAACTTTTAAAGCTACAGCTGGTGAAATAGCAGGAAGCCCAATCATAACTGATGGCGATACTATAAAAATTATAAATAAACGAATTAGACTTCATGGGATTGATGCACCCGAAAGTAAACAATTATGTAAAAAAAATTCTAAAGAATATAGATGTGGAATAATAGCCACAGAAGCATTGGTAAAAAAGATTAATAAGAATCAAGTGAGGTGTATAGTTCAGGACAGGTTAGACAGATATAAGAGATATATAGGCGTTTGTTTTGTTGAAGCAATAAATTTAAATCAATGGATGGTAAGAAATGGTCATGCAGTGGCATACCGAAGATATTCAAAAGATTACATAAAAGATGAAGACTATGCAAAAAAAAATAAACTTGGCTTATGGTCGGGAGATTTTATTAATCCGGAAAAATGGAGAAAGCTTAATTAAATTCTAGTATAAATTTAATAGTGATTCTTTTTAAAAAAAATTTATTATTAGTAGTTTTGCTTCTAGTAGCTGCTTGCTCATCAATTCCTAAAAACACTCAAAATAGTTGTGCCATTTTTGAAGAAAGATACCTTTGGTATAAACATGCAAAAGCATCATATGAAAAATGGGGTGCACCTATTCATTTACAATTAGCGTTTGTAAAAAAAGAGAGTGACTTCAATTGGCTAGCAAAACCACCACGAAGAAAATTATTTAAAGTCATTCCGTTTAAAAGGCCTTCAAGTTCTTTTGGCTACTCTCAAGCTGTAGTTGGCACTTGGGAACAGTATAAAAAAGAAACAAATAGTCCTTTAGCAACAAGAGCAAGATTTAAAGATTCAGTGGATTTTATTGGATGGTACATCCATAAAACAAATAAAATTTTGAGAATTTCTAAAAAGGATCCTTACAGACAATACTTAGCTTATTATAAGGGCTGGGGAGATTATAAAAATTATTCTAAAGACAAAAAGGCAATTATTTACGCTAAGTCCGTAAAAGATATGGCTAATAAATATAGAAAACAATTAACACTTTGTAAAAAAAATCTAGATAAAAATAAATATATTATTTTTTAAGTTGCTTATTTAAATCTATTTCTATTGCGTCTATTCTTTTAGTATTTCTGCCAACAATTGTATAAATTGTAGGAATTACATAAAGAGTAAAAAAAGTAGAAAATATCATTCCTCCAAAGATTGTAATTCCTACTGTAAGTCTACTAGCTGCTCCAGGACCTGTTCCTAGTATAAGAGGTAATACACCGATAATTGTAGATAAGCTCGTCATTAAAATTGGTCTTAATCTAATAGCTGCAGCTTCGAATACAGCTACCTCAATATTCTTTCCTTCTTTCCTTAGTTGGTTAGCAAACTCAACAATTAAGATTCCATTTTTTGCAGAGAGTCCTATGAGAATAATTAAAGCTATTTGACTGTATACGTTTAAGGATGAACCGACGACAAGAATGCCGAGCAATCCTCCAAGTATAGCCATTGGTACTGTTAACATAATAGTGAAAGGATGTTTCCAACTTTCAAACTGAGCACACATTGCCAAATAGGCAGTTATCAGTGCTAAAGCAAAAATTACATATAATTCTGTATTAGTTTTTTTATATTCTTCACTTTCACCCTTGTAAGCAATTTTTGCTTGAGGAGTGTTTTCTTCAACAACATTAACTAGAAATTTTAAAGCTTCGTCTAAAGAATAATCTCCTACAAGTCTTGCAGAAATAGTTACAGCTTTTTGCCTATTGTACCTTGCTAAAAACGGTGACTGACCTTCTTCATCGTAGGCTACTAAATTGGAAATAGAAACAAGTTTATTGTTATTTTTGGATCTTACGAAAACTTTACTTATGCTTTCAGGTTCTTGTCTGTCTTTAATATCTCCTTGTAAAATAATAGAATATTCCTTTCCATCTCGAGTAAAGTTTGTAACTCTTCTCGAACCAAATATAGTTTCAATTGTTTTACCAATATCTTCCGTAGAAACACCTAAGTCGGCTGCTTTCTTTTGATCTATCTTCACGTTTAGTTGAGGCTTATTAAGATCAAAATCATCTTGAATTGAAGTTAACCCTGGGTTTTTTCTTGCCTCTTTTTTAATAAGATCTTTCCATTCAATAAGTTGATCGTAAGTATTTCCTAAAATTACAAATTGAACAGGACTTTCAATACCTCCAGTTCTTATCCCTTGAGGCATTATAGGAAAAGCTAGCACACCAGGTACTTTCGAAATTTTTCCAAATGACTCTCTCATAATTTTTACACCATGACGATCTCTCTTTTTCCATGGCTCAAGTAGAACTATTATAAAACCGCTGTTAACTTGTTTAGCAGATTTACCAAACCCTGGAACTCTCATTATTAATTTTCTGTATTCTCCCTTCCCTACATTTGGAAGTAATAATTTTTCAATTTCTTCAGCTCTATTTTTTGTAAAATTAAATCCCGATCCTTGAGGTGCTTTAACAATCACAAAGAATGCCCCTCTATCTTCAGGAGCTATTAATTCTTTTTTTGTAAAATTAAAAAAGAATAAAGTTAAAGAAAGAGTTGCTATTAAAAAAATTGTAATCGTTGTTCTTTTCTTAATCCAACCTAATAAAGAGACTTTGTAAAGATATGTAAGATCTTTTAAGAATTTTTCAAATTTCAAAACTAATTTTGATTTATTCATATTTTGTTTTAAAAATTTACTAGCTAGCATTGGACTTAAAGATAAGGCTACAAAACTTGAGATGATAACAGCAGAGGCTAGCGTGATTGCAGTTTGTGTGAACAATATTCCAGTAATACCTTTAATAAAAATTAGTGGCACAAATACTGCTACAAGAACAACGGTAGTAGCTATAATTGCAAATGAAACTTGTTTAGCTCCTTTATATGCTGCGACCAAAGGAGTGTCTCCAAGTTCTATCCTTCTAACTATATTTTCCAACATAACAATTGCATCATCTACGACGATTCCAATAGCGAGAACTAAAGCCATTAAAGTAAAAAGGTTTATTGAAAAATCAAAAATATAGATTGCAAGAAAAGTTGAAATTAAAGATACAGGTAACGCTACTAGAGGAACTATTAAAGCTCTAATATTTCCAAGAAAAAGATAAATTATAATTGTTACTAAAACTAACGCAATAAAAAGTGTTTTATAAACTTCTTGAATTGCCGCTTTAATATAATTACTTCTATCAAAAGAAACTTCTAATGTTGTGCCAGGAGGTAGGCTAGGTTTTAGTTCTTTAATTTTATCTTTTACACCATTAGCAACTGCAATCGTATTAGCGTCTGACTGTTGGTAAATACCTATACCTACTACTTGTTTACCATCGCCTTTAAATAAAGTTCTTGTAGATTCAGCACCTAGTTCTACTCTAGCTACATCTGATAAAGTTATAATTGATCCATCTTTTGATCTTTTTAAAGGTAGGTTTTTATAGTTTTCTAAATTATTATACGCCTTGTCTAGTTTTATAGTTAAATCAATATCTTTAGATTCAATTCTTCCTGCTGGAAATTCAACATTTTCTTTTCTTAAAACAGCTTCAACTTCTTGAGTAGTTAAATCTCTTGCTGCAAGTGCTAACGGATCCAACCAAATCCTTAATGATAACTCTCTTTGACCTCCTAAACGAACTCTGCCTACTCCATCAACAGTAGAGAAAGTGTCAGTTAAATAACGATCTGCATAATCTGTTAATTCTAAATCTGTCATTGTCTCAGAATTAAAAGACAACCACATTGTTGTACGCATACCTGCGCTTTGTTTAAATATTTCTGGTTGTTGAGCTCCATCTGGTAAATTATCCAAAACTCTAGAGACTGAACTTCTAACGTCGTTAGTTACATCATCTAAATCAAGATCTGTTTCAAATGTTAGAGTTATTCTAGAGCTTTCGTCTTCACTAAAAGAGTCTATTGTTTCTAAGCCAGGAGTTCCTCCAACAAAATCTTCAATCTTTTGAGTAATTTGAGTATCAACTATTTCAGCTGAAGCCCCTTTATATTCTGTTTGAATAGTCACAACAGGTGGCTGAAGGTCAGGTAATTCGTCTGTTGGAATTTCTTGAAATGTTACCAGACCAAAAATTACGAGAACCAAACTCATCACTGAGGCTACTACAGGTCTTTTAATAGAAAGGTCAGTTAGAAACATCTATTTTGCTGGTGTAACAATTTTAACTTTTGCTTTATCTCTCACTTTGGAAACTCCTTCAACAATAACTATATCCCCTTCATTTAACCCAGATATAGCAGAAACTTTTCCAAAATTTCTCTTACCTATTTTTATATTCTGCTTTTTTGCAGCATCGTCGGTTACTGTGTAAACAAAAGCTGTATCTCCTTGGATAGTCACTGCACTTTCTGGAACCCCGATCTGTTGAATCTCATCATAAATAATTTTGACAGTCATCAACTGACCAGGAATAATTTCGAAATTTGAGTTATCTACTACTATTCTAGATAGAATTGATCTTGTAGATGGGTCTATACGTGAACTTATAGTTTCTATTTTTCCTTTAAAGATTTTTTCATAAGCTGAACTCGTTACTTCAGCCTTTAATCCAGATTTTAAAACGCTAACGTAGTTTTCAGGCACCTTTATGTCTATAATAATTTTTTTAAGATCGTCTAAAGTAATAATTAAACTTTCAGAACCCAATACTCCCTGGGCTATTTCTCTTTTTCCAAGTTTACCGGCAAAATCAGCAATTAACTTCTCTCCATCTTTTAAGGTTAAGATAATTTCACCTTTTTTTACAAATCTATTATTTATTTTTAGTTTTCCTGCTATTTCGCTCGCCTGCACTCTGTAAGTTTTTGAGTTTTGCGCTATGGCTGTTCCAAAAGTTTCAATACTTTTATAAAAAAGGGATTTTTCAACTTTACTGACAATGACACCGGGGGCAGGTCTTACACTGAATTTTTTCTTAAAGTGAAGTCCAATAAAATGTCTAGCAGCTATGATTGCAAATATAGCTACAAAGAAAATTATTAAAAATGTTTTAATTTTACTAGAAGTTTTCATATTTTAATTTAAACCGTATTCAGCCCACGAACCGTCGTAGATAATTGGTTTTTTACCACTTATAATAGAATTAGCTAGGCCTAAAATACACGCGGTTACGCCTGAACCACAAGTAAAAGCCATTTCTTTATCGATTGAAATTTGTTTATCTTTAAAAATATTAATTAAATCCTCCTTTTTTTTAAAAGTTCTATCTCGCTCGTCAATTAGTTTTTGAAAAGGCAAGTTTATAGATCCGTTTATATTTCCACTTCTAAGTTCTTTACGAGGTTCTTGTTGTAACCCTAAAAACCTTTGTTCACCTCTTGCATCTATCAATTGATATTTTTTTTTTATTATATTTTCATTAATTTGATCTTTGTTTACAACAAGTGAGCAATCTTCATTTGCAAGATATTTTGAAGTGTTGGTATTATTAATTTCTTTTGAGGTTGGTCGATTTTCGTTTAACCATTTTTTAAAATTACCATTTAATACAGATACAAGCTTTGGATTATGACCAAAATATAAAAAGGTATACCATACGCGACAAGAGCTAAACACATCTGAGTTATCATAGATAACAACATGATTTGAATTATTTATTCCTAAGTTTGATACAATATTTTCCCAGCTTTTTTTTGATGGAAGCATATGAGGAAGACTTGTTTCTTGATTTGAATTTTTATCTATATCAAAAAAAATAGAGTTAGGAATATGATTTAATTTATATTCTTCAAAAGGATCTCTATTAACATTAGGTAGATGCCAGCTTGCGTCTAGAATTTTAACAGTTTTAATATTTTTTTCTAACCACTCTGTAGAGACTAATTGATTCATTGTTTATTCTTTTCAATATATTTTTGATGATATTCTTCAGCTTTACAATAGTTTTTTATTTTTGAAATATTAGTTTGAATTTTACCATCAAACTTTTTGTTAAATTCGTTTAAAATTTTAGAGGCCTCTTGTTTTTGTTGATCTGTTTCGTAAAAAATTTCACTTCTGTACTGTGTCCCTACATCTGGATATTGCATATCCTTTTGAGTTGGGTCATGCATTTTGAAAAATAAATCTATAATTTTTTTAAAAGATATAATATTTTCATCAAATGTTAATCTCACAACTTCAGCATGTCCCGTGTTGCCATTGCAAACTTCTTCGTAAGTTACTATTTCATTTAAACCTCCGGCATAGCCAACCTCAGTTTCTATTATTCCTGCTTTACTTTTAAAGGTTTCTTCAGGTTTCCAAAAACAGCCAAGAGCAAGTGTACATTTCTGCATAAGTTATTTATGATAAAGAAACAAAGGATATAAAATTGTTAACTCAAAATCAAATAGGCGTATTGTACATGGTTGGAAGTGTGATTTGTTTTTCCATTATGGATATCTGCGTTAAATGGCTAGATTATTATCCTATTGGACAAGTTCTATTTTTAAGGTTCTTTATTGGTTTTATTCCTATCTTTTTTATTATTCCAAAAGATAAAATCTTTTCTTTCTACAAAACATCTCGTCCAGGCCTTCATGCATTTAGAGCAATTTGTGGTGCGCTAGCAATTATCGCATTATTTTTTGGTTTAAGAGAACTGCCTTTAGCAGATGTAGTTTCTTTAACTTTTGGAGGACCTATTTTCGTTACTATTGCATCAATAATATTTTTATCTGAAAGAGTTGGTGTAAAGAGGTGGTCTGCAGTTTTTTTAGGTTTTTTAGGAATGTTATTAATTGTTCAACCTGCTTTCATAGATTTAAATTACTATTACATTACACCATTTATTTTTTGTATATTTTTTGCATGCGTAGCAATCAGTGTAAGATCTCTGTCAAAAACAGAAGCTAATTATACAATAGCATTTTATTTTACTTCTTTGTGCGCTCTACTAGGTTTAAGCACAGTTTTTTTTAATGATTGGGTTATGCCAACCCCTTTTGACTTTTTGTTATTTTTTATACTTGGTTTATGCGGCAGTGTAGCCAATCTTTTACTTACGCAAAGTTACAGGTTAGCAGAGGCATCTTTAGTAACCCCAATAAAATATTTAAGTTTAGTTTTTGCAATAATCTTTGGATTTTTAATATGGAATGAGTTTCCCAAGATATTAACTTTATTGGGGGCAGGACTTGTTATTATTAGCTCATTAATTATTTTCATTAGAGAGAATAAATTAAAAAAACAAATTGTAGCTCCAAGAACATGAGTAAAGCTCCAAAATACTGGGCTAAAGCAAAAAAAACTTTATCTAAGAAAGATAAAGTAATGAAAAAACTTATTAATAATTATAAGGATGGTAGCCTTGTAACTCGCAATGATGTTTTTTTCTCTCTTTGTAAAAGTATTATTGGTCAACAAATTAGTGTTGCTGCAGCCAATTCAGTATTTTTAAAGTTTAAAAAAAAATGTAAAAATAAAATAAATGCAAAAACAGTCAACAAATTAACGTTTAGCAGTTTAAAAAGTTGCGGCTTAAGTCGGCAAAAAGTAAAAGGAATTCAAGACTTGGCTAAAAAAACTCTTAATAAAAGTTTTAAACCAAATCTAATTAAAAAAATGACTGATGAAGAAGCTATAGAGTATTTATCAGAATTAAGACAAATAGGAAGATGGTCTGCAGAGATGATTTTACTCTTTACTTTCAATAGATCAAATATATGGCCCCTTCAAGACATAGGATTGCTAAGGGCTATTTCAAATAATTATAAAAAAAAATATTTTCCTCCTAAAAAATTTGTAGATCAACTCTATAAGAAATTTACCCCTTATTGCTCTGTAGCAACTTGGTATTTGTGGAGATCAATAGATAACGAACCTATACAATATTAAGCGCCTTCTATCGTTTGATGATGGCGCTCAGCGTGACCTTTTAAAATATCATGTGCTTCTTGATATTCTTGTGAATTATAAAATGAGTTTGCCTTATCATAAGATGAAAATTCTATAACCACAGTTCTTGGGGATTTTTCACCTTCATTAGTTGTTGTCTTACCCCCTCTAATTACAAATCTTCCCTCATATTTTTCAACTGCTGCTTTGGCTTTAACAGCATATTCTTTCAATTTTTCTTCACTGCTTATACTTTTATAAACACAAACAACGTAACCTTTCATTTACAACTCCTTAAAAATAAACTAATTTTTTTCATGGCAGATAAACTTATTATTGATTGGAAGCAGTATAATCTAATCGTAGAAAAATTGGCAGTTCAAATTTATAAGAGCGGCTTTAAACCCGACATGTTAATTGGGATTATGCGTGGTGGAGCTCCAATCATTGATGTTTTGAGTAGGGTTTTCAAACTTAAATGCGCATACCTAGCAGTGGAGTCTTATTCAGGGGAAGGAACTGAAGATCAGCAAGGAGAGCTTGTATTTTCAAGAGAAATGAGTTCAACAGTTCAAGAGATGAAGGGAAACCTTCTTTTATGTGATGATTTATCTGATACAGGAGTAACACTTAATAAAAGCATAGATTGGTTAAGAAAGTATCCGCCCTTACAAGGAAATATTAAAGATATAAAAACAGCAGTGCTTTGGAAGAAAAAAGACTCAACATTTGAACCTGATTATTGTGCACAAAAACTTAATAGTAATCCGTGGATCGTGCAGCCTTTTGAGAATTATGAAGAGGTGAGAGTTGAAGATTTAGTCAAAAAACATCAGGAGAGTTAAAGGGCCAGCTTTAACCGGCCCTAAAATTTTTAAGCTACGTAAAAACTTAAAACACTTAATGCTGCGATTACCCAAATTGCTGGAGAAGTTTTTGAAAACTGACCAGTAAAAAGTTTAATTAAAGCATACGCGATAAATGCTAAAGCGATACCGTTGCTAATACTGTATGTCATCGGCATAACAATCATAGCAAGAACAGCAGGACCAGACTCCCCTATATCATTCCATTCAATATCCGTAATATTTCTTACGAATAAAATAGCAACGTATAGTAAAGCAGCTCCATCTATTTCTTTAGGTAGACTTGTTGCTAAAGGTGCAAAAAATAAGCAAGCCAAGAACAAGACACCAATAACTAAAGAAGTCATTCCAGTTCTTCCACCAGCTTTAACACCTGAACCTGACTCTACATAACTTGTGACTGTTGTTGTTCCCATCATAGCTCCAGCAACTGTCCCAACACTGTCAGAAAGCATAGCTTTATCTATATCTTGCACTTTACCTTTTTTATCTACTTTACCAGCGACATTAGCTACAGAAGTTAATGTTCCAGCTGTATCAAAAAAATCTATAAACAATAAAGTAAAGACAACAGAAGCCATACCTGCAGTAAGAGCAGCTTTAAGATCAAACTCAAACAAGTATGTCATCGGAGGAATTGATCCAACTACACCATTAAATTTAGCTAAGCCAGTAGCCCACGCAATAATACTAAAAAGTAAAATTCCAATGATGATATTCCCTCTTATTTTCATTTTTTCTAAAACAACCATGAAAACAAAAGCTAAGCATGCTAAAATTACTAAAGGATTTTTAATATCTCCGATAGTAACAAGTGTAACTGGGTGATCTCCTACTACACCCATTATTTCTAAACCAATAATAGCTAAAAATAATCCTATACCTGCTCCAATACCCAGCTTAAGACTTCGAGGTATCGAATTAATTAACCAAGCTCTTATAGGCGTTAATGAAATAGCTAAAAAGATTACTCCAGCTACAAGTACAGCACCTAATGCTGCTTGTGGAGTGTAACCCATTCCCGCTACCACACCGTAAGCGACAAAGGCATTAATTCCCATGCCAGGCGCTAAACCGATTGGCCAAGTTTTACCGTGGAATGCCATTATAAAACAGGCCACAGCCGTTGCTAAGATTGTTGCAGTGAATACTGCTCCAAAATCAAAAAAACCTTTATCTGTTCCAGCGAATTCACCAGAGAGAATAAAGGGATTCAAAAACATTATGTAAGCCATTGTAAGAAAAGTCGTTACACCAGCAATTACTTCAGTTTTAAAATTTGTTTTGTGTTTTCTATACTCAAAATATTTGTTTAACATTATGAATCCTCCCGTTATGGGTGAATAACCCATATCGAATTAGAAATCCCATTAAACTTATCATTTTACACATTTTACAACCTATGCTTAATATTTCTGTTTATAAGTTTTGGGTGTAAAATGAATTAAAGTTTATGAAAAGTTTAAAAATCTTGTTTTTTATAATTTTGGTTTCCCCAGTGTTGAATGCTTGCCAGACAGTCACCACAAAAATAGACAAAACAACCGAACAAGAAAAAAAAGAATTAAGTCAATGGTTAAATAAACCAGAAGCAGAACTCAAAAGTTTTTATGGTCAGCCTGATAAAGTTGAGTTTTTGAAGACTAGAAATAGGAATTACATCTACATTACAGAGAAATATAAAATTAAATGTGAAAGAAAATTTGAGATAAACCCAAAAAATATGGTAGTAGGCTTTAGCAGTAAGAACTGTTTTTAAGCATGGATATTAAAAATAAAGCTCAATTTATTGAGTACTTCTCAAAAGGAATTAAAGATATAGATCAATTAAAAATTGGAGTAGAGCATGAAAGATTTTTATTTGAAGGTCAAAATAGAAAAAGAATTTCTTATCCAACGTTAAAAAAATTATTTGAAAATTTAAAAAGTGATGGTTGGAAACCTCTATTAGAAAAAGAAAATATGATTGGCATGCAAAGAGGTAATCAACAAATTACTACCGAACCAGGACTTCAATGTGAATTGTCAGGTGCTCCATTAGAAAATATTCATCAAGTCTGCAGCGAAAGTTCAAAATTTTTAAAAGAAATAGAAGCTGCAAGTAAGGGTCTTGATATAAATACGGTTTCTATCGGGTTTGATCCTTTTAATAATTTAAGTGAAGTGCCTCAAAATCCAAAAACAAGATACAAAATTATGACAAAGGAAATGCCCAAAGGAGGAAAACAAAGTTTAGATATGATGTACCGTACATGTGGCATCCAAATAAATTATGATTACACTTCAGAAAGCAATTTTGAAAAAATATTTAGATTAGGAAATTATTTAACTCCACTTACTATAGCTTTATATTCAAACTCACCTTTCGAGTCAGGAAAACCAACAAGATATTATTCTTATAGAAATAAAGTTTGGCAAAATACGGCTAGAGGAGGAATAATGCCGATTGCTTTTGAAAAAATGACATTCGAAAAATATTTTGATCATGTAATTGAATACCCAATTCTTTTTGCCATAAGAAATAAATATGTAGAACCTAATGGTCAATCTTTTAAGGATTTTATTTTAGGAAATTTTTCCAATCTTAAAGATGAAGCTAATTTAAAAGATTTTGAAACACATCTTGCAACAATCTTTACAGAAGTAAGATTAAAACAGTATATTGAAGTCCGATCTCTTGATGCATGTGACTGGCAATGTTTATGTGATGGTCCAGCATTTTTTACTGGTTTATTTTATAATGCACTTGATGAAGCTTTTGAAATTATAATGAAATGGAAAAAAGAAAACGTTATGAATGCTTATTTAGAATCTCCTCAAAAAGGTCTTGAGACAGAGCTAGAAGGAAAGAAATTACATGAATGGGGTGCTATATTTTTAAAGTTAGCTAAACAGGGCTTAATAAATAGAAAAAAAATAAATTCTAAAGGTAATGATGAAACAGTATATTTAAAACATGTTCAAAATGTTGTTGCGAATAAGAAAAATAGAGCTCAGTTATTACTTGAGCAATATAACAAAACTAAAAATTTAGATTTTTTTAAAAATGAAAAAGAAAATTTTAGCTATTCAGGGTTCTAGCTTAAAAAGAATTAATATTAAAACTGACACTTCTTTTTTTTTAGGTTTAGAGGCTCAAAGAAGAAATTATGATATCTATTATTATGAACCAAAAGACTTAAGTTTTATAGATGGAAAAGCAATTGCCCGATGTAGCATATTGAAGCTTCAAGATAATTCAAAAAATCCAATAAAAATTCTCAATAAAAGCGTCTTGAATTTGGTTAAAGCAAAAGTGTTGTTAATTAGAAATGAGCCTCCATTTAATCAACAATATATAAACACAACATTTATCTTAGAAAATATCGCTAAAAAATTGAAAATTATTAATAACCCGAAAGCTTTAAGAGAGGTTCCAGAAAAACTTTTTTCACTTAGATTAATTAAATTTATGCCTCCAACCTTGATAAGCGAAGACTTAGATGAAATAAAAAAATTTTTTAATAAAAATAAAAAAGTAGTTATCAAACCTATTGAAAGTTATGGTGGTAATGATGTTAAGTTATTAAATAAATTTCATAAAGAAAAAATCTTAAAGTATATTAAAAAGTATAGTCATTTGATGTTTCAAAAGTTTATTCCACAAATATCAAAAGGAGATAAACGGATATTTATTATTAATGGTAAAGTTAAAGGTAGTATTTCAAGGGTACCAAAATTAGGAAGCATTTTATCTAATATGAGCAAAGGTGCTAAAGCAAAAGAAATTAAGATTACCCCCCACGAATTAAAAATTAGTAAATTTGTTGCAAGTGAACTTAAAAAATCAAACATCTATTTTGCAGGTATTGATTTTATTAATGGTAAATTAATTGGTGATATTAATGTAACTAGTCCTACAGGCTTAAAAACTTATTACGATTTAACAGGAATAAATCTAGCAGAGTATTTTTTTGATAATATTTGACAAGATTTAATATAAAATTTTTGCTGTTTTTAAAATAAATGAATATTCTTCTGCTAGTTCTGTAATAGCATTATCTCTACCACTCATACCACCATGACCTGCAGCCTCCATTTTACATTTCAGTAATTGAGTGTTGCTGTCTGTTTTGATTTCTCTGAGTTTAGCAATATATTTTACAGGTTCCGAATAAAGAACACGATTATCAAACAAAGAAGTAGTAATAAGCATTGGAGGATAATCTTTCTTTTCAATATTATTATATGGTGCGTAGGAAAGAATGTATTCGAAGTAATCTTTATTCTTTATAGGGTTTCCCCATAATTCCCATTCAGCGGGTGTTAAGGGTAATTTTTCGTTAAGCATAGTTGTCATCGTGTCAACAAATGGAACAAGAAGTAACATAGAAAAAAACAAATCCGGAGCCATATTTGCAACGGCGCCACCAGTAAGTCCTCCGGCCGAACCACCATAAAAACAAATACCACCTTTGCTAGTGTAACGTTGTTCAATTAAATGATTTGCACACGCGATGTAATCTAAGAAAGTATTTTTTTTTAATTTTTTTTTACCTTCTTCGTGCCATACATCACCAAGATCACCACCACCTCGAATATGAGCAATTGCAAATGTGATTCCCCGATCAACCAAACAAAATCTTGAAGCACTAAAAGAAGGAGAAACACTATGTTTGTAAGCTCCATAAGCATAAAGCAAAACTTTAGATTTTCCATCTTGTTTAGAGTTTTTTAATCTTACTAAACTAATAGGTATCATTCTTCCATCGTGAGATTTTGCTTTTATACGTTCGACAACATATTTATCCGGATCATGTCCTGATGGAATTTCAGTTTCTTTTACTAATTTTTTTTCTTTAGTGATAATATCATATTCATAAATTTTGCCTGGAGTAGCCATGCTTTCCCAGCCCACTCTGATTTTTGTAGTATTTGTATTTTTTTGCATTAAAGAAGCTCCGGGAACACCAATAGCTTCATCTGAAATTTTTATTTCTTCTTCATGGTTTGTTTTAATATTTCTTACATATAATTTAGGAATAGCGTCAGATTTTTCACCTCTTAAAATATATTCATCTAGAAAATCAAGACCACCAATAACTGTTTCTTTTTTAGCAGGTATAAAAATTTCTAATTTATCAATCTGGTCAACCTTACACTTTAAAATCTTATAATCTCTAGCATCTTCATTCGTGTGAACATAAAAAAATCCTTTCCAGGAATCGATAGAGTATCGAACATCTTTTACTCTCTTTTGAAATAAAACTGGTTTTATTTCGTTCGTATTGGAGGGAAAGAAATGTTCTTCGGTTGTAATATGATCAGACGTTGAAATGACAAAGAAATTTTCATCTGAAGAAAGGCTAATAGAGCATGTAAATGTTTCATCTTTTTCTTCGAATATTAGTTTATCTTCTTTAACTGTCGTGCCTAAAATGTGTTTGAAGATTTGTCTAGGCCTGTGGAACTTATCCAGTTTTGAATAAAAAAAACTTTTACTGTCTAGTGACCAAGTGATTCCACCGCTAGTATTTTCAATAATATCTTTTTCATTTTTATTGGTGTCTAAATCTCTAAGGTAAATTGTATAATACTCCGAACCTTTGAGATCTAAGGAGTAAGCCATGTACCTATCACAGTGAGATATGCTTACCGATCCGATACCAAAATATTCTGATCCATAATTTTTTTTTTCTACATCTCCATCAAAGTATATTTCTTCCGGTTTTGAACCATCAATTAATTGTCTAATTTTTTTACCATAATTTCCTTTTGCCTCAGTTTTAGCCCAATAATAATATTTCTTGTCTTTAAACTTTAAGGAAGTGTCATCAAGTTTGATTTTAGATTTAATTTCTGTAAATAAACTTTTTTGCAGAAGTTTTGTATCATTAAAATATTCATCAGTGATTTTGTTATTAGCATTAATATAGTCTTTTACTTCTGGATTTAATTTATTTGCATCTTTTAAAACTTCAAGAATATCGGGCTGGTCTACCCAGGCATACTCATCTTTTACGATAATATTGTGATACTTTTTCTCACTCTTTATTTTTTTTAGATTTGGTATATTCATAGTAGGAAATTATATGAATTTGTTTTTATTAGGAATATGCATCTTTGTCATTGTTTATTTATTTTTAAACTGGTTTGCACGTACTAGTTCTAAAAAGATCGTAACACATATAAAAAAATTCACGGTTTATCTTTCGTTAATATTGGCAACAATACTCACTATAGGTGGTAAGTATATTTTTTCTTTGCCTTTTTTGTTTGTTATTTTAAGTGGTTTAAAAATTAAAGGTTTGACCGCCCTTCAAGTGGTTCAGCTATGGAGGCTTATCCAATATTTAAAAAAATCAAGCAGGTTCTCGCGGGAACAATTTGGACAAGCCCAAGGTTCGTCAAATATTTCTATTGATGAGGCATATAAACTCTTGGGATTAAAAAAAGGTTGTTCCGAGGAGGAAGTTTTAAAAGCTGTAAATCAACTTCAAAAAAAAATACATCCTGATATGAATAGAGATGTAAAAACAGAAAGATTGAGTCAGTTGGTTAATGAAGCTAAAGAAAAAATTTTAAAATCAGATTTTGCTTAATTTAATAATTTAATTGATTTCTCAAAAACTTTTTCAAAAGATATTTTCTCAGCACCTAAAGTATTGTGAGTTGTAGTTTCTTCAGTTTCTCCTTCAGGAACGATAACATTGATGTTATTAGAATATTTTCCGTAAGCTTGAACTGGACTATCCACGAATAAAGCAACACACTTAATACCTAACGCGGATGCAATATGTAACCACCCAGTATCATTTCCAATATAAAGATTACAGTTTTTAATAATAGGAAGCGTTTCGTTAATTTTTAAATCTTTAAAAGAAATACAATTTTTACCTATTTTAGAATTTAAAACTTCTTTAATTAAATCTTGATCATTAGTACCAGCTGCTAGATAGAATTTTGAAGATTTTTTTTCATTAATTTGTATACATAATTTAATAAAATTTTTAATATGCCATCGCTTTGT
>ENA-OWPI01002760-OWPI01002760.1-marine-metagenome-genome-assembly--contig:-NODE-2760-length-15840-cov-9.640043_pt1 | contig 15840 bp, 9 predicted proteins | sample MGYA00238138_ERZ651775 | MGnify/ENA primary metagenome ERZ651775 (study PRJEB26906, sample SAMN06265043) | marine metagenome | isolation source: Helgoland LTER site | place: Germany:Helgoland, sampling...
CCCTACGCCCGATGGGATGCTCCCACCAATGCCAGCCCCTTTATCCCTGCAAACTTCGATTTCATCGTCGTCCTCGCGTCAATTTTCTTACTCACTTCCTGGTGGCATCCCTGGGACCCCTAGGGAAACTAGCGAGCCCTCGCCCTCACCCTCTGGCCCTCTCCCTCGTTTAGAGTCCAACTCCTCGTCAATGACAGGAAGTTTGCCATCGACACCGCGAGGGAATGGGATGATAGGAGATAATAGCTTATACCTGCAAGCGAGAGAACTGGAACAAGAAGGCACTTTGGATATTACTGTAAAGCTTCCACAAGCATCTGAAAGACAATTTGCTCAGGATGCTGCTGATGCGGAAGCGCAATCGAAAGTAACGCCGCTTGAGCCACTGCCGACGGACCCAACCGAGCTCTCAAAGTACCAAGACAAATTGACGTGCCATTTCAACCCGGGAGCAATCAGCAAGCTGATCGCAATTAATATTAAGAAGCGCTGGCATGACGAGAGAAACGAGGAAATAGCGCGCGATAAGTGGGAGGGGTTTGTAGTCTCCGAGGGTAAGCCCTGTACAAAATGCGATTTTTGTAACGCTGTGCCAAGGTGTACGATTCCGCTTGCAGCCTTGGCAAGCAACTCAAATAGTAGCAACCCGACTAAAATTTCACTGGAACTTGCAGCCCTGACGGCGACCCCAAGTGCTGCCGGGGATATTTCTGCTATTGTCGCTTCTATTACAAAAATGTTCTGCGGTCGGGTGGTCAAAGAGGCGAGAAATGTTGTCCTAGAACGGGGAGGAACAATGAAATCGACGATATTGCGTGAAGATATGAAGGAGGCGGAGCGACGCATCGTAGCTGGAGGCGTCTTTTTTAAGGGTGGGAAAGGAGGGGCTTAAAAAATATGTTGTAATGTTAAAATGTAACTGGCTTTGCTATTGCTACCACTCTTGTACTTGGCTTATTGCCACTCTTACGGTTTATTGCTACTACTTTTGCACTTAATTTGATGACCACTCAGTATATGAGTTCACGGATGCTCGACTCCCAGTTGCTCCCCCCCTCCAAACGCAATAGGTGACCGACCAGGATTACCAATGGGATTCTTTTGCTCAAACTTCAAGCCCTTGAACTCGTCGCTAACCTTCACCTCTCTCCTTCCAAAGGCGACCACTTCTGCAGCTAGCTTTCCAGCCAACACGGCCCCCTCCATTGATCCCAAAAATTTCTGCGAAGTCCAATCACCAGCGAGCGTAAAATTAGGAATCGGGGTCGTCTGGGAGGGACGATACTTGTTTCGCCCCGGAATAGCTGCGTAGACTGACCGCGGAGTTCGAACGACCGCGTACTTTGCAACATTTGCCTTCATCATATCATCAGGAAATAACCGCTTCAATTCGCCGAGGGTTGCATCGACAATTTCCTCATCAGACTTGGAAATCCAATTGACTCCCCCCCCGGCCTCCACTGTTGCCGGAGCAAACACAAGCTCGAGCATTGTGCCTTTGCTGCTCGAGCCTTTTTTTTTGTATTGGCTATACTCTTCGCAGCAGAGGCTCATATCTGCGTACACTGACAAAAGAGGCGACCGTGAGAAACACAAACCATCCACGACTGTCTCGAACTTCTTGTCGAACCAGATTTGCAAATTTATGACGGGAATTCCTCTCAACTCGTCCAGCTGACGAAAGTAAGGCATAGAAGACCATTTCAACGGTACCATCTTTTTGAAGATGTCAACCGGTACAGAGGATACGTAATGGTCTGCAAAGACTTTCTCACCACTCCGCATAAGCAAATGATTTATAGTGTCATCTTCGTTCAGAATAATACTGTCCACGGGAGATCCTGTGGTTATCCGCCCGTTTCGCGCCTCGATGTGCTGACGAAGCGGTTCACACAGTCTATCGGGCTGATTGCCATCGAGAAATGCTGTCTGTGAACCATCAGCCTCTCGGATGAAGCGGTTCATTGCGGTCAGTATAACCGCCATTGACAGTTTATCGCTATCCATGAAATCGAGAGCTTTGCCCATGGCAATGAATAGCTCCTCTCTAATAGTCTTTGGCATTCCGTATTTTTCCATGAATTCACTAACCGACAATTCGTCCGTGCTGTCAATAAAATCTTGCCCTTGCAGCATCATCGGAAGCAATCCTGGCACCATTTTGACCTTGTCAGTTAGGGACAGCATTTTCGTGTTCGTCAGAATTGCGAACGCCATATTGATGATCGCAGGGAAGTTCGGGGGGAAATCGAAGGATGTGAATTCCCCTGGAAGTTGTTGCATTGCAAAAGTCATTTTGTGTTCCTTCCACTGCAGGCGGTCGTGAATGTTCAGCTCTGTGAATAAACTCATCATGTTCGGGTAGGCTCCGAAAAAAATATGCAGTCCCGTTTCAATCCAATCTCCGTCTTTGTCTTGCCATGCGCTCACTTTACCACCCAACACACTACGAGCTTCGTAAACAGTCGGTATGTGCCCAGAATCGGCCAGGTATTTTGCGCATGCCAGTCCCGAGAGACCACCTCCAATTATGGCCACTTTCTTTGGGGCTGCCGCTTCACATTCAAACTGTTGAGACAGCTCTTTCGCCTCCCTGAAGTTTTCTGTGTCGAAGATTCGTGAAGGGGTCAGTCGTCGCCCCAGGGCAAGGGAAGATACCAGGGACAGGTTTATGGACAGGAGAATTGCACTGAGGAATATTTGGGTCATTTTTTACACCGATTTCGAGAGAAATAGAAGAATTTAAAATAAAAACGATGTGAAGAAGGAATTCTTCTAAATGCTGGTCCATGCTCCATTGTTTGCAAGTTTAAACATAAGCAGTTCCTCTCCCCACCTGTCGTCATCCGTCCACCATCCGTACATACATAAACTCGGCCTAACAACTCGGCCCTATTTGGCCATGACTCCTACTCCTAGTGAAATTGTTGCCCCTCTTATCCGGCGCTTCTCTAATGCTAAGCACACAAAGAACAGTTTATCCTCATTGTCCCTATCTTCGTCAAGTCAATCCTCTTCACAGACAGCGACACCGTCGTCCTCCCCTCCTCCCAACTGGCTATCCTCTCCAACTTCCCTGATAAACAACAATTTGACAGCTCTGACGGACCAGATCGAGAGAAGATTCGAGAAGAACTTCAATTTTTTCGCTGCTGGTGTATTTTTGGGGGCTGCTGTCGCAGGAGGATTGTGCGCTGGGATGATTGGTGGTGCGTATTTTTGGTTTGGGTGGGGGAATGATGGCATGGGCAGGGGCAGGAGAATGATCAAAATGGACAGCAATGATGACGATGAAGAACGTAATAAGAGCAATTAAAACGGGTTATGACAAAAAGACATGAGAAAAAGTAGAAACCAGATACTAAGAGCTAAATGATAAAAATACAGCCTACAGAGAAAATATTTTTTTGCATGTCTCTTCGCATCACTTATCTTGTCTCCTTCTTCTTCGGGATTTAATGTTTCTCCCCAACTTTCCTCCAGCAAAGGGGTTCTTGCTAGCGTCCTGCTTTCTGATGTGAAATCGAAGTGGAACACCCTGCATTCCAAAAGCTGCCCTTAAGTTGTTCCTCAAATACCTCAAATAGCTCTCGCCGAGGTCAGATTCCGACATATTTGAGAAAATTCGGAACGAGGGCGGACGGATTCCCACCTGGGTGATATATTTGAGTCTGATGGGTCGATTGTTTACACTCGGAGGGGGGTGGCGCTCGACTGCATCATTCAAAAAAGCATTTAAAACACCAGTGTTGATCCTTGTGTTCCACTTCTCGTGAACCTCAAGCACCACCGGGATCAGCTGGTCGACATACTGGCCCTTCAGGGCTGACATGGCCACGACATAGCACTCTCCAACGTGGGGAAGCAACGTTTTTAGCTGATCTTTCACCGCCGCAGCATACTCGTGGATTTCCACACCCTCTGCCTCAAGCAAATCGTATTTGTTAGCAGCGATCACCAGACCCCTCCCTTCCTCGATCACTTTGTCGACGATCCCCAGCTCCTGGCGAGTGAGCTGCCCTTCATTTGCGTCCAAAACCACAACAGCCACATTTGCCAGTTTCATGGCCCGTGAAGCGTCCTCCACACTCAGCTGCTCTATGTCATTGCTTTTGTCCCGCTTGCTAAATTTTCGGATTCCTGCGGTGTCGACAATTTCGACCGTGCGGTCACTGTCGGCGTGAAAATGTGAGACACTGATACTATCACGAGTCAGACCAGGAGTGGAGCCGGTCACCACCCGCGCGTCTCCAAGAATTGAATTCAGAAGCGTCGATTTACCAACATTCTGACGACCAATTATTGCAAGGGAGGGTTTCGATGGAATTGCTTCGTCATGGTCGATACTAAGATCGGAATCGCCATGCTCGTGATCACCGTCGTCTCTCTCGTAATCGTCGCCGTTTGATTCCTCCTCTCCTTTCTTCTCCACGCTCATTTCATGAATGATGGTCGCCAAATCCGCCATCCCATCGCCGTGCGCACTGCTGATGCCCAAAACATCCCCGAAACCGAGCCGTCCACACTCCTCCAAAAAGTCCTCTATCGCATCTCCCCTTTCTCCCCGCAACCACGCATCACCTTCCAACTTATTCGCGAGGAGCTGAATGCGCTTGCCCCCGCCTAAGGCACCGTTCTTTCGCAAAAAAACACAGATATCCTTGACAGGTTCAATGTTACACTCACGGCCATCAAACAAAACCAGAATTAAATCCGATGATAGCGCCGCTCGAACGACCTGATCCCCCATGTGCTGCGACATGGTCAGATCTTCGGCCGTGAGCTCTCGAAGACGCTGGTTGCCGCCAGCATTGGCTCCAGTGATTACCTCATGAGCCCTCATTGACGTCACTGACGCTGGCGAAGGGGTAAAAGACTTCTTACCTTTGCCGACTGCGAACATTATGCCCTCATCCACGCCAGCGGTGTCGAAGACTTTGAACTCCATTCCAGCGAGCACTCCGTCACACTCGCGCCGATCTCGGGTAGTCCCAGCCACATCCGTGACAATTGCGCGTCCGCCTCGCCTGGAATCTCTCTTTTTTCCACTTCCGAGTCTTGACGAGGGCAGCAACAGGCGGTTAAACAACGTAGATTTTCCAGCGTTTGGCGGACCAAGAATTGAAAGTGTCAAACCCGTCTTTATAGTCTCTATTGAGCGCCTTTTCCTCAGGACAGGCGTAGTGCTGATTAAACGGGCGTTTGTCTTTAATGAGTTCCCGAAGCGGATGAATGAAATCATCACGGTGAGAGCATTGAAGAGACAAACTTAATACAAAAGTGGGGGTACCTGGTTCGGAAAGGGCAAATCTTCTCTTTCTTTTTATTTCAATTTGCATTATACGCAACCTTTTACTTTACTTTTAGTAGTCACGGCTCCTACTTTTCACTATACACTATTTTGGAAGTCATATCCCAAGTAACTTGTGCAAAATAAGCCTCACCTTCTTGTGCAGTCCCCGTGGAAATTGTTGAAGATCTTCTCAAGAACAGCTCCCGAAAGACACCCACCCTTTCAGAAAGAATTTGTTGCGTTCGGTGAAACACGACTATACGCGTAGCGGCAGTCTCACTGCCTGAAGACTGCTTGATAGATCAACAGTTTTCAATACGAACTTGACAGTTGCAGCAAGACTACAAGAACAACGACATCGACAATACTGACCTCACCTACCTACCTAAAACATCATAACATCTACGCTAGATGTTAAACCTACCTCAATACCAGCAATCGACAATGCATTTATCCCGTATCCTCTGCGTCGCTGTGGCAGCCTTTGGTTCCTTCTCCAATAACTGTGTAAAAGCTCGACTTGATGACCCTTCCCTCCCCCCGCGACCTCCACCGGCTCCCGTTATCGATGTCAAATTAGCGAATGTGAAACCGCTTAAACCTCGGCGCCCCCCACCTGTGTTCCGAACCTCCGTCTCTGCAGTAAAGGGAGGTAAGACACCACCTCGCACCTAATTCTAATTCTTTGCTGATTAGTCAGTCTCACAGCACACTCAAATTTGTTTTATGTACTCGTCACGCACTCACACGCACACACATGGATAGGTCGGCCTTATATGGAAGATGACTACGTAATAGGGGGTGGTGGTCGCTTTGTGGGAGTATTTGATGGCCATGGAGGCTCGAAAGTATCACTCTATCTGCGTCAGAATCTCTGGCCTCATCTTCAGACTTTGCTTTCGCCAGTTACAACAAAAACTGGTGATTCGGCGACCTTAATAAAAACGTCAGAAACCAGTGAAGTCTTGTCAATAAGTTCGCCGCAGCAGTCCCCACGAGATATCCTAACTGCGGACGCATTTGCCACAAAATTACAAGCCGCCTTCAAAAAAATCGATGCAGATGTACAGGCCATTCGTCACTGGTCTTACCAGGGTTCCACGGCAGTGTGTGTGTATCTTCTCCCTGATCCCCAGGGTGGGGATGAACTTAAGATTGTGTCTGGGAATGTAGGCGACTCCAGAGCGGTGCTGAGTAGAGGGCAGATTGCGGTGGATTTGACCAATGATCACAAGGTAAGTGTTTTTTTTCGGGGACGACTGTTTATCAACCCAAGTTTCCACCACGTGATTCCTTCTCTTTTCCTTCCTAATCGTCCGCTCACTCTACTCACTATGCGCGTTGACTTTCGTAGCCAAATGACCCTCTTGAAAAATCGAGAGTTGAATCGCTTGGAGGTACAGTCCGATGGTATGGCTTGACCAACTCCCGTGGGGTGCCTGTGGAGGGATCTGGAGTTTACAGAATAAACGGCAATCTTGCTGTCGCTCGTGCGGTTGGTGATCGTAGCGAACGCCCATTTGTCAGTGCCGACTGCGAAGTAAAGGTTTTCGATGGAGATAAGGAGAAAGATGAGTTCGTCATTTTGGCGAGTGACGGATTGTGGGATGTTATGACAAGCCAGCAGGCGGTGAGCTTTGTGAACGGTATGTTGGAGCAAGGAGAGGAGATTAGTGAGGTAAGTGGAAAAGGGAGGACATTTAACGATTTCATTGTGATATTTCTCACCGAACTTTCTCGTGCAATGGCACCTCCTCTACTCTTGGTGTTGTGCAGAATTTACGTAGCAATACTGACGATCGAAATGTGATCCGAACAGCTCTGAATAAGCGTAAAAGGCGAATGGCTCGGGTGGTCACTGAAGAGGCTCTTCGACGAGGTTCGACGGACAATGTATGCGTTGTGATAGTATGGCTCTGATCAGATATTGTGGTGTTATATTAACGTTACATATTGCTAAAAAACCCATTGGGTGTTTCCCTCCGCTAAGCGCCTGCATATTTTTTGTTACTTATTACCTACTATTACTAGCTCATAATGCAACACAGTTATGCAGATTTTACCCCAGTCATATACACACAGTCAGTCACAAATGTCATAAATTTTTTGGTTTTTTTTTTCACTCTGACTTCATTCACGGGCGGCCTTCACGCGGCCTTTTCCTTCCCAGTTCCACTGACAATAGTTTCCAGATCATCCTCGTTATCCTCGTAGACAGAAAGAGGCGGGCAGGTGCAGACAAGGTTTCTGTCACCGTAGACATTGTCAACCCTGCCAACCGTGGGCCAGAACTTGTTGTCCCTGCTGTAATAAGCAGGGAAGGCCCCGACATTCCTGCTATACTTCCTGTCCCACTCGCTGCCAGCGATCATTTCGAGCGTGTGGGGAGCATTGGTCAGAGGTGATTCCTCGAGGGAGTACTTCCCGCTCGCAATGTCGTCAACTTCGGCGCGAATCGAGATCATGGCGTCACAGAACCTATCAAGCTCATCAAGGCCCTCACTTTCTGTTGGCTCGATCATCAATGTTCCAGTGACAGGCCAGCTCATCGTCGGCGAGTGAAACCCGTAATCTTGGAGACGCTTTGCAACGTCCTCCTCAGATACCCCGGTGGCCGCCTTGAGGGGGCGAAGATCAAGGATGAATTCGTGTGCGCACTGCCCATTCTTGTTGACATAAAGTACATCAAAAGCTCCGCTTAAACGCTTGGCCATATAGTTTGCGTTGAGAATGGCGAACTCGGTCGATTTCTTCAGACCATCAGGACCGCACATTTTGATGTACATCCATGAGATGGGGAGAATCGCGGCGGATCCGAAGGGAGCAGCGGCGATAGCGCCATTCGACTTGGGAACGCACACATCTGCTCCACAGAGGGGCCCTGATGCCTCTGGTACGACACTGTGGCCTGGTAAAAATGGAGCAAGATGAGCCGCAACTCCGATACTCCCGACTCCAGGTCCCCCTCCACCATGAGGAATGCAGAACGTTTTGTGGAGATTAAGGTGACAAACGTCAGCGCCGATGCTACCAGGGGAAGTCAAACCGACCTGGGCATTCATGTTGGCACCATCCATGTAGACCTGTCCACCTGCATCGTGAACGGCGTCGATAATTTCTACAATCTTCTCCTCGAAGACGCCAAAGGTGCTCGGGTAGGTGATCATAAGGGCCGCAAGGTTGTCCGAATGCTTGTCAATCTTGGCCTGAAGGTCGGCCATATCTGTGTTGCCCTCATCGTCATTGTCGACAACAACGACCTTCATACCTGCCATGGTCGCAGAAGCAGGATTCGTCCCGTGAGCACTCTTTGGGATTAGGCACACGTTGCGGTGACCCTCGCCCTTGGATTTCAGGTAATTACGGATGGTGACTAGACCGGCAAACTCTCCCGTCGCGCCACTGTTGGGTTGTGCACTGACAGCAGCAAACCCTGTGATAACACTGAGGTCTTTGTTGATGTCTTCAATCATATTGTGATAGCCTTTCACCTGATCGGTGGGTGCGAAGGGGTGAATGTTTCCGATTTTGGGCCAACTGACGGGTAGCATCTCCGAGACGGCGTTGAGTTTCATGGTGCAGCTTCCAAGACTGATCATGCTGTGGTTGAGGGCAAGATCTTTGTTCTCGAGCTTCTTCAAATATCGCATCATTTTAGTTTCGCTGTGGTGGGAATTGAATATTGGGTGCGTGAGGATAGCGCATTCCCTAGCATAACCACCCTCCAAGGCCGTCATGCTCTCATCCGCGGACAGGTCAGGGTCTGAGATTCCAAAAGCACCCAACAGAGATGCAAGGTCTTCTCCGGTGATGCCCTCACCCATACTAATCCCCACGGTCGTGTCGTCAATGATGCGGACGTTGCACCCAGCCTCGGAACACTTGTCCTGGACCGACTGAGCATTATCGACAGCTACGCAAAGGGTGTCGAAATATGGGGCATCCGCACACTTGAACCCGTTCTTCGTGAGTTCACGATGCGTCACCCTAGCGAGAGCATGGATTCTTCCCGAGATATCGGCAAGACCTTCAGGGCCGTGGTACACGCAATAGGCTGCCGCCATGTTAGCAAGAAGAGCTTGAGCAGTGCAAATATTACTAGTGGCTTTGTCACGTCGAATGTGCTGCTCTCTGGTTTGCATAGCCATCCTAAGGGCGGGCTGTCCCTGAGAATCTATGGTAACACCGATGATCCTCCCGGGCATCTTCCTCGCATAGGCCTCACTAGTGGACAGAAAGCCAGCGTGTGGCCCGCCAAAGCCCATCGGGACGCCAAGACGTTGGGCACTTCCCACGGCAATGTCGGCGCCAAATGTTGCGGGGCTCTTCAGTTTCGCTAGTGCCATTAAATCAGTGGCGACAATCATCATGGCACCTGAGTCATGCAGCCTCTTAGTAAAGCTCTCGTAGGTCTCCCCAGGCGACTCGATAGAACCGTAAGTATTAGGGTACTGGACAATGGCGCCGCAGAAATCGTTGTTGCTCAGGTCCAGGTCGCTGTGCTTGCCCCGGACAATTTCGATGTTGATACTTCCAGCGCGTGTCTCAAGGAGGGCAATCGTCTGTGGGTGAAGGTCTTCAGAGACAAAGAATTTGTTCTTCTTCCCTTTGCGCCCCTTAAGCGAGTAGCACATCTGCATTGCTTCGCCCGCGGCTGTGGCCTCATCGAGGAGGCTGAAAGAAGCGTTGGGGAATGTGGGGGTGATCATAAGTCCGAATGGTGTTTGTGTTTTTGATTTTTTGGGTGATGGTGTCAAGTGTTAGGCATTGTTCAGGCAGTGTAAGGCAGTGTTGGAGGGAAGGTTTAGGGGGGAGAGAGCTCCGAAACGAACTAAATGTGAACAGCAAACCATTCTACAGTGAAAGGGACTAATTCAAACTAACCTCGCACAAGCCATTTCCAACCCTGTGAGGTCACAGATCATTGTCTGGAAATTGAGGAGCATTTCCAACCTGCCCTGCGAAATTTCAGCCTGGTAGGGGGTGTAAGCGGTATACCACCCGGGGTTTCTGTCGAAAGATAGTAATTACGAATGTTAGATTTCGATACAAAGAATAAAACACAAAAGTCATACAAATCTCACTCACTCAAGCATGTTCCTCAAGACGACACTGGGGACTACTGTATCATAGTAACCCATTCCAATGAAGCTCTTCTTCAACTCGTTGGCCGAAATCATCTGGTGCAAGTGCTTTAAAGCCTCAGTCTCCGTCCTTGCTGCCTCCAGAGCCAAAGGCTCGCTCGAGAGAATGTTGGCAGGGACAGTTTGCTTGACCAGCTCCTCCATGGAAGGCATGTTGATCTGGTTCAGCATGTAGTCCCGTTCATCATCAGAAGGCCCTATATGGCGACGAACAAATGTATCGTTCAACTCAAGGACCGAAGAGAAGCACCGAACCTGCCTTCCATATTGGCAGGCTATCGTTGGCGATCTCTGAGTAAGGTGGGATGCAGAAACCCGTAAAGTAGAGGAAAGAGCTCTAATCATCTTCAAAATCGACCTGTGGTCACTTCGATGATATAGAACTCACGTGGAGAGCTTATATCAAAGGTGAAAAGGTCTGGATCTGTTTTTCGTGGCTGACACCAAAAAAAAAATTTGGTGGGGGAGAAACTCGACACCTTTTTAAAATTTGCCAGCTTGGGGGGATTTCGTTCTTTTTGTAGCGGAGTTGTTATATAATTCTCTATAACCCCTAAACCTTTTTTTCAAAAAAAATTATGTTAAATCAGCGTTTTGTGTCCTCCAGAATTGTCCTGTTGAACCCTTCTTCTCCGACGACTGGCGACATCATCTCCTAATAGTATTCAATACCCTTTGGTTGGTCATGTCTGCTGTTCGAGCGTAGTTCGTCTTTTGTTTGTTTCCGTAGTACAACCCCTTCATCCAGGGGTTGGCATCAAGCTCCCTGGCCTTGGCTTTATCGAGCTGATCTTGGCAGTAGTGAGTGTCCTTATTTTTCCTCAAGTTCTTGAGAGTGTCCAATGAGCCTTTGTGGTCGTTGCTGAGATGAAAGAGTTTATCCCTGGGCCCAGGTGCACCAAAATCGTTCCAAGCTGTGGCATCAAATTTGTCAATGAAATAGTTGTTCTTGATGAGCTCTGGATTCCAGCAGGTCAGGGCTTTTTTCATGGCTTGGCTTCCCATCGTTTGCAAGTTTTTCTCGATATTTTTGAGCTGCTGCAGACGTTTTTTGAACTGTCCGCCCTCCATGTTAGCTAAATTGGCAATGTTTTCCTCCTTGCTCTTGCCCACAAACTCCCTCCCAAACAGATCTAAATCGTCAGTGTGATGAGCAAAAAATTGTTCAGCAATGATTTGCTTGCCGATGTGCTGTTCTTCCTCGTCCAAGACGCCATTTCCATCAATGTCGAAGCGCTTGGCCATGAATAAGTCCTCTGCTCCCACTACACCATCTCCATCAATGTCATCATCACACACATCACCTATTCCATCATTATCAAAATCTGCTTGATCTGCATTAGCTGTATTTGGGCAATTGTCCACATCATATAAAATACCATCATTATCACTGTCTGATGTTACTTTTAAATCAATTTTTAACTCTCTTGATTTGCTGGTTGAAACTGCTTTTAGGTTTAAACTATAACTACCAACATCTGTGTTTTGATCTATTTTTAATTCTACTTTTAATTTGCCATCACTATTAATAACTAATTTCTTTGCTGGATCATAGGTAATATTAGAATTTTCAGGTGCACCTTCAAGAGAAAATACAATTTCTTCATTAAAATTATTATAAACTTTATAATCAACATCAAAACTCTTTTTTTCTCCAACTAAAATTTCTAAAGATTTTGTCGTTGAATTAATTGTAAATGTAGGCTCTGTATCTTGAAAAACACCTGAAAAAATTCCAAGACCATAGGTAGATATAAAAACTTTATTATCTCCCTTTCTTAAATCCATATCTGTAACTCTTACGTCTTTCATTCCGGAATTTGCTTGATTCCATGATGGATTTTCAGCACTAAAATTATTTGTGAACCAAACTCCTAATTCAGTCCCAATTATAACTTCATCTTTATCTAATGGACTTTGTAAAATATTATATACTGGTAGATCAGGAAGATTGCCCTCTTTTTTTGACCAATTTTCCCCACCATCACTACTATAAAAAATACTTTCAACACCATAATTATAAAAAGTTACGAAAATGTGGTTTTCATCTTCTCCAAATTCAATATCAGAAATACTTCCTGAAAACTCATCCCATCTTATTTGTTCTTTCGTTTGGGTGGTAGGATTTTGAGCATTTGTTATTTTCCATAATGCACCATTGTCGTTTCCAACATATAAAGTAGAGGACTGTGTTTGAAATGGAGAGACTGTTAAAGCAGAGATGTTTGATCCTAGATTATCAATTAGGTATGTATCTTTTATTTGACCTTGTGATCCGGGACCAAAATTATCCCAGTTGTAATAGGCTCTAACTTTTCCAGAACCGGCATTTGAATAAATTATTCCAAAATTTGAATCTAAAGCTTGTTTATTAATAAAATCACCTTCATTATCATCATTTGATGATATTCTCCACCATCTACTTCTGCCGTCATTTCCGGGGTTATTCATGTTTAAAACTCTAACGGAATTGTTGTAAACATAATTGTATACTACATACTTGTTATTTTTGTTTTGTGAAAACATTGTACCAGCTCCGTCACCTGATCCAAAATCATTTCCTTCCGAAAAACCATTATTATTATCTGCTTGTATTGAAGTACCGTTGTCTTGCATACCTCCTGCAAAGACATCTATATGTCCATTAATAGTTGTTTCTTTAGTATAAATAGTTTGTTCTGTTGTTGAATCCCACGATCCAACTAATTTATCAAATCCTGAAACGATAGTAGAGTAATTGTCAAACATTCCAAGTGGTGCTACAGCTACTGTATAATATTGTGCAGTATGAAATTTATTATTTCTTGGCAATAAATCTCCAACTGTTTTATATCCAATTCCTCCGTCGTTACCAATAAGAATTTTACTTGGATCATTTTTATTGAAAATAACTGAATGTTGATCTGCATGGAGATATTGCGCATATCTTCCTCTCGAGTGAGTCAATTGTCCCCAGTCTTTGCCACCTTGATTAGATGAAAAAAGATTGATGCCGCCAACATAAACCTCATTTTTATTTGTTGGATGCGCTGCAAGTGAAACACTGTAGTATCCTTGTCCTCTTGCAAAATCGTAATCTTCAATTCCATCATCTTGATCAATTGGTTTTGATAACTCATCGTAGTTTCCTGAAATCCAATTATCAACAGAACCTTTATATAGTCTTGGAACAAGTCTCCAATATCCTCCGCTAGCTTCAGGTGCAATACACAAAACAATAAGTTGATTATCGGCCGTAAATGTCATCTCGGTTCTTCTCCCTTGCATGGTTGTATTGCCAGATTGAAGTGATACATCAACTTTGATAGAATTAATGAATGTTGCTGAACTTCCTTCTTCATTGAATCTATAGATTTTTCCTCCTCCTTTGGGTGGATTACCACTCCACTGGTCTCCAGTTAACCTATATTGAGGACTTATAGTAGAAGATGCCCACAATCTATTATCATTATCTAATTCTAAATCCATCGGAACAACAGCAAGATTATGAATGTCATTATCATTGTCTATTGGATGGTATAATTCTATTTTAGACCAATTTACTCCATCAATTGATTTGTAAACTGCATCGTGTCCAGATCCTAAAATCGTACTTTGATTTCCCCCAATATCCCATAATCTAGATCCAGCTGCCACATAAACTTCTGACGTTCCTTGGTTATCACGAACAACCACATCATTAATAAAAAACATTCCTGGGACAATTGTGGAATTAGAATTAGCAATATTAGTTTTTTTAGAGATTTTTATAGTTGTTTTTTCATTTTCAATAAGTTCTTTTATTTTCTTGCCCGCTGAAGCTTTTATAAATATGGATGAAATGTTTACCGTAGAAGTATCCCCATTATTTGCATTCATTGTTATCAAATCATCTGTCCAGCCTGAATCACCCGTATTTTTATTATAAACTACCACAGCCTTAGCACCAGCTGTTTGACCCTCAATCACTTTTTTTAGATAATCACAGTCACTTCCATCAAGAGAACCATTTTCAATTAATACAATTTTATCTTTAATTTTTTCTGAATTAGATAAAGTTGAACAACCATCTAACGGGTTTGCAATTACTATTTCCTCACTTAAATAGTCCATCGGAGGTCCAGGAAGATTCGGGCCAAACGAAGCTTGTAAAAAATTGATTGGATCAAAATTATTTTGACTAACAATGCTAATCTCGTTTATTTCGCCTCTAAACACCTGTTCAGAATCAGAACTTCCTCCAAATATATTTTGCCAAGTAAGTCCTGCATCTATAGATCTCCAAAGTCCATTACCCATAGCATCACCACCAGTGTATATTTCTCCAGTTCCAGCATAGAAAATATTAAAATTATTAGGATCATAGGTTAGTACGGAAATGGGTAGATTTTTAGGAACTCCTTCAATCATTTTCCATTCAGATTCAGCATCTACGATATTTTCATTTACAAAAATTCCTCCACTAACTCCACCTGCAAAAACTTTTTTATTAGTACTGTCGTTTGGATCAAACATCATCCCATTTGTTCTGCCTGCTATGTTAGTTGGTCCTCTTGGAACCCAAGCCATGTCAGGATTTTCTCCAGGAACACCTTGCTTTTTGATTTTTGATATTTTTTCTAATTCCTCCTGAATTAAAAAAATATTTTCAGTTCTAGGTCTACCAAGAATCGGATCCATTGTCAATTCCCATAAACGATCATTGTATGCATTTGGAGGAATTTGTAATTCTTTTCTCTCTTTTTTATTGAGTTTTTTTGTAATCTTAAATGGGCTTTTTTCAAGATTGTCTTTATGTAATTCTCTAACTAAATTATAATCTATGTTTTGTTCAGATTGATAATTTAAAAAAACTCCAAACAAAAAAACGATTATTATAGATATGATTATGTTTTTTTTATTTAACATGAATTATGAATGTTTCTGTTAAATTAAGTCAATTATTAAAGCAATCAAAACAGTTGATAGTAATAAAAATTTTAAACCTTCTTAAACCGCTGTATGTACATAATATAGAACAAATTATTTTTAATAAATAAAGCTTCTATCTAATTCTTCTGAGTCTTTATATTTTATTCTTATTTCTTTTAAATCTTGCGTTAATTTGATTACCACATCACTGTAATCTGGATCATTGTAAACATTATTCATCTCATTTGGATCATTTTTTCTGTCGTAAAGCTCCCATTCATCAACATCATAATAAAAATGAATTAATTTAAAGTCTTTATTCACAATACCATAATGTCTTTTTACCATATGAACAGATGGATATTCATAATAATGATAATAAACTGATTCTCTAGTCCAGTTATTATTATTACCTTTTAAAAGAGGAATTAAGCTTTCACCTTGCATGTCATCAGGTGCTTCAATCATAGCAGCTTCTAAAAAAGTTTGTGCAAAATCTAAATTTTGAACCAT
>ENA-OWPI01002784-OWPI01002784.1-marine-metagenome-genome-assembly--contig:-NODE-2784-length-15758-cov-11.177093_pt1 | contig 15758 bp, 17 predicted proteins | sample MGYA00238138_ERZ651775 | MGnify/ENA primary metagenome ERZ651775 (study PRJEB26906, sample SAMN06265043) | marine metagenome | isolation source: Helgoland LTER site | place: Germany:Helgoland, sampling...
CAGCTCTACGGCACGGTCATGTTGGAGCACCAAGGTGACATCGTGCAACCTCCGGTCGACAAACGGATCAGTGATCAGGAGCGAGCCGAACTCGGCGTGCCGTCAATGGAAGAACTGCAGCGGCGAATGGCCACGCTTTCGCGTCGGCTCGCGGTCGATCGGGCCGCCCAACCCGGATGGCTTCCCGAAGGTCAACGTTTCTGTCGGGTCTGGACCAATCCCGAACCAGCCGTACTGCGCGCCCGGATGGCCAGCGAGGGCACCACCGCCTGGGCGGACGGCGATGCCATCACCTTCGTCGCCGAGTCTGCATCCCCGGTGACTGTCACCCCTGCGTTCCCCATCGAAACATGGGACGCTGGCGACGGTTTACAGGTACTCAGCTTGCGCGTCGAACGGCTGGACGAAGCCGTGATCACCTACACGTTCACCCCAACCGACGGCATGCCCTCGATGAACTTCCGTCGCGGCTCTCACGACGGCCGCTTCCGGGGTGTCAATGCCCCGCCGGAGCTCGCCTCGAATGACCCGCTGCTCGGAACAAGTGTCGAACATGCGGTCGATTCAGATGCCCTTGGCGAACGCCGCAAGGTCACGGTGTACCGGCCACTAGGTCACGCAGCGGGAGATAACACACCAGTGATCTACGCCACCGACGGTAATATGTTCGCCCCGTACGCCCGTCGACTCGACGCAGCAATCGAAGCCGGCATCTGCCCTCCTGTCGTCATCGTGGCCGCGCACTCTGCGTCGTTTGATCCAATTCGCGGGAACCTCCGTGCGGCTGAGTACCTACCTGGGTTCGACGAGCAGGTGTACACGGCCCACCAGCAGTTCTTCATGAACGAACTCCCTGCCTGGGCCGAGGCTGAGTTGGGCGTGCCCTCGGCTCCCACTCGTCGGGGCATTTGGGGTTGCAGCGACGGTGGAGGTCACGCAGCTATGGCGGCACGGCTCTTTCCCGAACGGTTCGGGCATGCCTTCGTGTACAGCACCGGCATGCCACCAGACATGACGTACGAGTGGACCGACGAACACCCATTCATGCACCTGTGCGCGGGAACACTCGAGGGTCCCTTCCATCAAGCGACCGAGGCGTGGGCCGGTTATCTCATGCTCGTCGATGCGCCCTATCACTTCACCGAACGAGTCGCTGGCCACGATCTGGTGCAGTGGGCCGAGGAACTCCCCCACGCCATCAACCGGGCCTGGGGGTAGTCCGGATCTCTTTTGTCGACCGAAAAGTTACGTCCCCAGGGGTACATAACTTTTCAGCTTGGCCAAAAAGTGAACTGACGACCAAAACCCACAAGGGGCTCCGGCCGTCAGCTGACTTGGGGGATGAACTGTTGTGCGAGCGGCGTTAGCTGCGCTCGAACGTGCCGCCTTGTAGGTACGCCGTCTCGGCATGTTCGCTGGTGTCCAAGCCCTCGAGTTCGACTTCCTCGCTGACCCGGAGGCCGATCGTTGCGTCGAGCACCTTGGCGATGATGAACGTGACCACGAACGAGTAGACGAGCACGACCACGATCGACATGAACTGGTTCCACAGCAATGTGCCACCGGCTTCGAGTTCGAAGGCGTCGGCGCCGCCGAAGGCTTCATTGCTAGCGAGCACACCAAGAAGCAGGCCACCGATAATGCCACCAACCATGTGAATGCCCACGACGTCGAGTGAGTCGTCGTAGCCGAATTTCTCCTTCAGTTGGATGGCAAAGAAGCAGATCACACCAGCAGCTAGACCAAAGATGATCGACGACATCGTGCCCACGAACGTGGCAGCTGGGGTGATGGCGACCAGCCCGGCAACGACGCCCGAGCACATGCCCAACGTGGTGGCCTTGCCGTGACGGATGACTTCCATGATGAGCCAGGCCATCATGCCGGCGGCGCCAGCCAGGAACGTGTTGGCGAGTGCCTGGGGAGCGAAAGTCTGAGCACCGGAGTTAAACCCGAACCAGCCGAACCACAACATACCGGTGCCCAGGAGCACAAACGGAAGGTTGTGGGGAGGCCAGGCTTCCTTGCCCCAGTTACGGCGTTTGCCCAGCACCATGGCCATGGCCAGTGCAGCCGCACCAGCGTTGATATGAATCGCAGTGCCACCAGCAGTGTCGTAGGCAGGCAGTGCGTGCGCCCAGCCGCCATAGATCCAGAAGCCGACCGGCGAGTAAACAAGGATGGACCACACGGGAACGAAGATCATCCACGCGGTGAACTTCATCCGGTCAGCGACCGCGCCGGAGATCAGGGCAGGTGTGATCACTGCGAAGGTCAGCAGGAACGCCCACGTTGCCATGTCTCGCGGTTCTGCCCCGTCGGGCTGTTGCATCCAGACTTCGCCGAATTCGAAGAAGCCGAGCCATTTACGGTCGCCGTCACCGTTGGCGATCGACATGCCCACAACTGCCCAGATGATGGGCACGATGCCCAGGCAGTAGAAGTTCATGTTCAACATGTTGAGCACATTCTTCGAACGGACCATGCCGCCGTAAAAAAGTGCCAGACCCGGAACCATCAGCAGCACCAACGCTGCTGATGTCATGATCCACGCGGTATCACCCGACATAGTTGTGCCTCCCAAGCAGAAGTCGACGCCTCTCCGGCGACGAATACATTCTGTCTAGAGGTTTGTTGTCACCGCGTCTGCCCCGGCGAGGCCTTGTTCACATTGTGGAAACAATGAAAACGCATTCTGGAAACAACGGCTAGAAATCACCGTTCTCGAGCCGTCGAAAGAACACAGAGCGAGGCAAAGCTTCGATCCCGACGGCTTGGGCTGCAGCGAGTTGCTCTTCGTCCACATGGCTACCAAAACCAATGATGTGCCCACCGAGTTCGTGCAGGACCGTGATGTCCTCAACCCGACCGAGGTCGACGAAGACCAGTAATCTGGCGGTCCCAGCACTGGGGGTCCCAGCGTTTGTGGTCACCGCGTCGCTGAGTTTGACGACCGAACGTACAAGGATGGCAGCGGGGAACGCGGCACTGATCTTGGACCGGTCGATCAGATCAGCCGACAGCGCAACGACGCGGGGCGTATCGCCAGGGTCGATCGTGCGCTCGGTCATGAATCGAGCCTATTGGCCCGATTGGCCGGTTGATTCTCGGCGGCGACGCAGATGCACGTGGGCCTTCGCTGCGCCCCACATAAGTCCGGGCTCGTGCAAGCCTGGATCAGCAGCAGCGAACGACGCAGGCGTCAGGTCATAGACGTCGTTGGGAAAATTCCTGCGAGCAAACTCGTCTCGCTCAACCGGCGTGACATCAGCGGTGGCCAATACCTGCGTTGGGAACTGAACGGAACGACGCACGATCTCGAGTGGACCAAGACGTTGGTCACCAATGTCGGTGGCGAGAAGTACACGCATCGCCGCAATGGTCTCACCCGCTCCATCCTCGAGTACGGCCATCACCGCTGCGTCGTTTGTTAGGCCCGGACAGCGGTCTTCGACCAACCGAACGAACCAGGCACGAACGAGTGCCTCGACCTGATCAGCGAGCAACGTCGCATATTCGGCGAGCTTCGCTTCATCGTCTTCGAGCGTGGGGGGAGTGTCGCTGGGCATCACCTCCAAGTGTGGCCCAGAAAGAACGAGTTCGCTCCCGCACCGCTGCTCGATCAGAGGTAGGTTGGCGGTGTGGCAGACAATCATCATCATCACGAACACATGGTGCACAACCATCGCGATGTTCAGGGTGGCACCGCTCGGGCTGCGGTATTCGGCATTAGCGATGGCCTCGTGTCCAACGTTGCATTGATTATTGGCGTCGCTGCCGCCGATACCGGAAGTTCAACGGTTGTCGTAGCCGGAGTGGCTGGCCTACTGGCTGGCGCAGCCTCGATGGCCGCGGGCGAATATGTGTCTGTCAAAGCCCAGAGTGAACTCATCGAGTACGAACTCGATCGGGAGCGAATCTCGATCGCCGAGAAACCCCAGCTAGAAACACGTGAACTGGCTGCGATCTATACCAAACGAGGCATCCACCACGACCAGGCCATGCAGATGGCCGAAGCGGTGCACGCCGACCCCGAGATCGCGCTCGAAGTCCACGCTCGCGAAGAACTCGGCGTCGACCCCAGTGAAACCGGTCAACCGATCGCTGCCGCAGCCAGCAGCTTTGTCGCCTTCTCTATTGGTGCATTGATCCCGCTACTTCCCTGGCTCTTCGGCGACGGGACAACCACGCTGATTGTGTCGGTCCTGCTGGCGCTCGCTGCCGCTGCCGGTGTGGGACTTGCACTGGCATTCTTCACCGGCAAGTCCAAGATTCGGACCGTGGCCCGTCAGGTCCTGCTCGGCAGCGGTGCGTGCCTGCTGACCTGGCTCATCGGAAGTTTGCTCGGCGCCTCAGTCAGCTAGTTTTGACCTATGAGCTCCGAGTCGACACGCCCTATGCCCCAAGGTGCCACCATCTCGGTAAGTGGTCACCCGTTCGACGAGACGTTGGCCTTCTTCACCGATGAACTCGGGTTTCGACTCGACCGAATCAGCCCTGCAGATAACCCCACGATGGCGGTCGTTTCCGGTGGCGGCCTCAGTTTGCTCCTCGATCCCGATGTTGCGGAGTCCACCGCCGTCGTCTATCTCGAGACGGGAGCAGCTCCAACAGTCACTGCACCTAATGGTGTCGAAGTTCGGTTCGTGGACCCTGCGGTCGACACCGTCGTGATTCCTGCTCTTGTCCCCGAGTTGGTCATCTCGTCGGCGGGTGATGAGTCGAACTGGATCGTTGGTCGGGCCGGTATGCGCTACCGCGATCTCATCCCGTCACGCCTGGGTGGCAGGTACATCGCTTCACACATCGAGGTGTGCGACGGCGGGCCGGTTCCCGATCTGGTGCATCATCACGCCATTCGTTTTCAAATGATCTTCTGCCATCGCGGTTGGGTCGATGTCGTCTATCAGGACCAAGGGGCGCCGTTTAGGCTCAACCAGGGCGACTGTGTGCTTCAGCCTCCACATATCCGACACCGTGTGCTCGAGAGTTCCGCAGGTGCGCAGGTCGTCGAGATTGGTTGCCCAGCCGAACACGACACGTTCTTTGACTACGAGGTGGATCTTCCGAACAGTACGGTCGACGTCGACCGTGATTTTGGTGGTCAGACGTTCGTTCGCCATCAGTCCACCCAGGTGCCATGGGGTCCGTCCGTACACCCCGGATTCAAGGTCCAACACACAGCGATCGACCGTGCGACCAAGGGTTTGGCCAGTGTGCGGGTCTTGCGCAGCTCCGGTGAGAGCTCGACCTCGCCAGCCCGGCACGACGGTGACTTCTGGTTCCTCTTCGTTCTCGATGGGTCAACCGGTTTTTCAGTTGACGGCTCGTCCGACGCAGTCCCACTGAGCACCGGTGACAGTGTCGCGGTACCTGCTGGCGTCACCTGGTGTCTCCGAGATGCCTCGGCCGACCTTGCCATACTCGAGGTCGTTGTTCCCTGATCCTGATAGCGCTGATCCCAGCTAGCACCGAAACCAGTGTTACGGGTTACGGGTTACGGGTTACGGTCAAGTGTCGATCTGAAACACGCCGCTGAGCGCTTGGAGCTGCTGGTGGCGCACCGTGAACCAGGCCCACTTTCCGCGTTTCTCCCGGCTTAGCAGGCCGGCCTCTACGAGCACCTTGAGATGGTGGCTCACCGTGGGTTGCGAACGGTCGAGTGCTGCCGGAAGGTCACATGCACACGCTTCGCCTGACCGAGCGATGAGATGCATTAGTCGCAGTCGCACTGGATCGGCCAACGCCTTGAGCATGACCACGATCTCGTCGGCTTCGTCTTCGGTGAGGGCCGGGTCATCGAGCCCGGGACAACACAACTGCGGGAGCGATGGCGCAACGATCTGTTTTGTCTGCGGCACGTCACCAGTGTGCCATACAAATTTCATATTGACATCTGTCAATATAGAGGTAACATATTGACCATGATCAATATGACAGAAGCTCCTCCCACCCAGCGACTCCAGCTGGCCCTCAATGTCACCAACCTCGAAGAGTCCATTGCGTTCTACACCAAATTGTTCGGCACCGAGCCCGCCCGACTCCGTCCTGGTTACGCCAACTTCGCTATCGCCAATCCCCCACTCAAGCTGGTGCTCTTCGAAGGAACCGAAGACGGCACTATCAATCACCTCGGCGTCGAAGTCACCACGTCGGATGAAGTCATTGCCGCAGAACAACGACTGATCCAAGCCGGGCTTGAGACCACCGGCATCGATGACACCGTCTGTTGTTACGCGGAGAAGACCGAAACCTGGTTGCACGGTCCCGATAACACTCGGTGGGAGTGGTACGTGCGCACCGGCGACAGCGAGCAGATGCAGAACGAGATCGTTGGCACCGACGGCCCCACCATCTGTTGTGCCCCCGAACCTGCACCAGCCGAGACATCAACCGCCTCCTGCTGCTGAGCCACAATCCATCGGAACAATCACCATCGCGTTGTTCCGGTGGCACTTCGCTCGTGACCCTGACAGGCAGTCGACGACTATCGCGTCCGTGAGGCCGGGATGGCTGTCTAACCCCGGTGCACGCGAAACTTCGCACGAGGCGTGCCGGGTCCGAAGAACCTGCTCGCGAATGCGATCGACCCCCGTGAGCCGACCGGAGCACAGTTCGGTCACGGGTCCACTGTCACTGGTTAGCGAGTGTTCGTACCAAAAGCCGTGATGGCTGGCACGTCTGATCCCGGGTGGTCTCAGCCGAGGATCTCATCGAGTTCGGCGACCATACCGGTGTAGAACGGCCCAAATTCGGCGTAGACCGACGAGGCTTCGTCGAAACGCATCGTGTAAACGACTTCCTTGAGATCGTCGGGATGTACACCAAACAAGGTGACACCCCACTCATAGTCGTCGAGACCGGTGGAACCGGTGATCAGCTGCACGATGCGGCCCGCGAACTTCCGGCCCGAAGTGCCGTGTTCGTACATAAGTTCCTTGCGGCGTTCGTACTCAAGCGTGAACCAGTTAACGTCGCCAACTCGTTTCTTCGACATCGGATAGAAACACCAGGCGTGCTTGCCTTCGGGTGGCAGGTCTGGGTACAGCCGCATGTTCTGCATCTCTTGGGGGATGCCTTTGGAGTACTCGCTGAGTTCGGTCAGCGACACGTAACTATCCACTAGGTCAAGGCCCGAAGCGACCAGATCAGTCTGTAGATCTCGCAACGACCACAGGTTGGGTCCGATCCCCATAACCGCGATGTCGGCCTTGTGGCCAAGCATGGCCACCGAAACAACCTGGTCTTCACGCCCTCGAGCAGCCGCGACCGCAGCCACGGCAGCCGCGGCGTCGACCGCAGCGTTGGCCTTGAAGAACAGGTGGAGCACACCCTGACCAATTGCTGGGCGTAGATCGTTCGTGGTCATGAAACCGGTTCTCCTTCGGCCACCGAGTCGGTGGCTGGTTCATCAGGTTGTCGATTGGCTGCGTAGACGTTGAGTGTTCCGTTGCGGGCGAACCCTGCGAGCTGCATTTCGGCCGATAGTGCTGCCTGGACAGCCAGAGCCGACGGTGCACTCACTGCGACGACGGCGGTAAATCCGGCCGCCCATGCTTTTTGCACCATTTCGAACGAGGCCCGGCCGCTCACAAACAACCCGAGCCCGGTCGCTGGCAGCTGTCGATCAAGCAACATCCGGCCAACAACCTTGTCGACCGCGTTATGGCGACCAATGTCTTCTCGTGCTTCGAGAATCATGCCGGTGGAGTCGAAGGCTGCGGCGGCATGCAGACCACCGGTGCGGTCAAAGACTGGTTGGTAACCTGCCATCGCGTCGACGACGCGCAACAGGACGGCTTCACTCAATGATTCGGCCGGTTCGACTGGTGAGATTCGTTTGACCAGTTCCTCGATCGCTTCGGTGCCGCACAGTCCGCACGACGAGCTGATCACCCCAAGCCGGGGTGAGGCTTCGGGGGCTCCCGGGGCTAACACCGACACCACGTTGAACTCGGTGTCGACGGCGGTTCCTGTGGCGCAGTAACGAATGTCGATAACCGACGCTCCGCCGAGCGCACCGTCGGCATGCAACAGGCCGACCGCAAGTTCGAAGTCGTGGCCTGGCGTGCGCATGGTGGTCGCAACGTCGACTTCGTTGATGCGTACCGTCAATGGCTCTTCAACCACCAACTCTTCGGGACGGCGACGCAGCGTTTCACCATCGAAATGATGCGCCATCACCGTCTCGGTACGCCCACGAGCCACGGCTAGACGTTATCTCCGCACCGCCGCGATCACCTGTTGACGGACCAAACCCTCGAATCAGAGGTGACGACCGGACAACGCACCCAATCCGGTTCGGGTGCTGCCGAGCCAGATGACACATCGACGGGGGCTGCAAGAACGCCCATCTTTCGGCGATGGCTGGACACCACCATGACCACGCCCACGATGGTGGGCATGCAGGTCACAGCCGAAGAGACCATACATACGGTGCAAGCCGAGTTGGCCGAACGATTCGGTATCGCCCATTCCACGATTCAGCTCAAATGCCACACCTGCCAAGACGTCGCCCACGAGACACAGTTGGCAAAACGCGACAAAGGGGCGCCGAAGCGCCCCTTTGATCGAATGTGTTCAGTCGAGCGTGTCGACCGGAAAGGAGTGTCTGCTAGAAGTCCATGTCTGGCATACCGCCGCCAGCGCCATCTTCTTCAGGAAGGTCGCTGATGACCACTTCGGTCGTCAGGAACAGAGCAGCGATGGAACCAGCATTCTGCAGCGCAGAACGGGTCACCTTGGCAGCATCGATGACGCCGATTTTGACCAGGTCTTCGTAGTCGCCGGTTGCAGCGTTCAGGCCGATGTTGCCTTTCAGGTTGCGGACCTTGTCTACGACTACGCCACCGTCCATGCCTGCATTGATGGCAATCTGGTGGAGTGGGCCTTCGAGCGCCTTGGCGACGATGCGTGCGCCAGTAGCGGTGTCGCGATCTTCGATGGTCTCGATGAGCTTCTCGACAGCCTTCTGGGCACGGAGCAGCGTGACGCCGCCACCGGCGACAACACCTTCTTCAATGGCAGCCTTGGTTGTCGAAACAGCATCTTCGATGCGGTGCTTCTTCTCTTTGAGTTCAACCTCGGTAGCAGCGCCGACCTTGAGCACAGCGACGCCGCCGCTGAGCTTGGCAAGACGCTCTTGGAGCTTCTCTGAGTCGTAGTCGCTATCGGTGTTTTCGATTTCGGCCTTGATCTGAGCGATACGGCCCTCGACGTCGGCTTTCTTGCCGGCGCCTTCGATGATCAAGGTTTCGTCCTTGGTGATGACGACCTTGCGTGCCTGGCCGAGCGTCTCGATGCCGACATTCTCAAGCTTGAGGCCGACTTCTTCGCTGACGACCTGGCCACCGGTGAGGATTGCCATGTCTTGCAGCATTGCCTTGCGGCGGTCACCGAAACCAGGAGCCTTGACGGCAACTGAGTTAAACGTGCCACGGATCTTGTTGACCACGAGTGTTGCCAGGGCTTCGCCTTCGACATCTTCGCTGATGATCACAAGTGGCTTACCAGCTTGCATGACCTTTTCGAGTACAGGAACGATGTCGCGGACGGCACCGATCTTGGAGCCGACGAGCAGCAGGTACGGGTCATCCATGACCGCTTCCATACGCTCCGGGTCGGTGACCATGTATGGCGACAGGAAACCCTTGTCGAAACGCATGCCCTCGACGAGGTCCATGTCCATGCCGAAGGTCTGGCTTTCCTCGACGGTGATTACGCCGTCTTTGCCAACCTTGTCGATAGCAGCTGCGATGGCGTCGCCGATTTCAGTGTCAGCTGCAGAGATCGATGCGACCTGTGCAATCTGTTCCTTGTCGTTGACCTTCTTGGCGCTCTTGCCGATGGATTCGACAGCGGCTGCGACACCCTGTTCGATGCCACGCTTGACCGACATTGGGTTTGCACCCGCAGTGACGTTCTTGAGACCTTCGCGCACCATTGACCAGGCGAGAACCGTGGCCGTGGTGGTGCCGTCGCCGGCAACATCGTCGGTCTTCTTGGCGACTTCTTTAACCAACTCGGCGCCAATGCGCTCGAGTGGATCTTCGAGATCGATTTCCTTCGCAATCGATACACCATCATTGGTGATTGTGGGTGCTCCCCACTTCTTGTCGAGCACAACGTTGCGGCCCTTTGGGCCGAGTGTGATCCGAACAGCGTCCGCGAGGGTATTCATACCCTTTTCCAGCGAACGACGAGCTTGATCGTCAAAAGTAATGGACTTAGCCATGTGCGTGGGCCCTCCCTAGGCAGCTAGCACTCTCAATAAGAGAGTGCTAACTCTAGAGGTCTCATTGTTGTTTCACGCCGTCGCGCGGCCAACGTTTTTGAAGTCCCGAGTTCGACCAAATCGCGGCGCTCCATTTGGCTGGCAACCACTGCGCCAGCACTCAGGCGACCGTCGCAAAGAACGATCACCGTTGGGAGCAGCCATGGCCCACACGCACGCCATGGAGATCGGTGTGTCCGTCTCGTTCACTTCGGCAAGCGTCGACGCAGTGGTGCGGGTCATTTGCCCGATGATTATGCCGTTGTTAGCAGAAAGCAATACCAGCTTCGATCCAACAACACCAAGCACCTTGCTCCGCGTAGGTCTTGTCGACCAAGCGACCTTGAGCTTGACGAGCGCACACGTGATCGCCGATGTAACCACATTTCGTGATGGGGCCACGAAGATCTTCAGGGTTGACCACTTCACGCAAGAAGCAGCGCGCAGCACGGCTGCGCTGGATCAGTTTCTCATCGACATACGGACGCAAGCCCGCAGTTATCCCCATCACCCAGCGGGCTACGACATACCAGAGCTCAATCGGGCGAGTTGAACTAACCTTTGGAGCCGGCGACAGCCAGATCAACACCGTGACGAGGTGCACGCTGAAACAACTTCACAAATGGATCAGCTTCGCGACTTGAGCCAGCAGAGTCTGTTGGTGATGAGGGAGAGGAACTAGGAAAGTTCGTTGCGGCGTTTACGAGCCGCAGCCACCAAGAGACCACCAGCACCAATGAGTGATGCGCCCACAGCGACTGGCATGTTCACATTCGAACCGGTGATGGCCAACCCAAGCACCTCGTCCACAATCACCTCTGGACAGTCAGCGGGGATCAGTTCTTCGGAGAAGACTTCAGTTCCAGTCTGGATTTCGCGACTTTCGTACTCGTCGATGATGTCGGTCACGGTGATCACGATTTCTGACGTTGAGGTCGCAATGAAACACTCGCCGTCAACCACAGTCACTTCGAGGGCGCCATCCTGGTCACCCAGTATGGAGATGCAAGAGATCGGCTTCGTGATCGAGCGTCACCCGAAGGAGAACGTAGATGAGTTGGTCGAGCGCTGACACGATCTGGCCGGGCTCCCAGACCCGCCCGTCGACCGAGACCTGGTCCGTCGTCCCGCGCGCTCGGATGGCGATCGTCGCGCCGCGCAGTCCATCCGCTCGCAGAACGTCGCCGAGTGTCGAGCGAATCTCAGCTGCGAGTCGGTGCGGGGCAACAATCGTTGCCAGGTAGTCACCGATACTCACCGGGATCGACACGGCGCCTGATCGTCGCTTCGACATCCATTTGAGCCTATCGCTCAGGATTGGCCCAACCTGGGGGCTAGGGCAGTCGGCTCAGCGATCTCTGTGGAAGCACCAATAGACCACAGACACCCAGGTACAGTCGCTTGGGGTGGAATCACACGACTTGCCAACGTCGCTCGACGAGCCGGTCCACCACGCTCGACCTGTCGGCGTGGGATCGCTCCGCCTCGATCTCAGGTCGAATGATCCACACGTGATCACGCGGTTCGACCGACTTTTCGAAGCTCTCCCCGCCCCCGTCGATGGCGGACTCGTGATCGACGCCGTCATCCTCTCGTGGCGGCCCGATGCCGGCGACGGCCCGTTGATGTACAAGCTTGACGTCGATGGCGAGACCCTTGGGAGTTCAGCACAGCTCAGCGAACCAGAGTTATGGCTTACCCGTCGCTTGAACCAAAGCCGTCTCGACGTCGAACCTCATTTGCTACATATTCACAGCGCGGCCCTGGCCCGCGAAGGCCGGGCGGTAATGCTTGTCGGCCGATCCAGATCCGGCAAATCGACGCTGACGGCTCGGTTGCTGCAGCGCGGGTGGGACTATCTGACCGACGAGCAGGTTGCCTTACAACCATCCAGCATCTCTATCGAGTCCTACCCCCGACCGATCACTCTTCGCCATCCCGTCTGGCCGCTCTTCCCGCATGTGGAAGGGGTGCCCTCGATACAACCCGACGATGGTCGGCCAGCCCGGATCGAAGTGGCCCCGAGTGCCCTCGGCAGCGTTCACGTCGCCGGCGCGCTCGAGGTAACACTTCTTTTGGCACCCTCGTACGAGCCAGATGAGCCGCTTGGTCTCCTGCCGTTCGAGACCCGATCCCACGTCGTTGAATGGTTGAGCACCAACTGCTTCGATCTCGATCGTGTCGGACCTGATGGCTTCGCCCAGCTGGTCGAACTTGCGCGCCGCTGTCCGGCCTGGCGGCTGATCAGCAGCGACGTTGACCAAGCAGCCTCGCTGGTCCGCAAGGCATTCGAATCGGCACTCACCGCGCCGATCGTCGAGGTCCGCCATATTCCACCCACGCTCGCTATAGAACCACTTGCGCCGAACGGCCTGCGTCGAGCGACGGGAGCGCACGCCTGGGCCTTTGCCGATGGCTCGTGCGTTGTCTACGAGCCGTCAAGCCGGACGATGGCCCGACTCGACAAGGCCGGAACCCAGGTTTGGGAGGTCCTGGCCAACGAGCACCAAGCCAACAATGTCGACTGGTCGGCTAGCAGCGGCCGCCCCGACACAGCCGGCACACTCGACGGTTGGCTTGTCGCGCTCGTTGCGGCTGGACTCATCGAGACCACCGAGAAGAGAGAGACACCAGGATAAAGCCGTTAGCGGACTCAGTCGGGGTGCGTGCCGATGCTCACCGGGCCGGTTGGGCGTAGCCACCCGGAGCTACACGGCAAGATGCTGAACCTTGTAAAGGTCGTAGAATGAGCGCCGAGTGATGAGACCGGCGATCGATCCTGCAGTCGAAGACATTCTGCGCGCGGCAGTTACACACGGCCTCGATGGCGGTCGCTCATGGCCAACTGCCCCAATAACTATCCAAGACTTAATTCGTGTAGTTGATGTTGCCGTTGACGAACGCCTGCTTGGAGCCTTGGCCGAGGCTGCCGTGGACGGGGCTTTGAGCCTGACGCCCGAGCAGTTCGATCACCTCGCGGCTCGTCACACGGGGTCACAAGTTCACATGCTCGATCTCGAACATCTACTCGTCGCCACGGCTCGGCTCTTTGACGAACGAGGGATCAACTTCCGCGTGCTGAAGGGTTTCGCCTTGGCCCACACGGTCTATGCCGACCCTTCGTGGCGCACAGCTGCCGATGTAGATCTGCTGATTCCCTCGGATCAATTCGACGAGGCGGTCTCTCTCGCACTCGACGAGTTCGATGGCACCCAGCTCGTGCCTGAGCTCCGGCCCGGATTCGATCGAGAATTCGGCAAAGAGTCAATGATTCGAGTCGGTCGTCTCGAGTTGGACCTGCATCGAACGTTCGTCACCGGACCGTGCGGGCTCACGATCGAACTCGATGCGCTGTTTCGGGAAGGAACAGGACTCACGATCGGCGACCGCACGATGTTTGGGCTGAGCCCGAAGCATCAGTTCCTCCATGCGTGCTACAACGCCGCCCTTGGCGACTACCCGGCTCGGTGGTGCTCGGTACGCGATCTGCTGCTTTTCCGCCAACACCTCGACGTCGACCTCGACGATGTCGTCGCGACAGCCTCGCGCTGGCACGGAACAGCCGTGGTACAGCGGGCTGGTCAACTCATTGAAGACATTGCAGGCCCCGATATCGAGGGTGGCTTCGACAAGCTGGCACGGCTTGAAGTGCCGAGGCGAGACGCCTGGCTGCTGCGGAGCTAGCTGACCTCGGCGCGTAGCTACAGCCGACCACTCGCGTCACTTGCAGTCATCAGAGGTGTGCGCCCTCGGCTGCGATACGCGCAAGCACTGGTGTCACCGAGCTCGGACTACCTTCGAAGCAGAGGTTGGACAGAGCGCAGCCACATAAAGCGAGCACTGCGAAAACTTCGAAGTCATGACTGACATCTTTACTGACGACGCCGTACTCAGCCGCTCGCCCGACGTTCTGTTTCGCCGAGTACTCGACGGTGTGGTGGTGCGAGCACCCAAAATGACCGAGTCGCTACATCTCTCAATGGTTGGTTACCTGGTCTGGGTACTGCTCGCTGAGTCAATCACTGTTCGAGACCTCGTCAGCAGCCTGGCCGACTTCAATGAGATCCCACCGCAGACCATACGTGATGACATCACACCCCTCTTGAAGGATCTGCACGTCGCCGGCGCGCTCACTGTCGCGTCGGCCTGCCACTGAGGACCGAAAGCGGTCTAGGCAATTTGGAGAAGCCGCTACACATCGTCCGCGAGCAATTCGTCCACAACCATCTGGGCGCAGCGAGCGGGGCCCGCCATTGCCTGCTCGAGACCGAAGCGCTCGGTCAACGAGATCACTAACGCATTCTCGGGGATCGGAAGCGAAGATAGATCCTCGATCGCGCCGGCGACGACAACCAGCCGAGCCCCGACCTCAGCCGCCATTTCGGCCACGCCACCGACGACCTTGCCATCGAACGATGCGTTGTCAAGCTGGCCCTCGCCCGTGATCACAAGGTCGGCTTGTTCGATCTCTTCGAACAAGCCGAGCTCCTCGGCTATCAGCTCAAAACCGCTCACAATCGTGGCACCTAAGGCCACCAGGCCACCGCCGAGCCCTCCAGCAGCCCCACTGCCAATAATCTGCTCGACATCGACGTCGAAATCATCCCGATAACGCTCAGCCAAACCGCGCAACCTCGCCTCGAGGAAGGCTATCTGTGCGCCTGTAGCGCCCTTCTGAGGGCCAAATATCCTCGCTGCATCAACAAAAAGCGTGTTCACATCAGTCGCTACCTCAACGCTGACCCCCGCGAGCCGAGCTGGTGACCCGATGGCCTCGATCGCCCCAAGGCCACCGTCAGTAGTAGCTGAACCGCCCAAGCCGACGATTATCCGCTGTGCACCTCGAGCGATTGCTGCGTCGATTAACTCGCCTGTACCGCGTGTTGTCGCGTTCAGTGGATCGTTTCCCTCGGGCCCACCAGCCAGTACCAACCCCGAGGCCAATGCCATCTCGATGACGGCGAGGCGCTTTGACAGTCGCCAAGGCGCATCGACTGGTTCGCCAGTTGGTCCGGTGACCGTGGTCGTGCGGTTTGGGCCGCCGAGTGCTTCGAGTGTGCCATCGCCGCCGTCGGCCATAGGCACCATGACCGCCTCATGGCCCGCCTCTCGAACAGCTCGGGCTACGGCCTTGGCTATTTCAGACGCGCTTGCGGTGCCCTTGAATTTGTCAGGCGCAACAACGACTCGCATGTTTCAGCGACTCTAGGTGGCTGTGCTTTACAACCACAGCCCAAGTCGCGCGGATCTAGGACTGAGCCAGGTCGTCGGCGCCAACTAGGACCAGCACGTTTACCGGGGCAAGGTCGATGCCGTCGCCAATAAACGGGTCGGGCTCAGGCATAGGAGCGATTGGTGTCGCTACACCAAGCACCGTGCGCACAACTGTTGCTTCGGCCGCGAAACCTGGTCGATAAAAGATGGTCGACGCAGCCTGGTCGTCAGCGTTGATGGGCTCGCGGGTCATGAAGCCCTGATTGCGTAG
>ENA-OWPI01002785-OWPI01002785.1-marine-metagenome-genome-assembly--contig:-NODE-2785-length-15758-cov-2.742108_pt1 | contig 15758 bp, 5 predicted proteins | sample MGYA00238138_ERZ651775 | MGnify/ENA primary metagenome ERZ651775 (study PRJEB26906, sample SAMN06265043) | marine metagenome | isolation source: Helgoland LTER site | place: Germany:Helgoland, sampling...
GGTCGGCACCCCCGGCGGCGGCAGGAGCGGACCCTCGCCCTGCACCACCAGATCCAACGGCTGGAAGTCGTACTCCTCCTCTTCGTCATCGTCCGCCTCCTCCTCCTCCTGGTAGTCGGACACCGCCTTGTACTTCTGCGGCTTACCCGCCGGGGGCCTCCCCGTCGGATTGAGCGTGGGGTGATAGTAGACAGAGTCTTGCGGCCTGTACGTTCCCAGTCCGAGCCCTCGGCTTCCCGTGCTGCCCGCGACGACAACCTCCATCCCCTTCAGCGCCCCGATGCCCTTCACCTTGGGCACGGCGGGTGCCGGCGCCGGTGCCTTCCCCGCGTTTGTCTTGCGCTGCTCCTCGTGCCACTTGATCCCGTTCTCGAGCTGCTTGATGCGGTGCTCCTTATCCCGCGCCATCTCCGTGTTCAGGCTCTTCTGCGCCTGGAGCTTCTTGAGCTCGCCGCGAAGGCTTCCGATATCCGACTTTTGCAGGGCATCATCGCGAGCCTCCTTGCGCGCAGCCTTATTCTTGGCGAGCTGTTTCTTCTTCTGCGCCCTACGGTGGGCATCGCCGGGGGCTAAGGTCTGCGGGGGCGAGGATGGGGGAGCGTGTCAACGAAGGTGCGAGAAACCCTACTGGAGACGCGCGAAGTCGGGGTACGCGTGGGGTTGCGGGGGATATCGAAGGCACTCACCTTCCCCATAGATCCTCAGCGGGCAGCACACGATATTCACTTCCGACCGAGGTTTGCCCTCTTGCGACGCCCCCGCGGCGAGTGAAGTGGGCCCGGCGAAAATGGGTGCCCTCCTTTCTCTTGAAAATCAGCCAAGGGGAACACTCAATTTGGATTGGATTCCCGCTCGGCCTCATACTCGGCGGCGCGAGGAACGAAGTGTCCTCGTTCACGCGAAGTACCCAGCGCACCGCGGGTATTCAGACGCGTAGCTGCGTGCGTAAAATCTTCGAAGGGACCGTGCCGCAGCGCGCGAAGGAAGCTTCCGAAGATGGAGGGGACCCACGTACATCGGTTTCCAAAAGGGGGTGAAGAGATCGACACGGACGTGGTGCGGAGGAAGGAGTTTGAGAAGATGCGCATGAAAGTTGCGAACGAGAAATTCGGGAAGAGAGAGGATGCGAAGGAGCTGATGACGAGGATGATGCAGGCCTGCATCGCCGCCTTCGCCAAGGACCCGCTGGAGTTCATGATCGAGTTCCTCACCAAGGAGATCGAGGGGAGGGCGGAGCCGGTGCCAACGGGACCGGGGAAACACCCGAAGGGAGAGGAGGCGGACCTCGACGAGGAGGTAACGAACTACGCACACTCGATGGAGTTCCACACCATCGTGAGTAAGATGTCGGCGTACATGATCCAGTTCAAGCCCGACGATCCGGCACCTTTCTGTTTGGAGTTCTTGCGCACGTTGAAACGCGAGGGCATCTTCGGCCCAATGGGCGCGTATCATTGAAGCGACGCTTCCGTTCGATCGATTCACATTTAATGTACAATACTAGATCATGGTTTAGTCGGCAGAGGACTGATTAGCTGTAGACGAGAAGCGGCGTCACCGGCGGCGAGTAACTCAAGACGCTGAAGATGGCAGATGCTGAAGTCACATTCGGCCCAAGTCACGTTGGAGCCAGGCGCTTGCTCCATCAGTATATCCTTCACGGCACGAATAGTTCGACGATGTACCCCTGCGTCCGCATCGATGTTTTCTTGAAGAGTAGGAGGCGGCGTCACCATCGGCTGCGCCTCGGCGTTGATGGTGCTACGGTGCCTGTGCCACGCGTTCTCAACGAGGGACAACGCCCTCCGGGTGACGCCGAGGACTCCAAACCTGTACGCCTTGCCAGCGCGAATCGCATCGGCGATATATCCGTCTGCGGTACTGACCTGTACACCCTTAATGGCCGCGATTTGCGCGCCGCTCCATCCTCGATCGAGGTGCAAATAGTGAGTTTCGGTCTTGGCCGGGCCAAGCTGTCCTTGCCAAAAGGGTGGAGCCGCGGGCGTGATCTGGTTGATGTCCCATGGATCGTCCACACATACCGTCTCAGCAGTCATCTCAACATCCACCTTATCCTCAGCCACCGCCGGCGCCGGCGTGGTGCACGTCTCGGTGACAGGCGGGAGGATTTGCAGCGTCTCGAAGACAAGCAGACTCGCCCACCCGTCCAGAGCTGCGTACTTCACTTGATCATCCGTGAGTTTTGGAGCCTCCCAATCGCTCATGCGACTCGAAGCGTGTTTGGGCAGGCGGTGCGACAGCTGCCACTCCACGAGCGCGGCCAGCGAGTAGCTCTCCGGTGCCTTTCCCGGCTGCACCCTCTCCCTCGCAAACTCCCGGAGCTCCAGAACGCCTTCGACGGGGATGTTGAAGTCCCTCCTGATCTTGTGAGCGTCTCCTCGCGCGTTCAGACCAACCTTCACTACGGTCGGATCCACCAGCAACTCTCGGAGAGCCTCTGTCACGCCCGTGAGGCACAGTCTCAGCAGAAAGCACACAGCCTTTGCGGGGGCTCGCGGTCTGTAGCACAACTGCATCAACGCGGTCAACCTTGGCTCTGCTCCCGCCTTGAAAGAGACGACCCACTCGATGTCCCACCCGAGCGTGCGAGGAGCCGACGGAATCGCCGCCAGTCGTCGAATCCTCGCGACCGCCGAATCCACCTCCTCAGGGGTCTCGCAGAGCACCACCGACCCAGGGAAGCGAAGATCAGGGAGGACTGGGGATTTGGTGGCACAATCGTGGCACCCCTCATTCTGGATCTCGTTGGCTGCGGGGGAGAGAGACGCGGGCAGCCGACGCTTACGGGCGGTCGTTTTCCCCTCTTGCGGAACACACAAATTCTCTTGGTCGCCCCGCGGATCGCCAATCTTCGGCTCGTCGGGCGCGACATCCCGTTTGACCGATGGCATGAACGGAGGAATCACAGGCTTGGGGGTGCCAATCTTGCCAATCTTCGGCTCGTCACGCGAGATCTCCAGAGCGAGATTGCGCTTGACGCCGTGGCACAGCTCTGCGTTTTCGAGCGCCGAGAAGAAATCAGAGGACACTTCCTCGATCTCGAACGTCGTATTCATCTTCTTCGCGCACTCGGCGGTAATCGAGTCGGGTCCTCGCCTGGCGCCGGTCAGATGTGAAGCGACCAAAATTATAACGCACGAAACATCGCGATTTTGACACTTTGCCAAAATTTGTCGGTCGATTTGGTTTGGGGTGTTTCAAAAAAAGTCGGCCCATAACGCGCGGGGCGATGCCGCGCGTCGACGAGGAGTCGCCCCTCCTCGGGGAGGGCGATGCGGGGTTGGAGAAACGGCGTGTGGGAGTGGGTGCGATTCGATACGCGCTGGCGGGGAGCGCTGCGCTGTGTTTCGCGCTGATGGCGACCCTAGCCTTCGGCGGAAAGGTGCGGGTGAGCAAACCCGAACCCGCGTCGCTCCTGCTGGGCTCGCATGAATCCGAGAAGCCACTGCCGCCGAGCCCGTTCGTGGCGATGCAGGGCATGTTCGCGTACGAGACGTGGACCCAGGATCATGTTGAGCATCAGGGAGATCCAAGCGACACGACGCGTCCGCTGCTGCAGTCGATGCCCAACTTTGGCGCGTCCGTGGAGTCGTGGGAGACGATACGAACGGCGGTGCACACGGGCCTGGGTGCAACCGGAAAGCGCAAGCTCTTCATCTTTCTGCGTCACGCGCAGGCGATGCACAACCAGTGGGGTCTGCATGTGCACCAGACCAAGTCCGTGAACGACATCCCTTGCGACTACAAGGGCGAGGGCAACCTGGTGGACCCCGACTTGACGGGCTTTGGCATGCAGAATGCGAGGATGTACGTGAGGGACGTGCTCGAGAATGGATTGGGCAAGGAGATTGGCGGTGAGGCTCGAGTGTTCGCCAGCCCCCTATCGAGGACGCTACGTACGACGGTGATCGGTATCGGCAACCAAACCGCGCTCAAGATCAAGGGTGGTCGAGTGACGGTGAGCGAACTGCTGAGGGAGAGGATCGACACGAGGGTGCCGTTCGAGGTGCGGCGGCCAGTCTCGTACAAGCAGGGCGTGGACATGCAGAACCTCGACGAGCTGTTCAGGACAGACGACGTGGATGCGTCTCAATTGCAGAACGGCGACACCGTCGGGTCGCTCACCGTGGATTTCGACGAAGACGAGGGTGTCATGCACGAAGGCGCGAAACGTATTTGGGAGAAGCAAAACGCGCACAGTAGTAAACAACACGACGCAGTGCTGGGAGCATCGAAGTCAAGCGCGAAGCCGACGACCGACACGAGCAGTCTGATGACGCAACAATGCTTCGTGCCGAGTCGTGGCTTGGGTCTCGCAGTCAGCGAACGAGGGTGGTGCTGCGTGGATAGCGGGCTGAAGCAGAAGTTTGGCCCCGAAAACCTGTTTGACTTTGACGTGACCACCCCGAACAAGGATCTGAGCGAAGCAAAGAGGATCGAACGCCAAAAGACCAAGGAACCGTACGTGTGCAAATTGATGGAGGCTGGGAGGCTGGGGAACGAGGGGTGCTACGGGCCCGCGATGTTGGGTCTCCTCGCGCAGGACGACGTGAACCTGACTCCGGGCCGGGAGGAGGGTGAGAACGAGCTCGTCAGTCGCGTCCGCACGTGGATCTCGTCTGTTTTCGACGAGGTGGAGGATCAGGTCATCGTCGCGGTGACACACTCGGACTGGATTAAACTAGCCATGCGGGATCTGGGGGTTGATAAGTCGTGGCTCGTGCCAAGGAACAACGAGATGTTACCCGTCATCGTGGAGGACACGAGGCCGAAAAGGGCGACAAAAAGCTGAGCTCGTCTTCAGGACAGAACTGTAGTATCTAGTAGCTATTATACCTATATATACTGGGGGATCACCAGACATCATCCTCTGACTCGTCCTCATCAACTGCGGCGGCATCCTCGTAGTCTATCTCTCCGCCAGCCTCGAAGCCGTCGTCGATGTCATCGCCGCCCCAGTCCTCCTCGGGCGGCCTCGGCTCGGATGAGGGCGTGAACGGAACGGGCGTCGCATCCTCCAAAACGAGCGAATCTTCGTGCTTCGCCGCGTTAGCGGGTGTGGCCACTCCTGGAGACTCCGAAGATAAATCGGGGAGCTCATCGGGTTCGAACTCGTCGTCCTCCTCGACGGCGTACCGGTCCGTCTCGCCAATCATCTCCTCCAGCATCGTCGCCGCGGGTTTGGTCTCCTCCGTCTCAAAGACGTCATCTTCGTACTCGTCCCGTTCTGGAGTAGGAGACCTCGCATTCGTCGGAGGGTCGTCGCGGGGACGTGTAAACGAGGGAGTGGTCTCTTCATCGTCTCTCCACACCAGGTCGCCCTCATCGTCTGGCACCACCGGCGGCGAGGGAGGTTGAGCGGGCTGAGGAGGCGGGGGATGGGAAGGCTCTTCTTCTTCGTCGTCCCTCCAAACCAGGTCACCTTCTTCGTCGTCTTCCAGCTGTGAGATGGATGATACCGCGGGTTCGACATCCTCAACGGGCGGTCGTGGCGCGGCTAAAGGCCCGTCCTCATCGTCTTTCCAGACGAAGTCCTCGTCGTCGTCCACCTTTTCTGGAGGAGGAGCAGAAATCGGTGCGAGACTGGGTTGTCGCTCTTCCTGCTGCCTCTGCTGGTAGACAGACACCGGCTGCTCCTGCACCGCGGGTAGGCTCTTCCCCGGTGGCCGACGCACCGGCGCCAGGAATGAACCCAACGAGGGTCCGTCGGATATGCCTCCAAGAGGTTTCAACGGCGCCAGCCGACCCATGCCCGACCCGCCGAGGAGCGGCCTGGGTCCGCCGAGGATGGGCGCCGATGAAACAGCCGGAGCCATGAACTGCCCGGAGCTCTCGTCATCGCTGAGATCATCAAGCTCCCCGAACACCGTCTTTCTCACCCCGCTGCTCATGCCGACCGTCGATGTGCGCTGCGCCGCCCTCTTCCGCAGCGCGTCCTCCCTCGTGCCACCAACCTCACCGGGTTCTGGTTCTTCGTCCGAGTCGAGGTCCGTGAGTCGGCTCTTGTCCTTCTTTCTCCTCTTCAACTTCTCCACCTCGGCCGCGATGGCTTCGGCGTCAGGGTCCGCCGTCGTCGAAGCGGACGCCGCCGGGGCACCCTTCCTCGGCTTGGCCTTGGCCAGCTCAGCCTCGAGGTCATCCTGTACCTCGTCCATGTCCGGTGCCGAGTTGCTCGGGCGTTCGGCCAGTCGCGTGGGGACGCGTTTCTTGAGCACCTTCGACGGTCCCGACGGCCTGGCGGGCGAGTCGTCATCATCATCGATGAACATTCTCGCCTTGGGAACGGGCTTTGGGCCGTCGGACGTGAACACGGTGGACGGCTTGCGGGGAGATTTCGCCCCGGTCAAACCTCCCCCGCCACCCCCCGAGAGACTCCCGTGATCCTCCTCCGGGGCCTCGTCATCCTTGGGTATCTTTTCCACCTTGCCCTCCGACTTGGAGAACAAGCACCCCATCGCGGTGGGAGACCAGCCCAGGTGGCCCCTCCTCGCCGCTCTGTGTTTGACCGTTGTTTTCCGAGAAGCTTGCTTTTTATAGTCTGGCTATTTTTGGGTCGCACAGTCGGCGTCGAGGCAAAGATGCACGTGAGTGTAGTGTATCCTATTTAATTCTATCTGAACAGTGTTGTGTGTTAATCTTTACTCGTCCATGGCGTCGTCGTCGTCGGACTCCTCGTCGTCGGACGCCGCCGGCTTCACGTCGACGCTGAACTCGTACTCTTGGTCGCAACCCAGGTACGAGTCGCACATGAAGAAGAGCGTGTACTCGACGTTCCCGGGGTCCGAGGGCGCCTGGAACTCGAGCTTCACCTTCTGCTTGCGCCCGAGGTTGACGCGCTTGATGGCCGACAACGTTCCCTTCTTGACGTCGCCAACCACCAGCCACCAGCTCTCGGAGTCCTTTTTCTTGGGGTACCGCGGCGCCACCACCGCGCCGAGCTCGTCTGAATCGTCCATCTCGCGCTCCAGAGACACAACCATCTCGACGCTGTCCCCCGCCTCCACCTCATCCGCGTTCACCACCTCGTAATTCACCTCGATGTTCGGGTAGCGGTTGCACGCCTCCGCCACCTCGCCCATCTGCGCATCCGTCATCTGCAGGAGCTCCGCGCGTTTGTCGTCATCCTCGATGTCGACCAGGTCGTAGATGCTCTCGATGCCAGCCTCGGTGCAGCGAGCGGCGCACTCCTTGTCCACGTGAGGGAGCTGAAGCAGCGGGGTGTCCTTATCCCACATACCCTGAACCAGCATCTGGCTGAGCTCCATCGCCGCGAGCGCGGGGGCGAGCCAGCCTGACGAGGAGATGACGTCGACGATGGCCTGCAGCAACCTCGCCGCATCCGGGAGGATCGCCTTGAGGTCGTTGGTCAGATCACCGTTGAGCTTCATGCGGCCGAAATGGGCCTGCATGAGCGCCGCCACCTTGACGTGCGGGTCAGTCGTGCGCCTGTTTTCGAGCGTCACGGCGGAGTGGTTCAGCACGTGGCGAAGAACGTTCGGCTCACCCGGGCGCACTGCAAACTTTTCAAACTCAGTCGCACCCGCAACAATCTCGAGCAGGCCCTTGAGCTTGGTCTTCGCCGTGAGAGACGCGGCGAAGAGCTCGATCGTGGTGTAGGAGATGTAGTAGTACGAACCGATCATGCCCAAGTTGAGAGGGGTCACGTCCATGTCGTCCTCGATGCTGATGCACTTGCTCGCCTCGAGGTCGCCGAGTGTCGACTCCACCAGCTCCGAGAGCGCGTCGGAGAGGTGCCTGTGAGTCACCCCGGTGAGGTTGTAGTAGTTGGGGTTCTGGCTCAGTCGGCGGTAGTAGAACGACCAGGTGAGATAGTCCACCGCGTCCTGCTTCGTCTCGATGGTTCGCGTCACAATCTCCGCCGCCATGTGATCGTGAAGGAAATGGTCGAGGTGGGACTCAACCGGGAAGGGTTCGTACAGGAATTTCTTGTAGTACTCCTTCCTCGGCGCGTGGCACAGCAAGACGCACACGCTGTGGTCGTCGTGCAGTGGCCTCGCCGCACGACCCATCATCGCGAGAAGATCGGTGACGGGATAGTCGGCGGACGCGGCGCCGCCCGCGTCGTAGTACTGCGTGCCCATGATCACCGACAGCTTGCACGAGGCGGTGAGACCCCACGCGAGCGGGGCGGTGACCACGAGAACAGTCGCCGCGCCAGACGTGAACACCCGCTCAACCAGCTCGCGCTCATCAGAGTCCATGGACTCGTGAAGAAGCGCGACACCGAAACCGAGCGCGTGTCGCACGGCGGGATCCGAGATCTTGTCGATGTGCGGCGCCAGATCCTCGGGGTCACACGCGAGGAACTTTTTGGGCTTCCCATCCGCGGCGGCAAACGTGAGCAAGTCGAGCGAAGCCAGCTTTGCGTGCTTGCGCGTGGGCACAAACACGATGGAGGGCTCGCCGGACGGCGCGTGCTGACAGATGGCGCTGTACACGGGCCTGGCCATCGCCTGCATACGCGCCTCGAAGTTGACGATGTCGATGCCGGTGACGCGGATATCGAGGGGCACCGGCCTGACCGCCGGGGCAAAGTTGAAGAGGCCGTGCGACGTCGCGCCAATCCACTCGCCCAGGTCCCTCGCGTTGGCCAGCGAAGTGCAAAGACCGACGATGCGAATCGGCTTTTCGAGCTGGGAGCTGATGTACCTCATGCGACTCGTGACCACCTCCATGATCGGTCCCACTGCGCCTCCAATCAGGTGGAGCTCATCCGCGATGAAGAGCGAGACGTTCTGCACGTTTTTCCTCTGCTTCCACCTGCGGCTGATCACGTCCCACTGCTGTGGCGTGGCGATGACCACCTGGCCCTTCTCGAGCAGCTTCAGGTCAACCGCCGTCTCGCCCGTCAGAGATACCACACGCGCGCCGAGCTTGTCGCCGAGCCTCGCGCTCCAGTCCTGCAGCCGCTCGCGCGCCAGCTCCGGCGTGGGCGCCATGTACACGCATCGCACGGCGTCGGTTTCCTTCTTGGCCAGCTTGTTGAGCATGCGCAGGATGGCAAACTCGGCGCAGACCGTCTTGCCGCTGCCGGTGGGCGCGCCGATGAGTGCGTTGTCGTCGGTGTTGTACATGCACTGGAACACCTGGGTCTGCACCGGGTTGAAGTGCTTGATCCTGGGCGCGTAGAGACCGTCAAATCCATCCTGCTTCAGCGCCGACGCCGGCAAGGGCTGCAGGTCGAGCAGCTCCGTGGGCGGCGGGTGCTTGTCCGGAAGGAGCAGGTGCTTGAAGCTGACTGGGATGATCGTCTCAGACCCGAGCCAGCTGTCGGACACCACGCGCACGAAGTACTGGGGCGGCAAGGGGTCGAGCAGGGTGACGGTGAAGGAAACCGCGTGGTCCTCCTCGGCGTTGACCTGCTTGAGCAAAAAGAATTCGTGGTGAAGGATCATCTCGCCATCGTTGTCCTCGACGATGATCCAGAAGCCCTGCACGTACCCGTGCACCTTCTCGTCCCACTGAAAGTCCGGGGTGAGGGCCAGGTCCACCTTGAGCACTGATCGGGTGATGGGCTGGACGTGCGCGCTGAGCTCGAGGCGAGGGAACTGGTGGACAAACTTGTGAATCGCCTTGCCCATCTTGGGGAAGCGAATCAGCTCACCAATCTCCTGCGACGAGAGGTCGTAGTATCGCTCCCACGCCAGATCCTTGCGCTCAACCTTGATGAGGATATCGTGAGGAATACCCTTGAACTGACGCAGCGGCGTCTGGCTGCCCCACGTCCTCCTCGCCGCCATCTTGCACAGCGCCAGAGCCTTATCCGCGAGCTGCGCCCAACCGCGCTTGAGAACAATCTCAAAGATGCACCTCAGGATGCGCCCCGCCGACTGCGTGACGTACACCATGTCAGCCATGAGCGCGAAGCCTTCGAGCTTCATGCCGCTGATGTAAGCCTGAAGCAGGATGTTGATCTTCGCGGTGGGCTCCTCGATGGATTCCTTCACCGGGATGGGGACGCGCTCGGCCAGTTTGGCGAGTTCCAGCTTCTCCTCCTCCCTCACGGAGACGTACTTGAACTCCTCGGCGAGGGCAAACAGGCGGCACAGCTCGATGTCTCCCATCGTGGGCTTGAGGTGCTCGTTGAACGCTTTTACGGTCCCGTGGCTGATGTAGTAGTGGCTCGCGATGCGGCCCAGGTCGGTGGCCTGCATGTGGCCACTGCGCCTGTCGTATCGGCACAGGCCCGCCTTGTCCAGCTGCGTCGCGGCGGTGTGGATCAGATCCGCGCGGCGCATCTCCAGCGTGGGATCATCCTCCAGCGCATCGACGCCGACTCCGTACAGGTTGGGGTTCCTGAGCATGCGGACGTAGAGGTAGGTGTAACCGAGCCAGTTCACCGCATCCCTCGAGTCCTGCACGGTGCCGAGGACAACCTCCGCGTTGAGCGCATCCGCGAGGTTTTTCACAAACTGGGACTCAATTGGAAGCTGCTGGTTGAGCAGAGACAGGTAGTACTGCAGCTCGCTGTGCTGGGTGATGATGATACCCTCGCCGAACGTATCGAACTGCGGACGACCGGCACGGCCCATCATCTGCATCACGTCCTGGAAGCTGAGCTCGTCCCATCCGCCCTTCTCCGGGTTGTACATCTGCGTACCCTTGATGATCACGGTGTGCGCCGGAAGGTTCACACCCCACGCCAGGGTCGCGGTGCTCACCAGCACCTGCACGTGACCGTCCGCGAACAGCTCCTCGACCAATGTGCGGTCGGCGCGAGTCATGCCGGCGTGGTGGATGGCAAAGCCGTAGGGTAGCAAGTCTCGAAGGTCCGCGGATCGGCACTGCTCCGCCTCGGAGATGAGAATTTCGCGGCTCGCGCTGTCCTCCTTGAGAAACTTGGCGAGTTGATCGCTCTCCAGTGCGGTGTCGCGCATCACCTTGGCCGTCTTGGCCGTCTCCTTGCGGCTGTGCACGAAGATGATCGTCTGGGACTTGCCCGCGTTCTCGAGCACCTTCTCGTAGCAGATCTCGTTCATGACCTGGAACCTCTGAAGGGGTTTCTTCACGGTGACGCCGATGAACTGCTGCTGCAGGGGGCACGGGCGGAAGCTGTTGTCAAACACGAACAGGCCCTTGGAAGGGTTGATGCGGAGGAACGCAGCGACGTCCTCAAAGTTTGGCAGCGTCGCTGACAGTCCGACCAGGCGGACCATCTCCTGCGTCGTCTCCACCTGGCGAACCGTGCGCGCCACAATGGACTCGAGCACGGGACCGCGGCCGTCGTGAAGGAGGTGAATCTCGTCGATGATGAGCAGACGAACCAGCTGCGTGTAGGTCCTGTCGCCGGACTTGCGGGTGATGATATCCCACTTCTCCGGGGTGGTGACGATGACCTGCGTGTCGTCAATCTGGGACCGGCTCAGGGAGACGTCACCGGTGAGCTCCCTGACGTTGATCCCGTACGGCTTGAGGCGGTTGCCGAGGTTACCCACCATCTCCGCCACGAGCGCCTTCATGGGCGCCACGTAGACAATCTTGAACGCGGATGTGTCGATGCTACCGTCGGACCTGCGGTGCAGGCCAACCTCGTGGAGGATGGTGAGCATCGCCACGTTGGTCTTACCCGCACCCGTGGGCGCACACAGGAGCATATTCTCCGGAGAGAGCATCGCGGTGTTGTACACCTGGCTCTGCACCCTGTTCAGGGACTTCATGCCACTGAACGCGGGTTGCGCCCACTTTGGAAGCTCTTCGATGGGACGGAGGACCTCGCCATCCGCGAAAGCCTTCGGCTTCAGCGCGGGGATGTGAACCTCCTCGTAGCCCTTCTTGGCGCTGCGGTAAGATCCCGGGGGCAGCTCGCACCGCTTGTTGGACATCAAGTGGGATCCCGCGGCAAAGGCCAGGGCATCCAGTTCGAGCATCTTACGCCCGGCAGCCACGGCCCCAGCGCCGGTGTCGGCCACGTCAGCCGCGACCTCGCCGCGTAGTTGCCGCGCTTCCTCGCGAATCTTAGCCTCCATCGCGGACTGTCTCGCCTTGGCCGACGCGCGCTCGCCCGTCTGACGCATCAGGTCCAACACCGCCGCCGCCTCGGGCCGGGCGCTCATCTGCTCCGCGATGCGCGCCTTCTCGTCGTCGTCCTGCGCGCGCGCCAGTCGGGTGCACCACACCACACGCGCGCGGGATTTGAGAAGCTTCTTGATGAGGTCGAACTTGTCGTAGTCGAGGAGGAGCACGAGCCGGTTCTCGCACGCCCGCTCGTCATCCGTCTCCGACCCGAGCGCGCTCAGCACCTCCTCAGCCATCTTCGAGGACTCCGCCGCGTCCGAGTCGGTGTACCCGAACGCGGCGGCGACCTGGCGCTGGAGCCAGTAGGCGTCGATGTCCGAGGGTTTGACGATGTCCTTGTCGTACTCCTCGCCGTCGTCGCCGCCGACGTCCATGCCCTGCACGCCCCGGCCAAACCCAGCCTCCTCGCCGGCGCCCTCGTCATCCTCCTCCACGTCGCTCGCCTCGAGCACCTCGTCCAGCTCGTTGTCCTCCCCGTTGTCCTCGTCCTCCTCCTCGAACTCGACGGCCACGCCGATGTCGTCGTCGAGGGTATCGCCGGGAACGACGTCGCCTTCGCCCGGGCCGCCGCCTGGGTTGAAATCCGTGATGAGCTTACCGACGGCGACAAACTGCGCAAACTTCTCGCTGCTCGTCGCGCCCATGAGGGCCTCGACGTTTTTCTTCCTCTCCGGGTCCGTCTTGTGATCGTCCTTGAGCACCTCGAGGACCTCCTCGGCGGCGCCCCTGAGCACGTCCTGCGGCTGGTCCCCAAACTGGCCCTGGATCATTCCCAGGAGCGCCTCGTACGCGGCCCTCGTCTCCCTCGTCTTGGGGCGGTAGGATCCGTCGGCGTCGGCGGTGAGCACGCTGGACACGGCCTGAGCCCTGCCCTTCTTGCGTCGAGCGTTCAGGGCGTCCAGATCGTCCTGGTCCATCCCGCCCTTGCGCCTCTCTCGCGCGCGCTTCTTGCGATCCTCGAGCTCGGCGGGCTTGTCGCGGTGCACTCGGTCGCCAAACTGACCGGGCTTGATGCGACCCCAGAGCGTCTCGGGCTCGCCGGTGGGCTCGCCGGTCACGCGATCCTTGTTGTCGGACGTGAGCACAAGGCTCGCGTTCTGCGCGGGGTTGGGAACGGAGACGGGAGGTCAGCGAACGCGGGTGGGTGGAGGGGCGGGGGAGATTGGATTACGGCGGCGGGGTTGCCCGGTGCGCGCGAACTCACCGCTCGGTACTCGTACTGCTTGTAACGCGCGTGGGCCTCGGCACCACCGCCCGTGGCGTCTTTGGGGCCTCCATCTTCGCCGCGGCCGCCACCTGCGATGTCGGGGTGAGTGGGAAACGGGACGGTCAGCTCCGAGGCGGGGGCGGGGATCGAGACGTGGCGGGGCGGCAAGGTTGAGGTTCTAGGCTTATTTGCCCTACGTACCGGTGGGCATTTTGCCGTTCCGCGCTCAAGATCCCGGGCCCGATCTACCCCTCGACCGATCCAAGCTCTCTCGAACGTATCGGTTTACCCTCGCAACCGAGCCGTGAACTCTCGCGCCCTCGTCGGTGGACGCCGATCGCGCGCGGTCGGGTTTTGACGTCGCGCCGTCCCCTGCCAATCAGAGCTGCAGAGAGCCAAAACCAAGTTCACATGAGTTCCCAAACGACGGTTGATCGATCTTGACTAAGTTGTCTGGTGTGGTGAAAACAAATTACCACATTTCCTAGTTTTAAGGTTAACATGTATGCAGGTTCAGTCAGGTCCAGGGATCTCGGATTGTTCGTGTCGACGCGATGTTATTTTCCCGCCCTCCGCCGGCGAGCAGCTTGCGATCGAGATGATTGGACCTAGTCGACGGCCGTCGGGCGGTGCGTTCGCAATGCGATCGACGCCAGGCGGCGATTGCTGATTGTTCAACAACAAACACACCGTACTCGAAGACGGCATTCGATACGAGAAGAGGAACGGCCTCTCGACGAAGACTGAAGAGGCCCCGGGACAGGAGCGCATCGGACCCGGGTCGACCCTTTCGCTCTCGGCGCCGACTGCGGAAATGTCCACCACCGGGGAGGATCGGCGGGGCTCCCGGCCCGAGGGTGTCCGACGCGCGGGCGCGGCATCGAGGTACACTCGATCCGCCGCGAGCAGATTCGCGTCGCGATGGACAACCCTGATCATCCTGATCATGACCCTCATCGGGACCGCACGAGCAGGTACGTGCCCTTGCGCAGCCGAACCCGTTGTTGCCTTATTTTCGCCGGCCAAGCGCCGGTTTTCCGGAAGCCGTTCGCGAGCGGCGCCGCGGGTTCATCGCGTTGAACGGGTATTTTGGAGCGTCGCCGGGCTCCATGCGATCACCGCGACCAACCGGACCGGTCGCACGAACCCATCGGCGGGACCGAAGCGCGTCACCGCGCTGCATTCGGTCATCACTAACAACACGAATTTCCCACGTTTTGCCCTCACCCTCGCTCTCCTCTCAAACGCAGGCACACTACTGGAGAAGCTCGTGTCGCGGACCGGCATGGTCGGCATTGGCAACTATAAGTACTATAAGTTGCATCTGCGCTGCACGCAGGCGGCGCAGCCCACGAGGTTCAAGCTCATCCCGCTGGATGGCAACCCTGACCTGTACATCTCAAAGACAGTGAGGAACCCCACCAAGAGCATGTACTCGTGGAAGTCCGAAGAGACGGGGCTCAAGGAGGATGTCATCGAGATCGAGCGTCCCGAGGCTGGGACGTACTACATCGCGGTGTACGGTGAGGCCACCGCGACGTTCAAGCTCACCGCGTTCACCAAGATGTGGACCGGCAAGCATCCGTGCACGGGGTTCAGGATCGAGGACAACGACACCGAGGAGGAGAACACCGACGGATCCTTCCTGCTGGAGAACAAGATGACGGTCACGGGAGGGGTGAACTTCGAGTCCAATCTGAACGTGCTGCAGGATGTCACGCTGGGCGATAGCCAGACTGACACGGTGGCGATCAAGGGTCAGATTGAGCTCGGCACCGCGAGTCCGGGCGAGTACGTCATCAACAAGGCGGATACCCTGAACGTGACGGGCGGGACTCTCGTGTTGAGAGGAGCCAACACGATGGGTGCATCCGCTGGTAACGTCACGCTCATGGCGGGTCTCGGCACGCAGGGGCGAGGAGGGAGCATGAACCTCTTCGCAGGCGCCGCAAACTATGCGGACGCCGGGGACCTGACCATCGGAACCGGCCGAGCGCTTGAGGGCCGCGCGGGTAATCTGACCATCTTTGTGAGCCGCGGCGACGTGGGCGTGGGCGGAAATGTGACCGTGAAAGCGGGCTTAACGACCGCCCGGGATATGCCCGGAGGAAGCGTCAACATCGCCGCAGGCATTGGTGCACACACCACTGGCGGAAGGGGTGGTGTGGTTCAGATTGATGGTGGATTGGCCCAAGGGAACACAAGCTGCAACCTGACAGAGTACGTGTGCTCTGGTGTCGCAGTCAACGTGGCGGTGTACGAGGCTGTTCTTCATGGATGCATCAGCGACTTTTCTACGTTGACGAGTGTCGCTAACGTCACCTACCTGTGCGGTACACTGCCGGTTAGCTCAGAGCAATATTTTGCAGTTCTCGGCGGGTGCACCCAGAAATGCTTGGGTGGCGCTGTCGAGGTGAGCGGCGGTCTGTCGTCGGGTGGTGTGGGCGGCGCGGTGGTCGTGTCGGGTGGTGCTACAAACAGCACCGACCCGTAC
>ENA-OWPI01002787-OWPI01002787.1-marine-metagenome-genome-assembly--contig:-NODE-2787-length-15749-cov-6.134890_pt1 | contig 15749 bp, 14 predicted proteins | sample MGYA00238138_ERZ651775 | MGnify/ENA primary metagenome ERZ651775 (study PRJEB26906, sample SAMN06265043) | marine metagenome | isolation source: Helgoland LTER site | place: Germany:Helgoland, sampling...
GAGCCGAGTTGCGTAACCCGGCGAGACAGGAACCCACGACGGAATCCAGGCTTGACTCCAATATTTCACCGGAGTTCTCGCCGATTGAATACTGGGAGAGAGCACGGAATAGGTTCTTGTACGCCTGGAGGCGGGTCTTCCCCTTCTTCTCGTAGGGAATTTCCGCCGCCCCAGATAGACACGAACGGAATTTATCGTCGTTCAAATCGGAGGACTCGTAATCATCCCCAAGGGGCTGGTCGAAGTCGAGGTCGTCTCCTCCCCCTCCTCCTCCTCCAAACTCGTCATCGTCAGCGATAGTGTAGTCGTCGCCGAGATCACCGTCATTATCGTCCCCATCGTCGTCGGAATTCTTGCCCTTCTGTCGGTTCTTTCGACCCATGCTGGGCCAGAGTGAAAAGGGGAAAGCACACAACGATCGAAGGAAGAATTCAGTTGTCTGGCAGATTAGAGCTTCTGCGGGATTGTTTACTATTAATTTCTTTGATATGCAATACTTTGTGCTGGACTCACGCCGAAACGAGCACTTAAAGATGCTCTAGTCAACGGCAGCCACCACAGACAAGTTTTCAGGGCAAAAAAGTGAGAGAGAAGAGAACTGAATCTCTCTCATTAATTTCACAGCAATTAATCAGCTTTTTCCCCGATTCAATTGCTCAATCTCAGTATACAAGCTAAAGTATCTTTGCACCCAGAGCTCAGGTCCCCTTTGCGCAACCAGCTCGAGGGACACTGTCGGTAGTGGGACTGTCTCCCCCTTCAAACAAACAGGGAATTGAAGCAGGCCTAAGGGAATATGGTCCAGAAATTTCCCAACCCTCCGATTCAGTATGACAGTAACGGGCTGATGCAATCTCAACAGGCGCCTAATGGCACCTGGTATGCTTGTCGCAATATTTCCACTCCTGGTACCAATGATGTGCTTTGTGGTCGTGGTGGTGGCACAAACAACTGGGTCGGTAACCTAAAGTACAGGAAGTTCGTCGACATGGAACAGCTGAACTACACGTCTGCATCGAAATCTCAAAAGATTATCTACTCGAACAATGTGGTGCAGCGGATCCGCTGCCTTCACCCCCCGGGAAGGTTTCTGAATAAAAATGCGCAGGGAACCTATGATGACATTGGGGACCAAAAGGCGCGCGAGAAAACTTCGCAGTGCCTTAGAGAGGGACAGGTGAGTTCGAAGGCTTGAGTAATCGAAGAATGGACTATTTTTGAATCCAGGTGCATGGACTAACTTTATATAATTTGATCTCCCCCCTCACTGCCCTCTGCGCTCACATATTTTCTTCATTCTCCTCATTATCATTCACAATTTAGCCGTCCTTGAAGAAGGAGCTAAACAGAAGAGACATAAAACCGTCGGCGAGCTCATCCGGCAGCGGTGGAATGGGGCGGAACACTCGGAAGGTTCAGGACCAGCAATTTTACCATGAGTCGTCATCTCAGGGTGGGCAGGGTGGGCAGCAGGACAACTACAACTACAGCAACTACAGCACCAATAATTACAGTGCAAACAACAACCAAAGTAGGGCCCTGAAAATTGACGTCAACAACAGCAACTTTAGTAACAACTCAAACAACTACCTCCCCGCCCCACCCAATAACGATAACGGGAATGAGCAGTCCTTTGCTCACCTCCCTCGACCTCCTTTATCGCCAACGTCCACTGACAGACTGATGCGAGCCTACACAAACTACGTCGATACGGAAGAATTCGCTTCGAATGCCGGAATAATGGGATACAGCCAAAACGATGTAGGCCGAATGCTGGATGAGGGCGCAGGCGGAGGCATGCCAGGCCTGTCTAGGACAACGAGCGGGAACTCTATGATGGGGGACGGCGGGATAAGCGAGCGCTATTTTGTCGACAGCCCGGTTCACCAGCTAGGAAGGAGCAACACTCTCACTGGTCTTGGTCTAACGCAGGACTTCACCGATGTCGAGGCTACTATACCGCTAACCTTGAGCAATGATAGGATGGAGTCTATTGACATCATAGAACAGCAGAGGCGCCGCGATAACGGGGGAAAGCCAAGTAACTATGTATCGAAGGCCAGTGCCACACGTAATGTCAGCAGTGGCCTTGATGACCCGCTCAACTATCTCAAAGGACAGCAGAGTGTTAGTTATGGTATGGGAAGGCACCAGAGCCAGAACTGGAATAACCTGGGCAATATTGACAGCCCTCGACTCCAGTTGAATTCCCAAGATTCAACCTTCAACGAATTTGCGCCGCGCAACCCTGACAATAATCCTTCTAATGGCAGTGGGAACACCGGAAACGATGGAAGCGGTAGTAATGCGCCCATTTACAACCCCAAGGTAGCAGCCATCCAGAAAATGTCTGGCAGTATGATGTTTCACCGTGCTATCAGCGGTGGTGGACTGGCTGACGGCGAGGACGGGGGAATGGATTATGACAGCGACGATTCAGGAGCAGAATTAAATGCTCCGCAAGTATTTTGAGCGAATGAACAGTAATACAAAAATTGAATGATGTGATGTGTTTATTAGCGAAAACTGTCACTAAATTGCTTTTTGGAATTAAATTAATGCCCGTGCAGAAAAGATTGTTGATTTCAGATGATTGGAGTTGACTTTTTTTGACGTGAATTTTTTTGGAGTGAAGGAAAAAGGACAAAAAAAAGCTCGCTTCTTTTTTTATTGCCCTGCGTTTTCCTGAAGTACTCCTTCCGCCTTCGTTGCTATAATTATTGCGCAAAACTCCCTATAACAACAGCAAATTCCCACTAAAGAACCTGAAAAACGCCCTCAACTTCATAGTGGCAAAGAGATTTCCAAACCAATCTCAATCTCTGTTTTGCTTATCGGATCGAAACCCTTTCGGGAGCGCTACTCCAGCATGAAGCAAAAGCCTCAGCTTAATCGTCAATCCTCTTATTCCTTTGCTTCTCCAGGTTCACACCCAGAACAAGCCCCTGATCTTCTCTCTTCCATAGAAGATTTCCACCTCCACGACGATGTTCTTCAACATAGCAGCGACGAAGAATGGGAAGATGATGACATTGAAGTTTTTGGAAAATCTCCCGCTCACAAGAAAAAACACTTTGGGGGCTTTGGTGGCTTTTTCAGAAAGCCCCCCGAAGAAGGCGAATCTTCAGATGGAAATGAGGTTGCCGCTCCCTTGAAGAAGCCAGACACCCTTTCGGGCCTTGTTTGGCACGCCCAGATTGTAACTGACTCCTTCAAAAACGCCAAGGTCTGTGACAGCTCCGATCAGTTGAAGCCCCGCCGACCTCTACCGATAGCGAGATCTTCAGAGTTTTTCCCTAAGTTGGAGCGCGTTGTAAACGGCACCAAGGTTTCGTATATTTTTCGGGGACCCCTGAACGATTGGCCAGGCTTGACAAATCTGAGGCTCGTCTCGATCACAAGTAAGATCACGAGTTCCAAATTGGGTAAGTCGCGCATCAAGCGTTGGTGGAATGATGGGGAAGATACGGAGCCTTCTTTCCCCTCAGGGTCTAAGAGGCCAATAGATATGGTTCGGGTCACCCTTCACGCCCTTCCCTACACATCTATTGGCTATTCTCCTGCTTCCCTCGGCCACTTCTGGTGGTTGAAATTTTCTCCTTCCAACTTCAACAGCCACCAGCCTGCCCAGAATTTACTTCACGGGATTTCAAATGACTGGAGTGATGACATTAAAGTCTCTGGGGCGCACCACTTCTCGCACCGGTATGCGAAAAAGAAGGAGACAACGAAAGACAAATTGGTGTACCACAGCGCTATTTTATTAGAATGGACCCATACCATGTACTGCACTGTGGTGGAGTTTGCCTGGCTAGGTGGGGTGGGCGGGTATGGTGGGCAGTCGAATTGGTGTGACGACAAGGATTCTCCAGAGCCTGTTCTGATGAAAAAATTGCACGATGGAATGATATTTCCTTGGATCGCAAACAAGTTGGGCGAAATTCGCATGATTGATGTGAACTGTAAGAATGTTGAAGAATTCAAGAAGAATTACTTGCACAGATACGAGGGCGAAGACAAGAGATTTCTGGATCCATCCGTCTGTCAATCATGCAATAACATCAGACTGCATGGTCGAAGCGAGCGTGACATAGCTCATTATGTAAGTACAAAGTTTAAGGGTTCGTCTTGCGATGAATTGTCTCCGCTTGCTATAGCGCTAATATCGAATTATTCACATCATTTGTTTTGTTTCTGCAGATTTACAACTATATACGCAGCGATCAGCGCTATAATGAGATAATTGATGGTGAGTTAGATGCCAAATAGAGAGCTTTTCATCCTTCTCAGTCACTGCTGTCTTGGGCTGCTTAACCTCACCCCCCGCTCAGTTCGCAACTGCCAAACATTCGCTGCAGATTTCTACAGACTCTTGACAAACGAGCATTCAATCCCTGTGCACCCGATTGTATCAATTAACTATCATCCCAAGAACACTTCGTTTCTTTACGGCCCAAAAGAGTTCGAGCCAAATGATTTAAATTGAAAAAAATATTTCGAGTTTGCAGATACAAAGGTGTCACAGCAGTTATTTCAACATTTTAGCAATTCTCCAAGTCGTTTCCAGACTAATCACGTACAATTTGCCTACACTTTTCTCAATGAAAGATTAGTAAGAACCACTCAAACTTCCCACCAGAGTTAAGAGACCAAAGACGGCGATGAATAAGAGCTGGAATCGGTCCTGGCTGAGCCCTCCAAATTTTGGGGATTCAATCTCTCCAACGATGTTATCCTTTGCGTCAGCCCTACTCTTGGCCTGTCCGGTGAGAAACTCGGGAATAGTCTTGCGCTGCTTGATCTCAAGTTCCGTTAAGCCACTCTCGTAGGTAAAGTCACTGGGGGAGTTAATCTTGGCCATGCGCTGGGCAGCGGCGGCCTTGTAAAAGGCAGGGTCACGCTTGATCTGAAGCTTGGGGTCGCTGAAATCGGGGCGCGCTATTCCCTTGGCAGTGGGGAAAATACCAGATCCGGATCCTGAGGGTGGGACGAGGCGGAGGAAAGAAGGAAGGGGGACAAGAGAAGGAAGGGAAGAGAGGAGGGTAAGTTAGGGGGAGCGAAATGTCGCACTTAACATTTACTGGATGTTTCGACTCACCAACGTTGAACTTGATGCTACTGGTATCAAAGCTCGGTCGCCCCTTGGAAGCAGGAGGAGCCTTCTTACTTCCACTCCGGACGGGACTCTTGACAGTGGGCATCTTGAAAGAATTCATGGCAGCAGGTTTGGAAACAACTTTCTTGGCAACAACTTTCTTGGCAACAACTTTCTTGGCAACAACTTTCTTGGCAACAACTTTCTTGGCAACAACTTCCTTTTTGGCAAAAGGGTTTGAGGCAAAAGGATTATTCACGACCGGCTTCTTAGCGACAACTTTGGTGCCAGTGGTAGCCTTAGGGGCACTCTTCTTAATGGCCCTGGTGGCCATAATAGCAGGGGAAAATGCATTCGCAGAGAGTGCGAGGGCAGAGAGGATGAAAAAAGCGGACCTCATAATTATGTAACAAGGAACTAATAGAGGCGAGTGGGGGACGCAATGGGTTAGTGAGTACTAAAAACAATTCCCCTCGAATAATACCTTAAGGGCATTGCGTGCCCTGAAAAGTGTTTTGAGACATATCATGAAGTTCTCTCTGAGCCGTTTCTTTTGCAGATCTTTCACACCAGGGGTCTAAAAACAACACGAATCGCCCAAGAGCAAAGTAAAAAATTAAAAAACCGACCAGATAACTCACAATTCGCGTTTCTCTTCAGATTGCGCTGACCTCGGGGGGGGGGCAGCCAAAATTGATCAAAAGCTCTGAGTACAAATATGAAGCTCGTTGTCTTCCTAACTGCACTAAGCACAGTTTGCAGTTTCATGCCTGCGGCGGTAAGGGAAATAAAACCCTCCTGGAATGTTTTCCTTCTGGAAGCGGGTTGCGATAGTGGCGAACTTCATCCTAGCCGGGGCTCTGGGTGTGATGAGTTTATAAGGATTTAGTACCCATTTCCTGCTAACACGACCCAACTGTACCCACCCTCACTATTTTCTCTCAGCCTGCCAAGCAGTCTACAGCAGTGAGCATGGATCGCCGACAGGCGCTTGCATCTTTTGGTGGAATGGCAGTTGCCACTACTGCATTTGTGCCGAACGCGTTTGCTGACGGTAGCGTGAGTAAGGCTACAATCCAGCGTGCGGCTGGAATCTATGGATCGCGCATCGCCGACCTTGCTACAGCTGCCAACAATGGTGATTTTGGGGCGTTTGTTGCTGAGAAGAATGCTTTCATCCTTTTCAACAGTGGGGCCATCAAGGACAAGTCGAAGCAAAGGTGAGCTCAGGGTTCAAGAGTTTAATAGTTGTGACCAGCACTAGCTGCCAGTCTTTCCAAAATAACTGCACTTAACCCAACTGACACCCACCTACCCGACTGCCCACCACAGTGAGGCCATCGCTGCCACAAACGATATCTTTGCCGCAATCCGTGCTCAGGATGCTAAGGCACTAAAAGCCGCTTACGCCGCTTATGTTCAGAAGTTCGAGATTACAGGGCTCCCGGAAGCTGACCCTTCAACACAAGGCTTTGGTAATGATTTTGACTTTAAGGCACGCACAAAGGCTGGAACCCTCTATGTCAGGTGATGCGTGCAGGGTGGCTAGGGTTGGACGTAGTTTCTTGACTGGCAACAAGAGGATAGGCGCATTAACGTTGACTGTTTAATGACGTTGTTCGGTTTAATAGTTATTCAGTATTTTTTTTGGTTTGTTAGTTTTTAAAATATCAAAGTCTACCTCCCCGCATGGGGTTCTCATGGGAGAAAGAGAATTCGTCGTCCTGGTCATTGCTGTCATTCTTCTCATCTCCACGCTGTTCCTCGTCTCTCGAAAACTCTAAATCACCTTCTCTCCCCCCCCCACCACCCCCTTCGCTTGCATCCCCCGCACTTCCTTCCTCTTCAATGTCAGTCGTCTTTGCCTTCTGCGCCTTCTCGCTTTTTTCGTCTATAATTGCCTCAAATAAGATCTGGCCACCGCTCTGCAAGACAGTCAACAGACAGCTCACCCCACCGAAAATATAGAAGATCAACGTAGCCAAGTAAATCGCTTTCCAATGGAAGTGGGGGGGGGTAAGGAAGCACTCTCTCCAATTTGGTATTTTGTCGCCAAATCCGACGGTCGTCATAGATACAAACATGAACCACATGGAATCAATAAGGGACCATTGAAAGACCCTCTGACATACGAGTGCCCCAAAAAATCCAAACAAGAAGCACAGCAAACCCATGATTTGGAAGAGGGTTACATCGCTTATATTGGTGACCTTGTGTTTGTCCCTTTTGACCCGTCTTCGCTCTATTTTTTGCTGACTTTTGCTCAATCCCTGCCGGTCAAACATGCGTTTCATCTCTATCTTTTCCTTGGCCTTTCTTATCTCTTTCTCTTTGCGCTGCTCCTTCGAAGCTCTGCTCTCAAATGGGTTGCACCTTTTCTCCAGAATGTGAGCCCACCACAAGGCGATTTTGGACATCCTCGTAGCACTCCTATAAAGAAGTAATCCCGTTAAGGGTATTCCAAAAATGCAGAAAAGAACCGTGATACCCTGCCCGGTACGTGTACCCGGTGTGAGGTTCCCATAACCGACGGTCGTGAAGGCTGACATCATGAAAAACATTGTCGAGGGAAAATCCCATCGATAGAAAAAATTGTTGTTCCGGTTTGGGTCAGTTTTGTTTTCGACACTCTTATAATAGAACAAAGTCTCGCAGAAGTTCGTCCGAAAGGGAATGTTGCCGAGGTCAAACAATGTACTATTTTCCCCTTCTGTCAAATTCAACTGCCGAATGGCACGCTCTATAATATCCGTACCATTAGCATCCTTGCTGTTTTCGCACTTCTCATGAATCGATAATAAATCTTTCTCGTACACCTGCTCGTTCCTTCTCTCAGCGTTGTAGAGAATAAATGTCCCGATTAGCAGCCAAGCCAATAACAGCACAAAAAATCCCTCATCACTAATATTTTGCAATTGCTTTACGATCTTTCTGAGCCGCACATTGTTGTGCTTCTTGGCTTTAATGTTGGGCGGTGGCTTCCATACGCTGAATGTGCGCCGACTGCCACTACTCCTCGTCGAGTCTGATCGACGGTTAGCATATAGCGAAGCAACATCACCGTCTCCCAGAGTAGTTTCCGGTAAATCCCTGATGGAGACGTTTGAGCTATCACCATTCCATGTAAGCGGTGGTGCCGGAGTACTCATTACCAACTTCTTTGTCGGTCAAGAAAAGGCCGAGGGAGGAATATTTGAGAGAGATGAGGTGGGGGTGGGAGTTGCACAACTAACTCCAACAAAGTTTCACACAAGAGCCCAACGGAAATACAGAGAAGAAGGAAATGTTTCCTGTTGCTAAAGTTTAAAGATAAAAGTCGTGGTGGTTCTCGTAGATGAGTATCGTCGTACCTGTAGTGAATACAATCTTTGCTGACAGGATTCAACTGTTTGATAATTCTTTTAGATCTTTCTCTTTTTGATTATTTTTTTATCGCTAATTAACTTGTTTTACCCCACTTTAATTTCTATACTTTAATACATACGCATTGATGTCCATGTAAAGATCGATACGGATATCTATTGACTTTCAAGACCTCCACTTCTATAGTCATCCCACAGGCTGTCTGTTGATCAAATTCTAAACTCTCGAGCAATTATGGCACCTCCACCTCTCCATAGGAGCTCATCGCTCCCTGTCGGCCATGTAACAATGGCCTCGAATACCCCCGCCACAGCTAGTACCACTGATAATCAAAATCCTAAAGCTCCAATTCAGAAGACATCATCCCTACCCACCCTCCCCGTCACAACAGGCAAGAAAAAAGAAAAGAGCTCGCGAAGGTTGCAGCGCAAAAAGAGCTCGGTGAGCGGTTTGCTGAGAAAGACGGAGGCAGAAATGTGGGAAGAATATACGGGAGCTTACGACGAGGAAGAGAGGTACGAGGATCCCGGGTGGAAACATCTAATTTCTCAAGGTATCAAGAGGCGGATTGGGAAATTTTTGACGGCTAAGCAGCGGAAAAGGGGAGCTGCAGATAAGATCGCCAAGAGACTTCTCGACCATTGGGTGTTCACGCGCACGATGGCGTTTGATGCCACTTCAAATAGGTTGGGGTTGAAGGGACACAACTTCATGCCCATATCTGAGGAATGGTTGGATATCCAGCCGTCGTTTGCAGAATACATGGACGGAATGTTGACTCTTTGTACCGAGAAGAGTGGCGGCGTCTGGGATTTGGACCAAAAGTGGGAATTGCTTGTTGGTGTACACGGGAGAGCGGAGCACGGAAAATTAAACAGGGATGAGTTTTCGGATTGTTTAAAAAAACACGCCAAAGTGAAATCGGTTACTGGCGAAGGCAAAGGCAAAGGCAAAGGCAAAGATGAAGGCAAAAGCAGACCCGGGAATATGAGTGGATCAGGGGGGGGCGGCGGCGATAGCGAAGGTCAGACCCAACAGGAATTCGAGGTGCAATTATATAGATGGGTAAAAAGGAACTGGAAGGATGTCCACCAGCTGTTGGACTTGAAAGCAATCTTGCACCTGGTAGAAGGAAACGATAATTTGACCAGTCACTTCAGTCTCGATTTGGAGCAACTAAGTATCGACCTCTGCCGGAATGACCAGAAACAACAGGAGGAGCAAAAATACATGATGATTTTTCAGCAGGTTGAGGAAAGGTTGAAAGGTTTACTGGAGAAAAAAAGGAAACAGAGGCTGGGATTGGTACCACTTGAAGAGAGAGAGCTAGGTGAAGAAGATTTACTAGAAGAAGTGAGCCTCCTCACCGCCAAAGAGGGACAGAGTAGACCATCCAGTAAACAGATAATGAAGAAAGGGGGTAAGGGGGGGAGTAGGCCCAAAAGTAAGCAAGAAGAAAAAAAAACGAGTAATTGATTACCTAGCGCGGGCCCAGCGGCCAAATTTGCCGCGGCTGCAGTGGCATTTTCCCGTGGATTCAAGAATCCGTTCCATAAAAGGAAGGTGAAACAATGGCATGACGAACTCCTACGCAATGGCGGAACTCCAAAATCAAAGAGTAACAACACGAGGATCGTCGGTGTGGGGCCTAATTATTCTGTATCGCCGTCTGACATGCTCGCCTCATACAGGAAGTTGGAGGATACTGATGATAAACGCGACTGGGAGCATATTGCTGAGCTTATGAGCAAAGATCTTAATGTTTCGATGTCGAGAGAGTCTGTGAGGAATTGGTTCAGAAACTTAGGAGGAAAGGAAATAGCGGACACCACGAGTCCTTATTTGACGGAGGAAAACCGTGCAGAGAGGATAGAGTGGGCGAAGAGTGTTGTTAAGCGTTATGAAGAGTATGAGGAGGGAGTTTGTGAGGTGAGAAGAGCATTTTTATGATTTTGACGGCTTCTGCTAACCCTCGAAAGCGCACAGCACATATATTTACACATGGATGAGAAATGGTTCTACCCTGTGTGTGGCCGTATTAAGCGGAAGGTCCTCCCTCGGCAAAATGGGGAGCCTGAATTTCGTCATATTGAAGGCGAGGACGGCAAAAAGAGGAGGGTCGGAGTCCCCGAACAACGCAAAGTAAAATCTCGTCGTTACATAGAGAAAATCATGGCTATGGGCTTCGTGGGAAAGCCAAACGCGAAGTACAACTTCAATGGCGTGCTCCACCTCGAACGGATCACGAGGCCAGTCTTGGTGAAGAATACTACTAGCGTTTCCAGCCTCAGCAACAACATCAGAAGGCACAATGAGATCCTGAAGACGTGGAAAAACGACCTCACCAAGGACATGACCGGTGACGAGATGATTAAGAAGGTGAAGGAAACGTTCCCAGAACTGGCTAAGAAGACGCTTCAAATTAAGGTGCACGCGATGAAGCTTGTGAAGCATCACCGGGGTGGGGAGAGTTCGGTTCAGGTTGTGCTGCATCTCGACGGAGGCCAGAAGCTGGGGGGGAAAAAGAAACCTCTTAGTCCAACTGGATGGGCAAAGAACGTGACTTCAACAGTTGACGAGCTATTCCGGGGCATGGGGCTGTATGTGGTTGAGCGCGAGGCAGGTAAGACGGTCGAGGAAGATTGCACTTGTGACTCGGAGTGGATGAGGAACTTCTTCTTGAACGAATTTCCCGACATTGTAACTAAACAGTTTGGACCTTGGAAGGGCGACGGCGGTGGTGGAGGTCTTCAAGGCGGTCAAGGCGGCCAAGGTGGAGATCAAGGAGGTGCGAACAACGAAGCAGGACGTCCGGGACGGCCCAAAATCTTTCTCCAGATGGATAATGCCTCTGGTCACGGAAAACAAGCTATTATTGACGAGTACACGAAAGCGTTGGCCACGAACGGAATTGAAGTTGTATTTCAGCCCAAGAACTCGCCGGAGACAAACATGCTCGACCTAGGAGTGTGGATGTCGGTTCAGAACGATGTTGACAAGATGTCGAGGGATCAGAGGAGCAATCTTGGGGCGTTGTGGGAGACGATACAGAAGGCGTGGCAGAAGTTCGGTGAAGAGAAACAGGACAAAAACGTTAACATCTGGAACAGGGTGCTCACTAATGCGGTGCTCTGCATCGTTGACAAGGGCGCGAACAATAGTTTTGAGGCGAGGAGGGGATATAAGACAAAAATAATGGAGGAATTCGACGATATCTAGAAGAGGATGAGACTGGTCGGGGAAGGAGAATTACCCGAAATTTTAATTTTTTTAACAAAAGATAATTTTTTTTTTCCCCCAAATTTTACGAACAATCCTGTAACCAACTAATCTCGACGACGCAATTTTAATATTTATCTTAACATTTAAATTAAAAAAATTAAGCCCTTAGGAGCTGGTCAGCTTTGCGGGAAGGGTATGATTATTTTGTCTCCAGTTCCCTTTCGATTCGAGAAAATGAAGGTTTTTCAGCTGATTCTGTCCTTCGTTTGGCTCGTGCAGTCCTTCAATTTCCATACATTTCGTCGCCATTCATTGTTGAATGTGCAAACCTCGCTCATTCCATCATCGTCTCTGTCACCATCACCACAGCACTCACTGACCTTGCTGCAGGCCTCTCTCTCTTCTACTGTTACATCTAGTGAACCGGCGACTATCCTGCTCGTCGGCCCAAGTTTCTTGCAGCTGAATATCGCAAAGTTACTGAAATCACAGGGTCATCACCCAATTGTTGTAGCACCACAGAAGCAGCTGGACAAGTTCAAGGATTATATTGACGATGAGGATCTCTGTAGCGATGAGCACTTGTCGATCGGGCTCCCGGATTTGAAGGGGGATCCGCTTTATGACAAGCGTTTCTACGGTGGACGTGACTTTGTCGATGGTGTTATCTTCACAGCCGAGGATGCGCTTTTGAGCGGTGCTGTGTTAAAAAGGTGAGTCGTTCTTGAAAGTCGTTCTTGAAAGTCGTTCTTGAAAGTCGTTCTTGAAAGTCGTTCTTGAAATGTGGTTCTTGAAATGTGGTTCTTTTTTTTCTCTATTTCTTTGGTAACCTTTTATTAACTCCACTTTCTCTTCTCTCGCAACTCGTGTCGCATCTCGTGTTCTTCTTTTTGTAGCGTGCTCGGGTTCGAAGGGTACGGACCGGACGGTCCACGACGAGCCGTGGCTGCAATCCCGCTCACACAGTTTGTGAAGAAGGAGAAGTCGATGGGTTGGATGCCAATTCTGAACAATGACCAGAAGGAGAAGCAGATGTGGGACGATTTTACCAAGGAATGGCGCCGCCAGGAATCAAGCGACATTGGTGATCGCTTTACGACTGTGCGTGTCGGGTCATTGCTTGGAGGAGGAGTAGACGGACCTGCCGAGAACAAGCTCACCGGTTTGAATGAGGAAGTTTATAAAATGTCACTGGAGCAGTATCGGGATTTGAAGGAGCGTGCATTTGATCGATACCGTTGCGGAGTGCAGATTTTACAGGGCGACGCCGTCAATCAGAAGCCAGATGGTCAGTCTAAGCTCGAGGAAAAGGCACTCAAAGGCGAGGAGCTGGAGGCTTTCCGGGCCAGTGGAGCGTATCCGGAGCAAGACAGAACAAATCGACACACAGCTGCATATGCAATTGTGGAGGCTTATTTTCGCTCAAATCGCGGGGATTTCGCTGTAGATGCTGCAGGAACTACTCCAAAGGAATTCACAGTCCTGTCGAAGGCGACTCCTATTAGTGATTGTGCTGAGTGGGATGCAGCCTTTGCATCGCCAGGACCTGCTGCTTGGCCAATGCCTCCCTGAGCAGAAATAATAATAACAAGGAATGAAGTTTTAGAGTTTTAGCAATTGCCGTTTTGTTGTTAGTGTTAAGTTTTGCTGGATGATTCCTTCTATATCCCTCCTATAGGCATTCTAACGGTGTCCGTACCGTTGTTAGATGCTAAAATAAAATAAAATAAGAGGCAGAGTTGGGAGAGAAGGCCAGGGCCCACCCCTCCTCCTTCCTGCTTCCTGCTTCCTGCTTCCTCGACCCTTCGACAGCTAGCTGCAGCTGAGATCTGATCTCAAATTTCCAGACTGGAAGGAAAGAATACTATAACAAGGTATTACATTCCCTGTGACTCGACATCTATCCGTCAGAGCTTTGGGCGCTATTGGTTTGGATTTGAAGGCTTCTCCCTCTTCTTGTCCATCTCCCCTGCTCATCCTAGTCCCTCAAGGACAACTTGGTTCTCAAGTGGAGAGTAGACTAACTTCTCTGCGAGAGGCCCCGCGTTGCATCAAGACGGTCCAACAGAACACAGAACATACAAAAATCAAACGTACCACCCGTGCATCCTGCCTTTATCACTTCCCCTTCCCTCCTTCTTAGATCTGCTTCAGTAATCATGGCTTGGGAAAAGTTCAAGGATGAGACCGGCCGCTCGTACTATCATAACGCCTCAACGGGGGAAACCTCGTGGGAAAAACCCACCGAATATGGTGTGAAGGCAAAAAAACGTGACAAGCATCATCATGACCATGATGATCATGACCGTGATCATGACCGTGATCATGACCATCATAAGAAGCATGATAAACACTCCCGGAAGAGCGAGAAGCGTAGCTCTGATCATCATTCTCATTCCCGGAAGAGCGAAAAGAAAGGTCACGACCATGGCTACGATAGACATGCGTCTGAACGCCGGAGGGAAAAGGAAATGGAGAACCAGCTGCACGATTTTGTCGGGACAAAGAAGGCCCATGGTCGTTATGAGATTTTCCGCACTCCCGAGCAACACGCACATCCGGAGTCCTGGCCGATACTGTGGCTGAAGCACATCCAGCGCTGCTTCTTTGGCTCTTTTATGGACAAGAAGCTTGCATCTCGTGCAGAGAGGAAATACCTTGGTCATCAGCTTAAGATGGATCCAGAGGATGCCGGTGAGACTTTCTGCCTCATCTGCTGGCGAAAGTCTGTTCTCTACGTTCTGTTCTCGCTCATGTGCATGATATTGGTTTTCGATTTGGGTTCCGTCTATGAGGAATTTAAATACTGGGGATACCTTAAGGAGATGATGACTGCACCTCAGTATCATGCCATCTCTGGCCTGCCCCCTTATGAGCTTTTTGACGACTACATGAGCGAGGTAAGTGTTTTTGTCCGTGTTTTTATCCGATGCATACGAAAATGCATACCTTTCTGCGCGTTTTAGTGTGTGGCTCTAACAACAACTTCCCCTTCCTCGAATTACTACTTTTGCAGGAGACAATGGACAAGTACCACCTCAATAAGCCATCAACCTGGACAACCATCACTGGTCTAGTTGTTGAGAGTTCCTCGGGACTCTGCCTAGGCTCAAGAACTCCGATGGACAATAGCGGCATTGATTTTGCGATAGGTTCGCAGATTCAATTAAAACCCTGCAACGCCGCGGGCGAGATCCAGTGGCTCTACGGTTCTGATTTGAAGCTGTATACGTATGAAAAGCAACTCAAGATGAACCCGATCAACAGGTACGCCTCAGTTGATAACTTTGAAGGGACACCCTCGCCGTCCCCCGCTCCCACTGCGCTAATCCCTTGGAGAAATGACCTAAAGTGTGGTCCAAACTTCGCGGGGAGGATGGAAAACGGCGACCCATGGGAGTGCAACCCTAACAGCCCCATTGCGTTCTGCTGTAACCCGCTTATCCAGTCCTGTGGCAAAGGGTCCCAGTTCTGTGATTGCGAAGGATGCATTGATTATAGTGATCGTCGACTTGTAGGCATGGAAGATTCCATTTATGATGAGTTTTTCGGGGATATGGAAGGCTCTCATGACGAAGCTCCCAGAACATATACAGAGCAGCTCGTGACGGGCACCCACTCCCCCACCATGAGCCGCAACGGCAACCGCAAGCTCGGCCGTAGGCTTGGCTCATCGAAAGAGCCAGGTTTCTCCCTCCAGACATCTTCTTCTCCCGTTGGTGTCTGTTTGAACGCCTTCGTGGACACTAAGGCCGGAAGGCAGTACAAGGCACTCAATACCGATCTCTGTACCTCGAACCAGATGCAAGGCTGGGAGTTGACCGACGAGGGATGGTTGCGGAATATGCAGTGGCCTGACTATTGTGTGAGCGTGAAGAAGACTGATCTTGTCCAGGCTTCGATGGTGGGGACAGAACTGCACCTCGAGTCGTGCAAGTCCTCCCAATATCAGCCAATGATTTGGACACTCCCCAACTACGACAAAAAGCTTCTCAATACCCTCACCCACCACAGTTCCACCAACGTGAATGTAGTTACCCACGACCCGTGCTACTTCCTTTCCAATCCC
>ENA-OWPI01002789-OWPI01002789.1-marine-metagenome-genome-assembly--contig:-NODE-2789-length-15742-cov-2.788956_pt1 | contig 15742 bp, 7 predicted proteins | sample MGYA00238138_ERZ651775 | MGnify/ENA primary metagenome ERZ651775 (study PRJEB26906, sample SAMN06265043) | marine metagenome | isolation source: Helgoland LTER site | place: Germany:Helgoland, sampling...
CGAAACGAGTACGGGCTCGTGTAAAGTCAAGTCAGTCACTGCATGTTTGACGGGGCAAGGGTATACCGAGGGCGGGGCTACATCCGACAGCGCAGCGTGTGGCCCGTGCGGTGCCGGCCAGTACAGCGACGAGACTAATACGGGGGGTTGCAAATACAAGACCATAACGGCGTGCGTGGCAGGAGAAGGTTACACGGAGGGTACAAACGCCGCTAACGATGCGGTGTGTGGTCCGTGCGCGGCCGGCCAGTACAGTGACGAGACAAATACGGGGGGCTGCAAATACAAGTCCGTGACGGCGTGCGTGGAGGGAGAGACGTGCGACGAAGTCGACCTAACGGAGGAGCCCGAGGAGCCGGTCAAGTTTGTCGAGCCGGCGCGTTACGACTTCAACAAGAAGGTGGCGATGGAGTACACGCAGGAGACCGGGTCCTACATGGGCAGGGTCGCGAACGTCGTCGTCGTGTGGGCCCTCACGGGCTCCCTCGCCGCCAGGCTCGGAGTGTTTGAGGGCGCGGCGCACGTCTTACTCTTCCAGCTGCTCAGCATCATGTCCATCTCCGCGGGCGCGCTCACCACCGTCTGCAACGCGCTCTGCGCCAGGCTCTTCGTCTCCGTCGGCGACGAAGCGGCGTCGGCGGCGGGCAAGGCGCTCACCATCCTCGGCGGGGTGGTTTTCTCAGCCATCTCCGCCCTCTTCTGGGTGTTCAGGAAGGAACTCCTCTTTGCGTACACCCCGGATCCCGTGGTGGTCAGCACCGCGCTGGATCCATACTTTCTGCTCATCGCGTCTGTGGCGACGTACTGGTACAAGACCCTCGAGGGTGGCTTGATTGGACGAGGAGACGCGAACGCGGTGAACTTCATCTTCTACATCGGGGGCGCGGCGGCGCTGGTGTCGCTGTGGTATTTCAATCAGAGCGCCGCGGGAATCACGCTGATGAGAATCTGGTGGGCGGTTGTTTGGTATTACTCGGCGCTCGCCGTGGGTTGTACGTTCCGGTGGTGGCAGCTGGGCAGGCTGCGACGGAAGATGCCCCCGACGGTGTCATGATGGGGAAGTTTCGGGAAAGTAAGGCGGTGGTCAACGCGCTCGGACTTCACGAGCGGTTGACTTGCACGACTTGCCCATATAGGGTGTATATATTTTTCCTTTCGGGGGCGAGGCGGTTTCAATCGCCCGCCGGGTTCCCACGCGGACGCGCCGCATCGGGCCAGTGCGCCGCACGAATATTAATAAAAACACAATTTTACGACGACGTGAAAGCACGTGTTTGAAATATTAAGATTCATTTGAAAGAATTCGTGTGTGTGGTTATTCCAGTTTCGTATCGCGTCGTCGCAACTGATGAGCTCAACGCTTGCGCTTCTTGTCCCCCTTGGTGTTTGACGAGGGAGAAGACTTGGCGGGAGGGGCCTTAGCGGCGGGAGTCTTTGCCTCCCCGCCCTTGGCGTCCCCGATATCAATATCGCCTCCGTTCTGCTTGAGCTTGAGGCACTTCGAGTGCGCCCTGTCGGTACCGCATCCGCCCTTCTTGGCGCGGGCGCAGATCTCGCATCGGACGGCTTGCCCGGGAACCTTGGGCTTTGGCGGGGGCTTGGGCTTCTTCGCCTCCTCCTCAGCCTTGGCCTTGGCCTCAGCCTCGGCGCGCGCCTGCTCTTCAGCTTCCTTCGCCTTTCGCTCAGCCTCAGCCTTGGCCTTGGCCTCAGCCTCCCTCTTCTGCTTGGCGAGCTTGGGGTTCCTCTTCAGCTCGCGCTCCTCGGCTTCGCGCCTCTTCTTCTCCTCCTTGTCCCTAACCTCCTTCTCGACGACGCAGTCGTTGCAGCGCACGTACTCGAACGACTTGGGCAGGTAGAACCCGAGAGCCTCCCACTCGGGGTTACCCTCGACGGCGTCGAAAGGGGTCTCCCCGTTGCACTCGGCGCAGAACGCGATGGGGCAGTCCACGCATCGGAACAGCAAACCGCCCGCCTCGCTGGCGGTGCGGTTGCAGCTCTTGCAGTGGTGCTGAGGGCACTGCCAGCCCATCCTGGGGCGGGTGACGAGCCTGGCGCAGCCGAGAGACATGGTCCTCGGGCAGTTGCGGCATCGAAGGCGCTCGGCGGCGACGTCCGGGGCGAGGAAGGCGGGAGCGGGCTTGTTGCACCCGTTCTCCTCGTCGCCCTTGCACTCGCAGCAAATAGTCTCGTGTCGCGACGCGCGATCAGCCGCGCGGAGTCGAGCGTGCTCGCGGGCCGAAGCCGCGCGACGCTCGCGGTCCTCAGCCTCGCGCGCCTCCTGGAGCGACGCCCTGGACACGGCCTGCATGCCGAGGCCGAAACCGGCGTCGACCATCTCCACGGTGGACACGCGCTGGCGCCTCCCGCCCCCGAGCTCCTCCACCCAGAGGTCGGCGATGTCCTTCTTGTTCCCCTTGGCCGCGCTCGTCGTGTAGTCCATGCCCTCCCACTGGTAGTGTCCCTTCTTGCCGGTGCTCTGCGCCGCCCTGGCGAGCGCCGCGGCACCCTCAGCCTGCGCGTCTTCCGTCGACTTGGCTGGGGTCTTGGAGGGTGTCTTGGAGGAGCGGGTAGCCTTCCTCTCGGGGGGACCGGGGAGCTCAGCCGCGTTGGCGCCGGAGATGATGATCTCGCGGAGCTCCGCGAAGGAAAGCTTCGCGGCGGTGGCGGGATCCTGGCCCGCGGCGGCGGCGGCGGCATCGAGCGCCTCGATGTCCGCGCCAGCCTCGAGGCCAGCGAGCACCGCCGCGGCGAGTCCAGCCTTGCGCGCAGCCACCGCCAAAATACCCTCCTCGACAGAGTTGGCGTGGCACATGCGAATCACAGTCACCGGTCGCTTCTGCCCGAGGCGGTGCGCGCGGTCCTGCGCCTGCTGATCGTAGGTCGGGTTCCAGTCGGGATCCGCGAGGATGACGGTGTCCGCGGACTGGAGGTTGATACCGAGACCACCCGCGCGGGTGGAGCAGAGGTAGACGAAATGCCTGCCGTCCGGCTTGTTGAAGAGGGCAGTCTCGTACCTGCGCCTCGAAAGGGAGGTGCTGCCGTCCAGACGGAGGTGCGCGTGGCCGCGAGCCTCGCAGAACTCCTCGAGCATGTCGAGCATCATGGTGAACTGGGAGAAGATGAGAACCTTGTGACCACCCGCGCGCAGGCGGGGGAGCATCTCGTCGAGCGCCTTGAGCTTGCCGGACGCCTCGATGAGCGCCTCGACTCGGTCGCCGCCGCTCGCGGCGATGATCGCCTTGGCGGCGTCGTCTCCGAAGGTGAAGGGGTGGCAGCACACCTTCCTGAGCTGCATGAGGAGGTTGCTCAGCTTGGTGAACTCTTGGCCACCAACCTTGGCTTGCTCATCCGCCGCCTCGGCGATGCACATGCCCTTGCCGAGCGCACCCTTCTCGGAGGTGGCGTTGGTCGACGCGAGCTTGCCAAACAAACCCTTCTCGCCCTCGAGCAGGGTCTTGTACCACTGCCTCTGCGCATCGGAGAGGGGCACCCTGACGACCGTTTCGGTCTTCGGGGGCAGGTCCTTGGCGAGCACCGCAGCCTTGGTGCGGCGGAGCATGAGGGGCTGCAGAAGAGCTCGCGCGGCGGCCACCGCGCTGTCGTCTCCAAAGGCGGCATCCGCGTCAACCTCCATCTTCTCGGCGCCGGCAGCCTCGAGCACTTCCTGGAAGAGCACCGAGACGAGCGCACGGAGCTCGTGGAGGTTGTTCTGGAGGGGCGTACCGGTGAGCAGGAGGCTCGCGGTGGTGCGGATACGGCGAACCGCCTGCGAGACGAGGGAGCTGTCGTTCTTGACCCTCTGAGCCTCGTCGAGCACCATGTACCTGAAGTGGAACCTGTTGGCGAGCATGCTCTGCTCGGCGGTGAGCATCTCGTAGGTGGTGACGAGCACGTCGAAGGTACCCTGCACGAGCACCTCCTGCTTAAGCCTGTTGCGCTCAGCCTCGGGGCCGTGAAACGCAACCGCCCGTAGGGACGGGCACCAACGCTTGGACTCAGTCACCCAGGTGGGCAGGACGGAGAGAGGGCACACCACGAGGTGGGGGCCGGACTCGCCCTTGGCGTCACGCAGGTACTGAAGGAACGATAACACCTGAAGAGTCTTACCCAGACCCATGTCGTCTCCGAGGATACCGCCGCCAGCGCCCTGAGAGTGCTGCGCGGCGAGCCACGCGACACCCTCCCGCTGGTACATCCGTAGGCCCTCGTTGAGGTGCGAACCCTTCTTGGCGTCGCCGAGAGCCTTTTTCCGTGCGGCGTCCATCTCGATCGTGACCTCCTTCTCGCACTCGTCGTCAGTCATCTTGGCGATTCGCTCCTGTTCCTTCTCGGGAACTTTCGCGCGGGTCATGACGCGCCGGCAAAACGCACCCGACCGCTTGTGCATGTCGACGCGCCTGTTCGGGTCGATGGGCTGGGGCAGGAAGGGCACGAATCGGTGCCAAAGCCTCGCGACGAACTTAGCTTTGCGCAGTTCAATCTTGGCGCCCTCGGACTTCATGGCGGAGTTCATGGCCATGCGCTCCTCGTTGTCCATGGCGTCGTACGTGCGGGCGCCGCCGATGTCGGCGAGGCTGATTTGCGACGGCGCCTGGGCCATGCCGGCGAGGTTGCCGTTGCTGGCTCCCATGCCGACGGGTGCCTGCATGCCAGCCGCCTTGTAACGCCGCTGGGCAAACGCGGGGGCGGAGTGCTCCGCGCAGAAGAAGATCGGGGGCGAATGCATGTCCTCCTTGTCCGGGTAGAGGCGCACCAGGCCCGCGGATCGGGCGCAGAGCGGGTGGAAGCCCTGGAAGCAGTTCTTCATGCTGCACTGCACGCACCCGCCGGCGAGGTTGCACAGACCGCAGTTGAGGATCATGCGCGAGTTCTTCACCCTGTGCATGTCAATCACGGGCGCGCATGTGGTGCTCGGGGTGACAATCGCCTCGCCGAGCGAGTTGGCGCAGCAGAGATGCGCGTGGGTGCCGTCGGCGCCCCATGCGGTGTTCCACCTGCTGGGGGGCTGCACCCTGCTCAGGACGCCGCCGGGGACGGGGCACAGCGAGCACATGCCCGCATCAGCCGGCCTGTCCTTTCCAACCTTGATGCCGTCGATGCAGCCCTGGCAGAACCACTCGCCCTCGGGCACCTCAGAGAGGCCGTAGCAGGAAAGGTGCACCTGAACGTCGCATCCGTCGCACATGACGATGCAGTCGTTCTCGATGTTCCAGAAATCCGGGTCCGCCTCGCCGCAGATGTGGCACAGGTCGTGGTCTCCAGCCGCCCAAAGGGTGGCGCGCTGACCCTCCGGTCCTCCCGCCAATCGCGTCTTCTCGCTCGCCTCCTTGACCACGCGCACGCGCTCCTTCGCCCTGGCCATCACCGCCTCGTCGTCCTGGGTCTCCCCATCCTCCTTGGTGAGGATGTCGTACATCTCGTCGTAGTTGATGGTGATGATCTCGGGGAGCGCGGGCGCACGTCTGCGGCTGGGCATGGGACCCCGGTTGGTGGCGCCGGCCCTGAGCGCCTTTTCAAACGCATCCATCTCCTCCCGCGTCAGCTTCACGCCGTGCTCGTTCCAGACGTGCTTCTCCATGGATCGGAGGTACTTGAACGCGCGCTTGTCGCAGTGGGGGCAGGGCACGGCCACCTTATCCGCGGGCGCGATCGGTCCGCCGTTAAGGATGGCCTCGTACTCCAGCTTCATCCGTTCAACCTCGGACGCGGACCAGCACACCTCCTGATTCCCGGCAGCCTCGCGGAGATCCAGCTCCTCGATCTCACCCTCTCCCTCCTCGTCCTCCTCGTCCTCCTCCTCCCCGGCACCCTCGCCGTCCTTCTTATCCTCCGCCAAATCCGGTTCCTTGGTCGCGTCGGCCATCTCAGCGTCCTTGGGCTCGGCGGGCGGGCGTGCGTCGTTTGGATCTGGGTCGGCGGGATCCGACTTTTTCTCACCCTCCTCCGCCGGTGGAGCGTCTTCTTCGCCGCCGTCCTCCTTGTCCTTGGGCTCGTAGTAGAGGGTGGCCATGCCGGTGACGGGGTTCAGCTTGATCACCCTCGCCTTCCACCAGGTGCCGTCCTCCGGCCAGAGGACGTCGATGCATCGCCCCACGAGCGCCACGTTGACGGCGTCCTGAGGGGTCAGCATCTTGCGTCCGCCAGTCTCGTTCTCGCTGGGAGTTCCAGGGGCTGGGGCCACGGTGTCGGGCGAGTCGGATCCGCCGTTGACCGTATCCGGGGCGCGATCTTCCTCGATCTCGCCGGGAACGTCCGGCTTTTCATCGGATTTGATCGCCGTTTCGCTCGTGGGGCCCTGATCGGCCCTCAGGGGCTCGGAAACCGCGGCGGCGGCGGGCGCCAGTTCGGCCTTTGGCTGCGCGTTGGCAGCGCCTCCGTCGGCATCAGGCCTCGCAGCAGGGTCAATGGCGGCGGACTCTGGGGGCGTCGCGCCGACCGCCCCGTCCGCCCCATCCTGGCCGCCCATCGCCGATTGCCACGCCTGCTTGAAAAATCCGGACATCGCTTCGCTGCTCACGTGCCCGCGCTCGTCCGCGCCGTCTGCGGGTGGAAAAGTTCGCGCGGAGGCCATGCCTTTTGAACGCGCTGGGAGACGGAGGGCCTCCCATGTTCGAGCTGACGAAAATGGGCCCAAGTCTAGGTTACAAGTACTGCATAAAGCTTTTGATGACGAGGACCAGTGGTCGTACACAACGAGCAGCGCGCCAACTGGATGGCCGTCCAGGAGGAGGGCGCGTCAACTGGCATATGGTCGGCGCTCCCTTCCATCCCGGATCCCCTCCGGGCGTTCGCCAATCGCCTGGACGGCAAGCGATGCCCCAAGGAGCTTGAGGGGAAGTGGAAGATCGATAACAAGAGGTCCGAGGCCCTCTGCCCTTTCGTCGTGGGCCTCGGCGTGCCAAAGTGGGCGTGTCCGGCGATCGGTCTCCTGGAGCGAAGCACCGAGCTGAAGATATCGTGCCCGGAATCTGCGTCCGGCGGGTCCGATTCAATCGTCGTCGAGGACACGACGGCGCTGAGCAAGCGCAACGTGACCGAGGTAACCCTCGATGGTGTGGAGACAGAGAAGGCGACGAAAACCGGACGCAAGAGATACATGCTGAGCGGCAGCGTGGAGAACGATCACCTGGAGGCCGAGGTTGCGTCCAAGACGGCGGTGGTGACGTGCAGGCTGTTCCAGAGGGGGCCGGGATGGGAGACCAGGCAAGAGAGGGCGTTGGTAAACCAGCACGACGGCATCGTGCGTCTGAGGGAAAGGAACGTGCTGCAGCGTCCGGGAGAGGAGGACGTGGTGGTGGACAGGTTCTTCCAGAAGGTGGAGTGATGGACGGCATCGCTCGGTTTCTTAGTTTCCATAGAGGTAGCTCCAGTTATTAGTCTATGTAGGTGCGACGTAGTCACGACGATTCAAGCGTAGTAGACTTGTGGATCGAGATTTTGAGTCAGTTTGCAGCAAACCGAGATGACCTCAAGTCCCTTCAAAAATGTAATCACTCTCGCCCGCGCATCGCGCACGGGGGGAACTCACCGCACGATGGCGGGTCCGAACGTGCTGATGTCTAAGGATGTAACGATCGCCGCGGGGGCGATCGGCTTCAACTACTCCGTGACCATGGGCATCATCTTCGTGAACAAGCTGCTCTTCCTGCGGACAAAGTTTCCGGTTCTTACCCTCGCCGCATCGCATCTCGCGGTGAGCGCCCTGTTCACGCGCGCCGCGATGTACGCCGGGGTTTTCAAACCGAGGGACGCGAAGGTTGACCGAATGATATTCGCCGTCGCCGCGCTGCAGACCCTCGCGATATCTCTCGGGCAGGCTTCGCTGAAGCTCAACAGCATGGGGTTTTTCCAGCTCACGAAGCAGATGCAGGTGCCTCTGGTGGCGAGCATCGAGTTTTTCTACCTCGGCAGGAGGCTCAACGCCAAGAAGGTGGGCCTCTTGGTGCTCATGACCCTGGGCGTGTGTACCGCGTGTGCGTCGGACGTGCAGTTCTCGTGGCTCGGTGCCTTGATGGCGGCGACGGGCACGGCGTGCACCTCCGTCGAGGCCGTGCTCTACTCGTACCTGCAGCAGAGCCTGGGTTGGGAGACCCTGCAGCTGCTGTACAAGACTATGCCGATGGCCACCGCGGGTATGGCGGTCGTCGCGATGTACAACGACTTCGGGGTCAACGCGCCGAGCGCAGGGGCTGGGGACATTTACGGGGCTGGGTCTGGCAATTTTTTAACCGGCATGGACGCCGTGGGCACGACCCTCTTCCTGTCATCGTGTGCTTTGGGTATGGCCGTTAACGTGTCTTCGTGCTTCGTCAACGGGAAGGCATCGGCGCTCGCGTACGCCATGCTGGGACTGGCCAAGACCATCACGGTGATCCTGGTGGGTATCGCGTTCTTCGACGGGGTGCCGACAACTCGAGTCGCCGCGGGGACGTTGACGGCGATTTGCGCCATCCTCATGTACACCAAGTTGACGCTCGATGACAAGGCGAGAGCGGCTGCGCTTAAGAACTCGGGGATGGATGATACGAACGACACGGTGGAGATGGTGAAGGCGCCGCTGATGGAAAGCAGTGCGTCGAAACGGTGATGAGGGTTGAAAGTAGCTTGTAACGCGCGCCAACTAAATCGAAACTAACACTTATCGCTCCTCCACCCACGCTAGTAGGTACTCCGCCTGGTGTTCCACGATGAACTCTCCATCCTTGAACAAAAACTCCATGACCGGATCCCTCTGCAGTGCACAGATCTTATTGTGCGCGAGGGGCAAGTACCCGGGGAATTCGACATCGACGTGATGCCACGACAGCGTTTGAAGCCCCGCAGTCATCTTTCGCTGCAGAGCCAGCCCGTCCGCGGCGCCCGAGAATGAGCGTTCGTACAACCCTGGATCGGTCGGAATGTGGTCTCGTTCATCGGCGATCCTCGGTGCCCCTGTGAACGGAAACTGAAAACCACCCGTCGACCCAGCAGCAGCGCCGAAGCCCCCGGCGTCGATGATATTCGCGCTCGCGGGGCTCGACGCCTCGCGCGAACGCTTCTCTCGCATCGTCCTGGTCGCGTCGGGATCGATGGATGCCGTCTCGAAAGCGACCAGGAAGTCGTTCACGGCATTCGCGTAAGCACAACGCCGCTCAAACGAAGCCAGTGCATCGACAAACGGAAGCTCGTCCGACTCGTCCCGAGCCCCACTTCCACCCCCAGACCCGCGCTCTCCTCCTTTTCCATTCGTCGGGTCCGCCATCTTCGCCAGCAGCGGACGCCGGTTCCCCCTGCCGTCCCTCAGCATCAACTGCGAACAGGACTCGCCGATGAGAGCAGCACCCACGGTTTGCAGCGGGCTCGGGAACACACCCAGGTACCCGAAAGGCCCGACACCCAGGTGCGGGGACGCGGTGGTTAAGAACGTCGTGGGCTCAAGACCCGCGATGGATTTCGACTCTTCGTCGAAAAGCAACGCAGCGGCGTACCGAGCGTAGATGCCTCCGAGGGAGTTTCCCACGAGACTGATCCTTCTCAGGGACTCGCGATGTTCGGCGACCACCGCGCGGATCTCGTCCGCGACTCGCCTCGCGCCGTTGGGTACGCCATCGAAACTCTTAACCAGAGTGTTGCACGCGGGTTTGTGCACCAGCACGTCGGTTCCACCTCGCGTGGTGAGGTTGCGTTCGAGGCAACGAAGGTCCTCCGGGGTACCGCCGAGTCCGTGGATGAGCACGAAGAGATGCGAAGGACCGTCAGCGGTAGCTGCGGCGCGGGTTGGACGACGCGCGGCGGCTTGGTTTCGCCCTCGGACCAGCGTTGACTTGGGCGACAGACCCGGCACGGTGTTCCTCCGCGACGGCTCCATCCGGATACCGACGGACGCCAAGGCTGCCATCGCGATGTGACGCACGCGGAGGTAACAGCCTCGAAGGACAGGGAAGAGCGCTGCCGAAAGTACGACTTGGAACGCGCGGACGGCAACCTTGTATATCCACCCCGGGATCGCCCCAACCATCAACACGCCCGCAGCTCCAACCCCCGTGGGACGCGCGGGCGAAAGTGAAGTCATCAGGCGAACTTTTCCAAACAAGATGACGTCGCGCGTTGTTGGACTGAGATTATCGCGGCGTATGCTACTACATCTCCTGCTAGCTACAGCTATGTTTCTGCTACCTATGTCTATCAACTACTCCTCCTCGCTGCCGAACTGCCCGAAATACTTGCCCGCGACCGCGAGGCACACCTGGATGTGCGGCAGGGACGGGTCGCTTGAACTCGTCACCTTCGACCGGCGCGTCGCGAGTGCCCTCGCCAACGCCCGAACCGATGCCGAAGTTTCCGCGTCAAGTGGCAGGCCAACGCGCGAAGCGAGCGCGTAGAACCACGCGGCGCGAGCATGCATGCGCGCGGGTGCCGACCGTTCGGTACCCAGAGCCAACTCATCCCGCTCTTCAGCGAGCCGCGAAGCGAGTGCCCTCGCGTGAGCCCGGAACGCCGCACCCGCGGACAACTCGTCGCATCCAATCAGCAAATCGAAGCTGACGCCTTCGGGTTCCTCCCCGTCATTCATTCGCTCCAGTGCCGCCTGGGACGCGAGCGCGAGTCCCTGACCACCTCCCGCCGGCCGACCGGACATCTCTCGCCTCGCCGCCGTCCTCGAAACCCGCGCGCGAAGGTCAGAAAAGTCGGAGAGGAACTCCCGTTGCCATCTCTTATCGGGCCTGGCGCAATCCGGACACTTCGGCGGTTTGTATCCGGCGAGCTCCGGCACGTAGCCGCGCGTCTGTTTGTGATCGAACGCCCTAGGGTCGATCGTCGGAGACACCATCACGTCGGGGACGGTGTTGGCCTCGTGCCGCACCCTGCGAAGGTATTCGAATCCATCGACGGGAGGCCCAGAGTCGAAATCGGGGTCACCATCGACGGGTAACGCTCGGGCGCGCATGCCCTGGCGCTTGTCTTCCTCCTCGGCGACCTTCTCATCCTCTTCAACCTCTACGTCGACCTCCTCCTCCTCCTCCTCGAAGTCTTCGTTGTCGTAGTCCTCATCGTCGTCGCCAACGTCGCCTCGACGCATCTTAGGAGATTGTCTGCGGGTGAGATGTGCCGTTCGGGTCAGATGTGGGTCGTCGTGTCACGGTAAAATGCAACGTTCGAGCGGGTGTCGTGTGGTTCGGGTAAACCAGACGGGCTGAACTTTGCCCGACGCAGCACCGTGCCCCGAAAACGAAGATTCGGGGCGGTCCTCGACAAATGCCTCGTCGAGGAAGCCACGTTGCGGAAATGATGTAGCTGCATTTCAAGGGGAAGCTTCGCCGTGGCGATCGACGGCTTCCCTAGGATTATATGCAGCACACGGGTTGGAAGGGATGCGGGCGCGTGGGTCCATGAGGGCGAGCTCCCGAAAGTCGATGATTAACGGCGGCGGCGAGGGTTACGGGGCAACTGCGAGCTACGCACCTGGCCTTCTCTGCCGCCTACGCGGACTCCCTACCGGCGCCCGCGCCGGCGACAATCACCGTAGGCCCGCCCGCCCTGGAACCCTGGGCCGGATCGCCGCTCGCCCGCGTGTGATGCCGTGTGCCCCGGGTTGTGACGCTGATAACCTACAAAACCTCCTGGCTGCCTGGACAAGTTTCGCACCAGCCAGACAGACTGACCTCGTTTTGGGTCGAGCCACGGCAAACTCCTCCGCGCAGTTCGCCCACCATGACCACCATTCCACCGGAACCGGATACGAAGAAACGCGCCATCACCTACGGCGATGGACTGCCCCTGGCGATCGCCATCATCGGACGCAGACGCGCTGACAAGGCCGCCAAGACGCTCAAGCGCGACAGAAAGCTTCGGGAACACCTGAAGGCTGTCGCTTCGTTCCGTTCAAGGCTCACGGCTATATGCGACCGAGCCGCGTCTCTCGCTGCGAGCGCGAGTGATATCGTTGGTAACAACGCGAGATCCGCGCTGCTGCTGCAAGCAACCTGCGATGTCGCGGCAACTGACGCCCGCGACGACCTGCGAGAACGAGAGAGAAACTTTCAGTTCCTGAGGGGCGTCCGAGCGTATCGTCTCGCGAAGCTCACGCTCGCGTCCAAGCCGAACACAGTCGCCGAGTCGAACATTAAAGAGCAAAAGCGCGCCATCGTGGATGTATCTGCGATGAAGGTCATCGAAACGATGCGCGCCGCGGATGATACACCAGATGTGTTTGCGGCTTCGGAGCTTCTGCTGGAGATCACTGGAGGTCTGCCGCTTCCCCAAAAGACGGCGCGGGCGCACATAGACTCTTGTGTCACAGTCCTGGCTTTAGAAACCGAGAAGGTCCAGGGCGAGCGCAAGGCGAAGAAGCTTCGGCGAGGCCCCGGCGCAGTCGACGCAGAAGGCATCGTGCGTCAGACCCTGGATTCGCTTCTCCGATTGTATCTCGGTGCCGACGACCCGAGTCATCGCGCGTTAATTTCCCACGCCGTGACAAGGTCTGTACGTGTGGAGAACAAAGCGCTGACGTCGCTCTGTCTCGCCGCATGCCTGGATGCGATCACCTCGCACGTAGCTCGAGCGATGGACAAAGGTGTTGAGCTCGGGATGCAAGGCGAGCGCATGGGCTTTGTCTTTCACGTCGCCGAGCTCCTGCTGCAGAGGAAGGTTACTTGCGTCAAAGCAGTATCTACAATATCCACCGCAGAGGCGTCACTCCCGTCAATGGCTGCGAACCGATGCATGTCACCTCTGTCGCTCAGGATAAGGAGATTGAGCGCGATGGTTCGGCTGCGTGCAGAAGTGATATCCGATGATGAGTAGTGCTCTTATGTCAGCTTCCGCAGGCCGGAGATCGCGTATACAATCACTCTCCTACTCTTAGCGCTCTATCACTTCGCCGCCGCGGTCCTGTACCGGTACGTCGTGCCGACGATGGGCGAGATGTAAGACGCGAGCCCGTCCGTGATTTCGCGCGTCTCCTCACTCTCCCCGGGGTACAGCGACCACGCGTCCAGGGCCACCTTCGACTCGTCTCCCGCCCTCACCTCTACCCAGAACTTCCAAACCTCGCTTGCAACTCCGTTACCCGCGTGTCTCGCCCACCTGTGCTGTCCGTCACCTGCACCGGTCGCGACTGGCAGTTCTTCAGAAAGCGACCACGCGACGACAGGGCCCGTGACTCGCGTGCAAGACCACGCCGGGTAGCGCGAATTCATCTCCACCTCGATCCGGACTGTAGGGGACATTTCAGTCTTCGATGAACCCCACGACTCTTCATCCTCCTTCTCCTCCTCCTCGATCACCGACATGCGTAGCGTCGGCTCGTTCGTGCTCCACGGAGGTGACCTCGCGCGACTCGAAGACAGTACGACTCCTTCGCCGAGAAGTTGCGTCACCGGGTGCATCGAGCCAAAGTCCTCCCTCGTCGTGGGTCGAACAACGGAAGCTCGATGCAACGTCTGAAGCGCGTTCGCCGCGGGGACCGAGTCGAACGCGCCGACGAGGAAAGTGACGGCGTCGTCGGTGTTTGCGACGTTCGCGTCGTGCTGGTGCAGCACCGCGAGCCTCTTCGGGGTGAAGTTGGAGTACGGCTCGCACCCGAACGTGATCACAACCGCGACGACGGTCCAGATGGTAAACATCGCAAACCTCACGCGCCTCGTCGACCTGGTCAGCCTCGCTCTTGTCGCCATGAAGGGGGCGAGGCCACAGAACGACAGAGAGGTGAGCAGACCAGTGGCGAGGCCCATGACCGCGTCGCTGATTGGAAGACCGAATGGCCAAGGCTCACTGCCCGCGATGCCAACCTTCTCGCTGATGAGAGTGAACGTGACGTACGACACCGGCGCAGCGAGGAAAGCCGCGGGAGCGGTGAACAGCAAAGGAACAGTCGCCCAGCCGGCTGCGTTGAGTCCTGGCATCGCCTCAATGACCAGCACAGTGACGGTGATGCACGCCGACCACGCTGCGAACATGTATCCAGATGCCGCACTGAACAAACCTGCCAATGCGGCGACGGACGCCGTGACGAGCGCGGCACCTCTCGCACCGTCGACGGCGCCCATGTTTCGGTCCTTCGAGTACGGCATCAGCACCGCGGTGAGCGACGGGAGAAGGTAAAATGCCAGAGTGACCAGCGGCTTTCCGAACCATACCAGCGGCCGACCCGTGACGACCGCGCGCGAAGCACCGAGCGCAGCGGGAAGCGCAGCCGCGAGTCCCCACGACTTGGCAGCTGCGGCTGCGCCCCTGCGGTAGCTTGAGCCACGGACAACCGCGTCGACGACACACGCGAGAAGCGGCACAAACTGCATCGCCATCGCCACCGGTCGGGTCCCGAGCGTCACCCCCAGCGCGCCGTAGAGATCGAAGAACGTCGTTCCCGCGCCGGGGCGCACGGGTTCCCTCGCAGATGACGCGTCGCCGCTACCGGTGGCGGGCATTGACTGAAGCTCCCGAGCAAACGCGAACATCGCCTCGTGCACGTTCTCGCCATAGGCTTGAATCGTCCCCCTCCGGATCCTGCCGGCCAAGTCCCGGTCCGTGTGGTACGAGTACCCGTCCAACATCGAGGCGATGTCCACGCCGGGCAGGTTACCGTTCGCCAGCGTCGGGTCCCTGAACACGCTGAAGTCGGTGTCAACCGGTAGATTTGCAAATCTGACCAAGTCACGGATGGAAGCCGTCGCCGCGGGCCTCGGCGCCGTTCGCATGTAAACCTCCGCGGGCCAGCCTCCCGTCTCCCTGAAGAGCACGTCGGGTCCGCTCGTCCCCGTCGCTTCGATGTTGATGACCGCACCCACGGTCTTAGCCCACGGATGATGCGCGACGAAACCGTGCGCCGCCTGCATGAAAGTTTCCTCTCCGCCGTTGAACAGGAACAGAACCGGCGCCGCTGGGACACGCGTCCCAGGGCGTGCCATCACACGGAGGATCTCAAGGAGCATACCCACGCACGATGCGCAATCCGCGCCGCCAGGACTGCCCAAGGTTGTGTCGAAGTGTGCGTTGAGAAGGACCGACTTTGCGTCGCTCGACGCATCTTTCGGCGCCACTCGAACGACCACATTGGTCAGGTTGGTGTACGCGTTGGCGATGTCGTTGTTGAGAAAGTTGAGGCGAAACGATCCGGTGGGACGGTGTATCGAGAGATCGACGTCCATGTCGTCCGCCCTCGCGGCAGATATCTCATCCACAAGCTCCCTGGCGCGGTCGACGACATACCGTTCGGCGGGCTCCATAGCTGGAGTCGAGACAACCCTTGGCCCGATGCCCTCGGCGAGATCGCGCGCGTGCGTCAACACGCGTTCTTCGCTGAACCGCGACTGATCCGCAGCGCCGATACCGACGGGTGCGGGGACGTTGAAGAGCACGGACCATCGCGCAAGTGCCGTGAGGGTCGCCACCCACCACAGCGCCAGTAACGGCGGGAGGCCCGTTCCCGACCCTCCTTTCGGGCGGATCGGCACCTTGAACTTCCTGTTCGACTTGGGCTTGGGTCTCATAGTCCAGTCATCATCGTCCTCCCCATCGCCGTCGCCGTCGCGCACGGGCGCGTCATCGGAACCGACGTTTCGACGCCGCATGACTGCGGAACGCGGGCGGATATGTTTGGGCAAGAAGGCGATCTTTGTCTGAAACGAGAGTTTGATGAAAAATATTTGAGGTTCAGAGCACTACTCATCATCGGATATCACTTCTGCACGCAGCCGAACCATTGCGCTCAGTCTCCTTATTCTGAGCGACAGAGGTGACATGCATCGGTTTGCAGCCATTGACG
>ENA-OWPI01002790-OWPI01002790.1-marine-metagenome-genome-assembly--contig:-NODE-2790-length-15733-cov-8.633240_pt1 | contig 15733 bp, 17 predicted proteins | sample MGYA00238138_ERZ651775 | MGnify/ENA primary metagenome ERZ651775 (study PRJEB26906, sample SAMN06265043) | marine metagenome | isolation source: Helgoland LTER site | place: Germany:Helgoland, sampling...
GGGAGGAGGCCAAGCTTGACCTCGGGAACGCCGAGTTTGGCTTCGACCGAGGCAACTCGCATCGTGCACGCCATCGCTAGTTCCAGGCCTCCACCCATCGCGTGACCATCGATGGCGGCAATCGAGATCCAGGACCCAGAATCAGCGCGTTCAATCTGCGAGCGAAGCCGATCGAGGTAGTCGAGGAAGCCGACCTGATCGAGATCGTCGAACAGCGTTAAGTCAGCCCCGGCGGCAAAGAAGCCGTCGACCGCCGAACGGATCACCACAACACCTGCACTCTCGGCTTCGGCCTGGTCGAATGCCGTTGTCAGGCCGGTGATGATTGGTTCGCCGAGCGCGTTGGCTGGAGGCCGCGCCAGCGTGATTGTCGCCACCCCATCTGCAAACTCGTAGGAGACGACATCGCTCAGCGCAGTCACCGGTGACTCACCATCCCGATTGTTTCTCGGGCAATAACTGCCTTCATGATCTCGGGCGTCCCATCGCCAACCTCGAGTCCCATCACATCGTTCATCCGTTGGGTGAGCGGCAGGTCTTCGCCGAACCCAGTCCAGCCGTGCAAGATGATGCACGCGTGGATGGCGTCCACCGATGATTTGGGACCGAGCCACTTGGTCATCGCCGCCTCGGTGACGTGGCGTTGGCCGGCGTCCGCCAAGCGCAATGTTTCGTAGGCCAGCAGCCGCGCGGAATGTACGTGAGCCAGATGCTCCGCCAGTTGGAACGAGATTCCCTCGCGGGTGGCCAGGGGTTCCCCGAACGTGCGCCGGTTCTTCACGTGGGCAATGGTTTCGTCGAGCGACTGTTGAGCGGCGCCGACACACGCCAGGCCAATGATTGCCCGATTGAAATCGAACGCTGCCATCGCGGCCTTGAACGCACCACCCTCGGCGCCAACCAGATGATCGGCCGGAACTCGAACGTCATCGAAGAAGACCGATCCTCGTTGTGTCAGGTGAGCGGTCGAGCTTGGGACCGCAGCACGGCTGACCCCAGGGAGGTCGAGCGGGACACAAAACAAGCTAATGCCTCCAGCTCCCGGGCCATTGGATCGGGCGAACACCGCGCAAACATCGGCATTTCCAGCGAATGTGATCGACGCCTTTTCGCCGGAGATGACCCAATCCGAGCCGTCGCGGACCGCCCTGGTGGTGATGGCTGCGGCGTCGGAACCGACGCCGGGCTCGGTCAGGGCGAAACTAGCCAACGCCTCTCCGCGAACAATGGCGGGCACCCACCGCTGGCGGACCTCGGCTTCGGCCCGATCGAAGAGCCGAGCCCCAATCGCCTGAAGCTGCAGAAAGTATGAGACATTAAAGTCTCCCCGCGACAGCTCCTCGGCAGCAATCCCTAGCGCGAGGTAGCTTCCGCCAACCCCGCGTGTGCCGCCCATTTCAGGAGCCGACAACATGCCAAAAACACCAAGCTCACCTAGTTCGAGCAGCCGCTCCCGCGGAAACGACTCGTGTTGCCACCGGCGATAGTCCGGAGCCAATTGCTCAAGAGCGAAGCGGCGCAAGGTTGCTCGAAACTCGTCGAGATCAGAATCGGGACTGGCCGGCTCCCATATCGTCATTACGTCTCCTACATCGGTGGCGTCCTAACTGTAGAACCCCGGTGATCACACACCTTTAGTCGACGCAGGTTGAGATGGTGCCGACGCACTTGAGCGGATGTCTCCGGTATCGACCACTGTGCACTCCGGGGTAGATCACTGTGCACGGCTTCGTGTGTCTCACCGGTTGGTGATTCGCGCCTGTTCTCGTTGCCGATGCGGGAGCGATCCAGATTGCCAAGAAGTTCGACCAACTCTGCGGCCCGAATGTGTGTCATGCGACACAAAAGAATGTCAGAGGTGGTGCATCCCAGTCCACACATCTCAACGAAACACCACTGATAGTCCCTCTACAGGAGATCTTATGTCTCGCCTTGCACCTTCCTTTCGGCTCAAGCTTCCCTTTCTCATCGCCGGCTTCGCTTCATTTCTATTCTCCGTGTGGCTCTACTTCGTCCAGGACGAGCTATCAGCCGGGATCTTTGTAGGGCTTTGGGTGCCGTCGATCCATTCGTTGGGCACTCTCCTCCTCGCTCCCACCATCGAAGCGAATGAATCCGTAAAGCAGGGTGCTAACTCATGAGCGAAACGGTGATATTTCTCGTGGGCATCGTTGTCTTTGCGATCACTGTTTACGGCGCGGTGATAGCCGGCGGCATCGCCTTGACACGTGTCGAAATCGAACAGGATCCAGCGCTGAAAAGCGAAGTGAAAAAGGAACAGCTCGACAAGCGGCTGCCAAAGTTGAAGTACTAGCGAAGCTACTGGGCAGGCCGTGCTCCATGCTTCGCTGCCGTAGTTGCCAGATCGCGCGATCGAGGGTCTTGTGCACAACAGGCAGCGGAATAAAATGACATCAACAACTTCTGGACCTGTCCGTGCACTGCCAGATAGTCGCTGATCGTGTTGGCCATTTGTTCACTGCACTTTGAGGAAATTTACACACCTCGTAAGGCGTCTAGAAAGCACTTGGCTCAACGAATCAGGTGACTTCTCTCAGGTGAGTCACTCTCCCGGCAATTACGCGCAGACCTCCACGGACACGTCCACCGCTTATCTCAACGCTTCGGCGGACGTGCGCTGGCAGTGTGGTGGGTCCATCGATTGGAAGAGGTCAGGAGTTCACTTCCCCTAACTTCGACCCACTCTGTCGCCAACATTCACTCCGCTTTGGTCAGCGAATGCGTGGGCCCGATCGGTTTCGCCGGTTCCATGAATCGTTGTCGGCTACGGTTGCGTTGTCAGGTAGCTAACAGGCTGCGAGATCGTCCCGGTTCATACCAGCCGCCGATACATGGATTCTCATCATCTCGACAGCTCTGCGCTATTCGTTTCCGCCCAGCACCGGAACGAGAGACCGCCTGATGGCCCGGCGACAAAATCCGCTATGAGGAGAACCACAAAATGACTATCACCGAGACTGCTACCCAATTTTTGATGCGTGCGAAACCGGTAAGGGTTGGGAGAAATGCGCTCAATACTGCAGCGGCGGCGCCACCTTCTCGTGCCAATCTGATGCTCTAGCTGATATTGGAACGCTCGAGGGTTACGCCGATTGGATGCGGGATCTGTTCGTTCCTATCCCGGACGGACATTATGAGCTGAAGTCTTTTTCGACAGATGAAGGGCGATCTGTGGTGACTGCGTACGCCGTCTTCAAAGGCACGCAGACCGGACCTGGTCCAGTAGATCCGCCAACGGGTAAGGCCATCGCCGCCGACTACGTCTACGCGATGGAATTCGATGGGGACCGTATTCGGCACATGACAAAGATCTGGAATGACGGTCACTCACTCACAGCCCTCGGCTGGGCCTAAGGGCCGAGAAACCTAAGCAATGATCTCCCTCAATCCTTGAAACTTGCTCGGCGAGTCTCGCTCCAAAGAGCGTTGGGGCTTCATACGGCGCTTGCGCTTCACTCGTGCCCGGCACCGTCAGACCGTGCCGAGTTGCGGGTTGCGATGGCTCCTTGCGCTCGATCTGTAATGGACCGGATGGTTCACGGTGCCGGACTCACACCTCCATGGGTCTGACTTCAACGCCGCTTTTCAACAAGCTGCTCGCCAGCCCGGAGACTGAGTGCCGCCTGACGTCGGCAGCATGGACGCAGGTCTGCGACGGGTTAGAACGAGCGACCTCGGTCCATCTCGAGGTGGCGTGGGTCGACCGAAGAGTCCGGGCTCTTACCGAAGAGACCGGGCTCTTGCGGCGTCGGACGGGCGACCAGTCGGTGCGAATGCATACCGGTCCTCAGGAGGAGCTCCCGGTTGGCACCGCAATGAACACGACGCATTGATCGAACAGATCGCAGGTCGACGACGATGGTGGCTTCACCCTCCGACCCCAGGCACGGAGCCACCGAGGCCAGATAGGTGGCGCACCCTGGGGCCGGGTGATCGGCTCGAACTGCCTGCGGGTTGGTGGCACCTCGCATACACGCTCAGCGCAACTGCCACCCACCTGACCTATACGTTCCACCGCTAACCGGTTTGCGTCGGCACCGTTTCCCTAGCCCAATCGACACGTCGGAGGCTTCGCCCCGGCACTAGCGAGGGCTTGACCATCAACACACGCGCTGTGGTCACCAACTGTGCGAACGGCGACCCGGTGGTCAATGCCGGCGCCGACATCACCGGTCTTGTTGTGGAACGTAGCGACGATGGCTTTCGCTTGACGGTCCTATTCGGGCAATCACCCGTGACCAGCTTCAACGACTTCAGCAATGCTGCACGATTCGGCATCCTGTCGGAACGCGGCGTCCAGCGAGCCTTCATGAAAGAGGAACACGATGGCCAGACAAGCCAAGGAGAGATCCTTGGTAACACAGCAAACGGTGACGCTGTCGACGTTCAGGTAGGCAGCGACCGAGTCGTCCTGAATTTCAGGCAGCCGACAGATGACGACCCTCGATTCATCATCGCTCAACGGTTCAATACGCCGGTCGAGCAGGACGACGTCAACTGCGACCAGTTGGTGATTGACTTCGCCCAGCCGCAACCGCCAATGACGGCGCCACTGTTCTTCACGATTGACCTACCAACGAACACCTGGACAACAATCGTGATCGGCCACGGGCCACGGCAGACCTTTGACTTCGAACCCCGGGGGCGACCGCTACTTCCGTCCGTTCCTGGGCGACTTCAACGGCGACGGCCATGCAACACCTGGCTTCTTCGATCCGAACGACCGCACAGTTGTGCTTGCCACAGGTGATGGACCTTTCGGTCTGGACAAGACCGAGTCGTTCCCGGTACCGGTCGGCATCGATGGTGTACCGGTGATTGAAGACTTCGACGGTGATGGCACCGACTCGATCAGGATCTTCAAAGACGGGACCATCAGTTTCGGCAACCGATTAGGTCAATTTCTGCTGCCCGAGTCGGTCGGCTTCGGTATTGATGGCGATCAGCCATTGTGGCTCCCCGGACCCGGTGGCACGAACGGACCTGCAGTCTTCCGTCCGGCGGACAGCCATATCGTCTTCGAAAACCCTGGGCAGGTGACCATCTATCGCCAGGGGTTTGAGGTTGGCGATTTTGTCGTCTCGTTTTCTCCTACGCCACCGTGAGCAGCTACTCACGTCAACGGTGACTTTCGAGAACTAGTCCTCTCGGCTCGCCGCTAGGCCCTGGACGTTCGAAGACAGGTTCGGGCATGCAGCAAGCAACGCCCCAAACTCACGCGAAGTAAAGGCAATAATTGAGGTGGGTTCGGTCGCTACAACGTCGGCGTTACGCCGAGTCTCCGAAATAAGTGCATGTTCACCGATGATCTCGGCTGCACCGACTGTGGCTACAGATTCTCCGTCCTTTGCCACCTCTGCCTCGCCAGCAACGATGATGAACGCTTCGCCCCCGACCTGTCCTTCGACGGTTAAGGCCTTGCCGGGATCTATACCGATCAGCGTTCCATAACGAACCATGGCATCGATCTCCTCGGAGGAGAACCGATCACCGATGTGATCGGTGAGGTACTGCTGGACATCGACAGATTGCGTGTTGCCCTCGGTCGTGTTCAGGATCGTCGTCTTGCGCATCGTTGCTTCCCCATAGTCCCATAGGTCTCGCTAACGCGCACCGCCAGTTCTGCACTCAAGGTGGTTGCAGGCAACCTATCCCACGCTTCAGCCTTAACAAAGAGATCCTCGACCGAGGCGATTCTTCAGCCTGCTCTTGCCGAATGCCGCCCCCAGCACGAAAAAGAACGACTCGTTAGGTTCCGCATGAGCCGCTGGAAAAATTCTGACGGCGAATTATCTAGACAAAGGGAGCCCACTATGGGAGTCATATCACTCAATACTTTTCGCACCGAGACGGGTCGACTCGCTGACCACATGGCTGCAACGACAGAGGCCCTGGCGCATCTGCATCGACTCGGCCAGCAGGCGATGGTCATTCAGCCGCTCAAAGGTACCGACGTTGGAACTATTTCCACTGTCGTCAACTACGCCAGCAATGCTGCATATGTAGCGGGGACTCAGGCGATCAAGGCCGACGAAGGCTGGCAAGAGTTCTGGCTGCGCGCCGCTGCCGGAGGCTCGGCCACCCCAACCGAAGCCTCACTGTTCCAGGATCTCGATCCGAGTTTCTAACCAACCGCTGACCGACCAATGGGTGCATTGCTGGCCGTCCAATGGCGACCCAAGCCTGGACGCATGGTCGACTTCGTCGGTCAAGTCATGGCAGCCGTCCCGCACATCGAACGTATGGGAGGCACCGTGCGCACCACGCAGTCGTTGCTCGGCGCGTACCCGATGACCGTCTTGATATCGACCAGCTTTGCTGACTTGGACGCGTATGGCGCTTACGCAGACATGACCGCCGCCGATGCACAATGGCAAGAGTTCTGGGGTGGTGCCATGGCCGACCCGACTGCCGACATTGTGCGCAGCGGCTTGTATCTCAACATCTCTGGCTAATCCCAGGCCTGATGCATTCTGGGCCCACATAAGGACACCTAGGACATCTCGACCTGGCGCCGTCATTAGACACGGAACAGGCTTGGGTGCGTAGATTCGAACCATGGATACTCGTTTTACCGACGCCGCCCAGGCACTGATCCCCCTACTTGAAGGCAACGCGGCCGAGTCCGAGCGTCTCCGTCATGTCGCGCCCGAGTCGGTGCAGGCGATGAAAGATGCCGGTCTGTGGCGACTGATCACGGCCCAGTCCAATGGAGGTTCCGAGGCAGGGTTGCGAGCGCAGGTCGACACGCTCTTCATGATCTGCGCCGCTGACCCGGCAGCCGGATGGGTACAGATGGTGTCGAACGCTCATTCGTGGATGGTGGGAAACTTCCCCGCAGCCTGCCAGAGTGAAGTCTTCGCCAACGGACCCGACTGCCGGGTGCCTGGCACGTTGGCGTCGCAGGGCCGTGCCGTCAAGGTTGACGGTGGATGGCGGCTCGACGGTCGGTGGCAGTTCGCTTCCGGCGTGGACCACGGTGATTGGTTACTGATCGGGGCAATCGCCGACCTGCTGCCCGAAAGCCCAACCCGCCTCATCCACGTCATTGTCCCCAAAGCCGATATCACGGTCGACGACACCTGGCACACGCTCGGGCTCCGTGGCACTGGCTCGAAGGACGTGGTCGCCGAGGCAGTCTTTGTGCCCGATCATCGGGCCATGCCAACCAAGTTACTGTTCGACGGCGAGAGCCCCCATGGCGAGAATGGGTCGACCTTCTTTAACCGCCTGCCGGTGCTTGCGTGCCTGTCGATCCAGCTCGCAGCTGCCGTCGTGGGAATCGCCGACGGCGCGTTGCGGCTGCACATCGACCGCACAACAACTCGACGGGCGACGTACACCGGCATGTCAAAGGCAGAAGAGCCTGGCGTGCAGATGCGCATCGCAGAGTCCGCCACCGAGCTCCACCTGGCCCGATCCTTGATGCAACAGGCCGCCGACCGTTGCGATGACGTTGCCCGAACAGGTGACCGCCTCTCGATCGAGGACCGCGCCGAACTCAAGTGGCATGCATCCTACGCCGTCGAACTCGCCCGCCGTGCCACCGATCGAGTCTTCGCCGGTGCCGGGGCACACGCGATCTACAACGACAGTGTCCTTCAGGCCAGATACCGAGACATCAACACTGCCTGTCACCACGCCACCATCGACTTCGACAACAACGCCCAGATGTACGGACGGGTGAAGCTCAACCTTGAACCAGGAACGCCGTTGGTCTGAGATCGGTGTCGTTGCATTCCGTTACACGCCTAGCGTCGGACTTCGCTACGACACAACCAGTCGAGCAGCAACGCTCCGGCACTGATTGAACTCAGCGCAGGCGCCGCAGCACCGTCGAACCAGCACCGTCGACTCGACCCCAATGATTACCAAGGCTTGGGTCGGCAGCGGTGGGACTGTCGGGGTCTGCGACGGTATACCTGTCGGCGTAGGTTCTGGTTCGTAGGCAGGCCGGTCTGGGGACGGATTGCCGGGGAGAGAGACTGGTGCAGGTGTTGCTGTTGCCTCGGGGACCATCGTTGCCGTTGGTTCTGGCGCAATGAAGTTCACTGCGGCCATGGCTGTCGCCCTGTGGGCGGCGGTGGCATTCAACGTGTTCTCTTCGAGCGCGGTTGTGTCGGCTGATGCGGCGACGGCAATGAATGTATTGACGATGGCAGCATTACGCGCTTTCGTCGAATATGTCGACGGCTCTCCGGGCTAGCCGGTACGACTAACGCCACTACTTGTTCTGACGCATAGGTAACTCAGCAGTGCCGTGTTCTAGATTCAAGGTCATGTTGAGTGCATATTGCTGGCCGCAGTCGGCCAAACCCGGCGAGACAATCGATGTCATGGTCAGTTCTGACCACGGCAGCTGCACGCTTGAGATCGTGCGACTTGGGGCGCAAGCGCAGGTCATCGAGACCCACGCCTTAAGTGATCTCGCTATCCAACCGATTCCCGAAGATGTGGGCCGCAATGGCTGCGATTGGAAGCCCACCGTTCAGATCACCATCCAGGACGAATGGACTTCCGGGTTCTACCGGCTCCAACTCGGCAATGACCATGACACTGCCGACGCGTTCTTTGTGGTTAAGGCAACCAAACCCGGCAACGCGTTGTTGGTGCTTTCGACCACCACGTATGCGGCATACAACGATTGGAACGCCCCTAGCTTCTATACCGGCGGCCACGAATCCTCGATGAAACGGCCGTTGCCTCCCGGCTTCTTGACCAAGGATCAACCTGCTCGATTCCGAGCAGCAAACGCTATCGAACTCCCCCGAGACGAACGGCGCGCGCACTTTGCGCACCACTCGTATTGGTCCGTCGCTGCGGGCTACGCCAACTGGGAACATCTCTTCGTTACCTGGGCCGAGAACGAGGGACTCGAGTTCGATTACGCCACCAGCCTTGACCTGGCCACTGACCCAACCCTGCTCGACCCGTATGAGCTCTACATCAGCATTGGTCACGACGAGTACTGGAGCGCATCAATGCGCGACAACGTCGAGTCGTGGGTCGATCGTGGGGGTGCCGCAGTGTTCCTGTCTGGCAACACATCGTTCTGGCAGATCCGGCTCGAAGCCGACGCCAGCCGCGTCATCGCGTACAAGTTCGATCCCGACAATGATCCCGTGGTCGGGACCGATGCCGAACACTCTGTGACCACAATGTGGAGCGACCCATTGTGCAAACGGCCCGAGAACGAGATGACCGGGGTCAGTTTCACCCGTGGCGGGTACGCCAACATGGCGCACTCGCCACCCGGTGGCGGTTACACAGTGCATCGTCCTGAACACTGGGTCTTTGCTGGTCTGGACCTCGTGCAGGGCGACGTGGTTGGCGCTGACCCAGCAGTTGTTGGTTACGAATGTGACGGCTGCGAAATGCAGCTAGTCGATGGCCGTCCCGAACCAACCGGTGCCGGCGGAACGCCCATGAACTTCACGATCCTGGGCACAGCCCCAGCGAAGATGTGGGAGACACACGAGATCGCTGGCGGGTTATCCGGTGATTACGTCGGCGAATTGAACTGGGTAGCCGAACGCCTGGCGGGCGAAGACAACCAAGAAAACCGCGACGTGTTCGAGCAGGGACACGCCGTTATGGGCACATTCGAACGAGGAGAAGGATGGGTGTTCACGACCGGCTGTACTGACTGGGCCTACGGCCTGGTCGACCCGGTCATCTCACAGATCACCCGAACAGTCTTGGGTCGAGCCATCGACCATACCTGAGGCTGCTTAGGGCATGTAGGCGACAATGACCGGTACGTCGGTATCGGTCCATGTGGCCGACAACGTCGCTGAGAAGTCGTCTGGCTCTGGCGTGCTCAGGCCGTGGCGAACCACCACCTGGATTGCGCCAGCGTCGATCAGCGTCTCGGCGTCGAACGTCTCGGCATAGACGCCGGAGATCTCGGGAACGTCGGCATCGGGCGCGCCACTGCCACGCACTGTTGCGGTGGGCTCGCGAAACAATCGGCCCTCGTCTGACTCGAAGTACTGCTCGACCTCGGTGCCACCAGTGAGCATGGCCCGAACAAGTTCGACGACGTAGACCGGGTCGGCACAGGCGTTGTATACCCAGCGTGTTCCCAGGACCGAGTGTTCTATTGTGCCAAGCGCCCACTCTTCGGCACCGTCCAACGGCTCCGAGCGATAGGTGACCGGCAGATGCAGCACACCATCAGCACCGTCGGGCACAAGATGGGTCTCGATCCCCACCTGGCCTGCGGGATCATCGAATCGATACGAGCCGAGCAGCTCAAGCCCGCCTCGATTCAGATAACTGCCGAGCAGGTCAAGTTTCGACGGTTGCAACGTAGCCCGGTGTAAAAGTGCCATGCCGGGAACCCTAGTGGTGTGGTTCCCAAGCCGAGGTTGGCTTTCTTATGAAACTTCGACCCGCATAAGCCCGGCGCGCGAGGAACAGCACGGTCGGTGTCGACCACGTGTGGATAGTTGCCCGGATCTAGGCGCCGACCTTGTCCCGCTTGACCACCACGCCGGCCTCTTCTCGATCCCAGGTGTCGGCGGTGATGCCGTCGGCTTTGAGCACGACCTTGCGGACCTTCTGGGTTGGCGTCTTTGGCAGCTCGTCGACCATACGGATATACCGAGGCAACATGAAATGGGCCATACGTGGCCGCAAGAATTCGAATAACTCAAGTGGGTCGATCGTCTGGCCTGCCACTGGTGCAACCACCAGCATGACATCGTCTTCGCCCAGATCACTTGGCACCGCGATGGCTGCCGCTTCGAGGACCGTGGCGAATGCATGCACTTCGCTCTCGACTTCGAACGAAGAGATGTTCTCGCCCCGTCGCCGAATGGCGTCCTTGATCCGGTCAACAAAATAGAAGTAGCCGTCTTCGTCGTAGCGGAACCCGTCGCCGGTGTGAAACCAGCCATTTCGCCATGCCTCGGCGGTGGCTTCAGGGTTCTTGTAGTAGCCATGGTTCATGGCCCACGGCGCATCGGTCCGCAGGATGAGCTCGCCAGTTTCGCCAGGAGCCACCTGGCAATCATTCTCGTCGACCACTCGAGCTTCGACCCCTGGCCGAGGTTTACCACAGGTGCCAGGCTCAGGTGGATAGGGATCCGACACCATCGGCGATGAAACCTCGGTCATATTGAACGTGGTCCGCATCTCGATGCCGAAACGACGCCCGACCTCCATCGCGTCTTCGTTCCACGGCACACACGTGGCCTTGACCATCGTGTGTTGTCTGTCGTCGTCGCTTGGCGGCACCTTCATCAAGAACGGGATCATGGCACCCAGCAGACAGATTCCTGTCAGCTCGTGGCTCCGCACCGTGGGCCAAAACTCATCGGTCTTGAAGTGTGTGTCCACGAAACAAGATCCGCCAGTGGCGAACGTAATGATCACGAAGATAGTGCCGCCAACATGAAACAGCGGCAGGTTGATAAACCAACGATCGGTGTCATCAATGTGCGAATTCGCCTGAGGCCCCATGGCATAACCCTGCAGGTACGACGACAACACCGCTTTGGACGGGCCAGTCGTGCCCGACGTGAAGATGATGTACTGCGTATCCCACGGCACAATGTCGTTCGGCATCTGCGAGAGCCCGATTTCGGGCAACAACGCGTCGGCCGAATGCACCTGTTGATTGGTCAGGCTCGCTGTGCCATGGGTCACGATGACATCGGTCAACGCGCCGGTGTTTATGTCGTTCAGCCGCGGTGCAAGATCAACATGGCACACCGCCAGCTTGGCATCGGACAGTGTCACGAGGTGCTCAAGCAGGTTGCCCTTGTACGCGGTGTTCATCGGCACGTACACCGCACCGAGGTAGTTGAGACCGAACCAGGTGAGTAACGCCTCACGATTGTTGGGCTGCCACGACAGAACATGATCACCCTTCTGCACCCCCAAGTCCTGCAAGCCTTTGGCCGCTCGTTGGGTGAGCCCAAGTGTGTCAGACCAAGTCCAGGTCTCACCACCGTCGAGAATGATCGCAACATCGTTGGGTTTCTCGGATGCCCACCGCTCGATCTGATACCCAAGGATGCAGGCCTCGGGCGCAGGGATACGGGGATCGAAAACCATGTGCACTCCTGAGTGTCTGTGCGGCCAGCGGCCGCTCAACTCGGGTTTATCACATGGCCAGTGCTGCAAAGAAGAGCTAGACGAGCAGCCCGTTGATTCCTCATGTCATCTTGCCGTTCTCCAGAAGTGTCCGGAACCGTTCGAGGTCACCCTTGAGCTTTCGACTCAGCATCGGACGGAGTACGAAACCCAGGAATCTGACGGGCCCGCGCAGAGAGAGCTCAACCTCGTAGGTGAACTCGCTTCGCGTTGGATCGACTGCGCTGACGTCACGGCCTCCGCCGACCTGGCCCGAGGATCCGCCGCCCACGAATCGGTAGGAGCGATCACCGGTCATCGTCACGACTGTGTCGTTCACCATGGTGGTGCCGAAGGAGCGGAGTTCTTCGTGGACGGTCGTGCCGGTGCGGGGCGGCCCAGCGGGATCTGGGGTCATGGCTGTAAGGCCTGAGCGCCAGTGCAGGTCGAAGTCGTAATTCGCCACATATGCCCAGACTTCGTCGGCTGGTCTCGTAATAATCGTGGATTGCTTGTAGATGATCGGAGCGGTCATGCCCAGAACTCCGCAACCGCAATACCGTCAAAGTTGTGGAACCAGATCTCGGCGATCTTGTCGTTCTCCATGCGAACCAGGTGAACCGTCCGGTTGTCGAGAGGTGCCCGACCGTCACGGGTGGCAGTGACCCGGAAGTAACACGCCGCAAAGTCGTTACCAACCAGCGTGTCGAGCAGTTCGAGGTGTTCGCCATCGTCTGTCTTGTTTCCGATTTCGAGCAGGAACCCAGCCAGTTCGTCGACCCCGTAGAGATCACCTGCGGCAGGTATGTGGGCGACAACGTTCGGAGCGAGAGTGGCGAGGACGTCGACCCACCGACCATCTGCCATGGCGTGTCCAACGCTGCTGATGAGCGTGTCAGTTTTTATTGCATTCGTCATGCACGGAACATACGGTGTTTATTGGACTAACAAAAGGTCCAAGATTGCCCCAACTGACCAGACCAAATGTGCGCTGGTTACGTCTGACCGACCACGCCCCCGTGCCCATAAGAAGGGTTCACAAGCCAGACATGGACCTCTTTCTCGACCCCACGCTGAGTGGCGGCAAAACCAGCGCACTGTTCGAACAACTTCGAGACGCAATCGTGTCAGGGCGGCTTACCACCGGTGACCGTCTACCTCCCACTCGTGACATCGCTCACCAGCTTGGCATTTCACGAAACACCGTCACCACGGTCTACGGACGACTCGCTGCCGAGGGATACATCGAAGGACGAGCCGGGGCGGGTAGTTATGTCAGTGCCGGTGTCTTCGGCGACACGCACTCTCGCCAGCGACCTGCCGCATTGTTGCCGGCCGCAAACGCTGCTGCCTCGGCTGTTGCATGGTCGCTCGGAGGTTTCGACGAAACTCCACCCACCTTCGACCTCCGCACCGGGCGACCCGACCCGGCCCTGTTCCCACTCGTCGAATGGCGACGATGCATGACCACAGCGATGCAAACAGCACCCGGCGGTTACGGACATCCTGCAGGCATCCCAGCACTACGCCGCGTTATCGCCCATTGGGTTGGCCGATCCCGAGCGGTCGAGGCAAGCCCAGATCAGGTCATCATCACCGCCGGCGCCCAACAAGGCATCGACCTGGTGACCCGACTGGTTGTCACACCTGGTCGCATCGTTGCCGTCGAAGACCCTGGGTATCCACCTGCTGCCGGGCTGCTTGCCGCCTCCGGAGCTCAGATCGCGCCTGTTCCGGTGGATTCCGAAGGCATTGTTGTCGACCAGATCCCAGTGGATAGCTCCATGGTCTACACCACTCCCTCACATCAGTCGCCGACTCGAGTGACCATGAGCATGGCCCGTCGCCGTGAACTACTGCACTTCGCCGACGACCACAATGTCGCCATCATCGAAGATGACTATGACTCCGAGTATCGCCATTCCGATCGTCCGCTCGAACCGCTCCACCGACTCGATACTCAGGGCCGGGTGATCTACGTGGGCACCTTCTCCAAAACGCTTTCACCGTCGCTGCGGCTCGGGTTCGTGGCGCTTCCCCACTCGCTTGTGAGTCATGCGATTGCACTACGTTCCTTGATTGATTGGCAACCGCCGGTCACGGTGCAAGAAACGCTGCTGCCATTCATCGTCGACGGACAACTCGACCGACACCTTCGTCGCACCCGCAAGGTCTACACCGAACGCCATCAAATGGTCACGGACTTGGTGCACGAAGGTGCCGAGGCTGGGCTACTTGTCTCCCCCAGCCCCAGCCATGCCGGCCTACACATCACCCCGCTTCTGCCCACTGGAACCGATGAAGTAGCCGTGGTCGCACGGGTCCGAGCGAACGGTGCTGCACTAGGCAATCACGTTCAGTGTTGGCTACGACACGACCCACCGGCCGGGCTCCTCATTGGGTTTGGAGCCACCCCGACCGCCAGGCTGCCGGCAGCCCTGCCAGCCCTGCGACAGGCCCTCGCCGGCTAACCCAAGGCATTCCACCACGGCTCGAGGTCAAGCCTCGGATAGATGCGCTGCATAGCATCGAGCACTTCGGCTGTCCAGAACTCATGACCTGGTAACGGCACGTCGAAGAGTGCCAGTTCCTCGGGAGTGCACGTTTCCGCGAACGCTACAAAATCGGGCCTGGTCACCAGTGGTCCTTGCGCATCGAAGTTGATCCATGACACGTGCGCTGGCCGAAACGACACCGCAACCACATGGCGCTCGACACCAATCGGGATATCGACACCCCGGTGCCACACATCGGATCGATACGCAAACAACGACCCCGCAGGTCCAGCGGCACTGATCTCACCGTCGTACAAATGAGGGGCGTCCTCTCGACTCGCGGGGCCCTGTGAGGTACCCGAACCTCCGAGCCCTTCGCCCACGCCCATGCCACTGCGACCCGCAACAGTCGCAGGCACAGCCCGCGGCGCGCCTGTATCAGCACTGACGTCGTGCAGATACAGGAAACACTCCAGATGCCCCCAACCTGGCCCCTGCCGGACGGGCACCAGCGAGTGGTTCCGATCCAGATGATGCGGCTGCTCATAGTTGGTGTGTTCGCCGTATTTCGACCAGACGCGTGCTTGATAGATCCGAAGATCGTCGGTTTTCAAGACAGCCTTGGCGAAGTCGACGATCGCCGGATGCACGAAGAGGCGGTTCAGCTGAGGTGCGTCTGGGTAAGGAAATAGGGTCGTGCCATCGAACTGCTTGACTCGGAAACGCCCTAGATCCGAGGGCTGATCAGCTCGCGGGATCACGGTGGTGATCTGCGTCTCGATCTCGTCTCGAGGTCGGATTTCGGCCAATGCGGCCCCGACCTCCTCAGCGGAGACAAGACCCTCGGCCACAACCCATCCGTTGGTCTTCCATTGCTCGGCGAGGTCGTCGATCACGTCACGGAAGTTAGCCGACGAGCGCTCTCGACTGTTCAGCTTCCAGATCCGCTCGGATCAACCGGGGTCTGGAGCGACGATCAGTCCGGGATCAGGCGACGATTTCGACGATCGTGCCGATTGGGACGGAGTCGGCAATGAAGCTGATGACCTCGTTGGGGACGCGAACACAACCCGATGACACATACTGACCCATCAACTCGGGTTGATTGGTTCCGTGCAGCGCCAGCTTTGGCATAC
>ENA-OWPI01002795-OWPI01002795.1-marine-metagenome-genome-assembly--contig:-NODE-2795-length-15719-cov-10.687828_pt1 | contig 15719 bp, 17 predicted proteins | sample MGYA00238138_ERZ651775 | MGnify/ENA primary metagenome ERZ651775 (study PRJEB26906, sample SAMN06265043) | marine metagenome | isolation source: Helgoland LTER site | place: Germany:Helgoland, sampling...
TTGTAATACTCATCATAAGCTTTCATAGCTAAAGGATTTAAATGTCTTCCCCAACCTTCAAAAAAAAGGTCCATCCTGGAATTTTTTGGCATTTGCCCATTTCTATATTTGCCAGACAACCCACCTGCTGCGAGCGGATAGTAAACAAGCAATCCACATTTTTCTCTTAATGATATTTCTGACATACCTATTTCATATGTTCTATTGACCAGGTTATAGGGATTTTGAACTGACATCATTCGTGGTAAGTTTTTACTTTTTGATAACTCTATATATTTAGATAAACCATATGGAGTTTCGTTAGACATCCCAATGTATCTGATCTTTCCATTTTTTATAAATTTTTCTAATGCTTGAAGAATGCTTTCAAAACTATTCCAATCTCCCTCACTCTCGTTAACTGAATATTCTCTTTTGCCAAAAAAATTTGTAGAACGTTCAGGCCAATGTAATTGATATAAATCTATATAGTCCGTTTTTAATCTCTTTAAACTTCCATCAATTGCTTCACCAATTTTTTTTTCATCAAAGCTATTTCCTCCACCTCTTATCCAATCACACCCAGGCCCAGCAACTTTAGAGGCCAAAATAATTTTTTCCCTGTTTTTTCTTTTTTCAAACCAGTTACCAATCATTTTTTCTGTTTTGCCGTAAGACTCAGCAGTCGGTGGAACAGAATAAATTTCTGCTGTATCAAAAAAATTAACACCTTTACTGATCGAATAATCCATTTGTTCAAAGGCATCTTTCTCAGAATTTTGAGTGCCCCAAGTCATAGTACCCAAACAAATTAAACTAACGTCGAGATCCGTGGTGCCAAGTTTTTTATATTTCATAGATTTCTAATATTAATTAAAGCTTTTTAGGTCAATTTTTGACTATTGAAAAGTTATTAAAAAGACCTATATATAACGTATGGAATTTAACAAACAGACATCGACAGTTCGATCTTCAGCCTCGGAAGCTATTATTGATCAAGGCCTAAGAGCCTACATGTTAAAAGTTTATAACTACATGGCATCAGGTGTTCTATTAACGGGTTTTGTAGCATTAGCATTTTTTAAAATGGCAGTTGTAACTTCAGGTAACGGAGAGATTGTTGGTTTAACAAGTTTTGGAAATTCAATTTACGCTTCAGGATTAAAGTGGGTTATTATGTTGGCTCCATTAGCTGTAGTTTTTTATATGAGCTTTGGGATTGCAAAAATGTCAGCAGCTAAAGCACAAACGACTTTCTGGGTTTTCGCAGCTCTTATGGGGGCATCTCTTTCTTCAATTTTTTTAATGTACACAGGCGCTAGCATCACTAGAGTTTTCTTTATTACTGCTGGAACTTTTGGTGCCATGAGTATTTACGGTTACACAACAAAAAGAGACTTAACTAAATTGGGCTCTTTTTTAATGATGGGTCTTTTTGGAATTATAATTGCGTCTCTAGTTAATATCTTTATGAAATCAACAATGATGTATTTTGTGATTTCAATTTTAGGTGTTTTAATTTTTGTAGGGCTTACTGCCTACGATACACAAAAAATAAAAAATATGTACTTGGTTAGTGACAGCGGTGAATTAATGGGTAAGAAAGCTGTAATGGGTGCTTTAACTCTTTACTTAGACTTTATTAATTTATTTATAATGTTGCTTAGACTTTTCGGTCAAAGAAGATAATTATTTTACTAATCTTAATTTATTCCAACTAGTTTTATCTATTAACTGATTTAAATTTTCAGATTTTTTTAGAATCATGCCGTTTTTATCTTTAATAAGATATTTTTCATTAAAGTATTTCGGTTTTAGATTTTTTAAAATTCTCAGAAAAGGTTTTTCAGACGCTCTTTGATATACATTAAAAGACACTTCTCTTATTCCTGAAGTGAAAGAGTAATCCTTCCATGAGCCATTAGAAACCATTTTTGCATATAAATTTAAGATACTTTGCAATTCTTTTTTAATAAAAAATTTTTCTTTTTCTTTTTTTTGCGCTTCATTATTTATAACTAATCTAATTTTATTCATAATTTATATTTATTTATTAAAGGTAATTGCATGGCCGTAAATATAATTGTAATTGGCAGCATACCCCAAACTTTAAAGTTTACCCATGTCGTTTCAGGTTGTGTTCTCCAAACAATCTCATTTAAAATTGCTAGGAATATGAAAAAGTATGCCCATCTAAAGTTTAATTTTTTCCAGCCTTCATCATTTAATTGAAATGCTGTTTGTAAAAAGAGCTTTAAGAAATTTTTATTAAAGTAGATGTTGCTAACAATAAGAATGCCAGCAAATATAATATTTACTATTGTAGGCTTCATGTAAATAAAAATTGGATTATCAAAATATAAGGTTAACCCTCCAAAAAGTGAGATCACAATTGCACCGATTAAAGGAACATAGGGAATTTTTTTTTCAACAAAGTACATTATAGCCACCGCAATTAAAGTTGAAATTATCAGCGGTGGAATTGCTGTGCTTAAATTATTTCCACTTTTATAGTAAATAGTAAAAAAGATTAATAAAGGGCCGAAGTCAGTTATAAATTTTAAAAACGACTTATTCACAAATAGTTTTTAGCATATAATAAAAATTTAATAAATTAGATATTGATTTTAATCAAAAAGTTACTAACTATTAAGTATGACAACAAAAGATACTGCTAAATTCTCAATAGGTGAAGTTGTGAAACATAGACACTTTGATTTTAGAGGAGTTATATATGATGTCGATTTTGAATTTAATAATTCAGAAGAGTGGTACCAATCTATTCCAAAAGAAGTAAGACCAAGAAAAGATCAACCTTTTTATCATTTGTTAGCTGAAAGTAATGACGTAACTTATGAGGCTTATGTTTCAGAACAAAACCTTCTTTTAGATCAATCAAAAGAACCAGTGAAGCATCCTCTAATTGAAGAAATTTTTTCAGGAAAAAAAGGATCAAGCTACCATAAAATATCCAATTAAGAGCCGCTGCCTAAAATTTAACAATATTTATTCAAACCTCAGACACAGATAATTTGTAACATCTTAATGTTTTAGCCCAATTGAGGATAAACTTCTTTAGTAATACTCCCTCCTATTTTCAATTGGGCTCATAATACAGCTTCACATAAAAAAAATATTATAGTAGTTAAAGCTTAATGTTTAAATTATTTGCCTCAAGCAACATATTTTTTTGGATTGAAAAATTAATTAGCTTTATTAATTCAATCTTTTTTGTTTTGCTTTTAGTAGCGCTTTCCTTTGCTTTAATTTTTTCTCCACCAGATTATTTACAAGGAGATAGCGTGAGAATTATGTATGTACACGTACCTTCAGCCTGGATTGGATTGGCGTCTTTTACTTCAATAGCATTGTTGTCAATAGCTAATTTTATTTTTAAGATTAAAAATATAAAACTTGTAACTAAAAGTATTGCACCAATAGGTCTAATGTTCACTTGTTTAGCCATTGTGACTGGTTCACTATGGGGACAACCGACTTGGGGAACATGGTGGGCATGGGATGCTAGAATTACATCAATGTTAATTCTCTCTCTTTTTTATATCGCTTTCATAGCAGCGCATAAATTTATAAATGAAGAAGATAAAGCTAATAAGGTTTCTAGCATCATTGCAATAATAGGTTTAATAAATGTTCCGATTATTAAATATTCTGTTGATTGGTGGAATACTCTACACCAACCAGCCAGTATCAAAATAATTGGATCAAGCTCAATTCATTCTTCTATGCTAATGCCATTATTTCTTATGTTTTTTGTCTTAATTTTATATTGTGCGCTAATTTTTCTAATGAAATACAAGACAGAAATCATTAGAATAAAGAAAAAAAACTTAAAAAGATTATGATTCAAAATTTAATATCGATGAATGGCTATGGATTATTTGTTTGGGCCTCTTTTTCAATTACTTTTCTAGTGTGTGCATTAGTTTATTTAAGAACATATAAAACACTTAAAAAATACGAAAGAGAATTTGCTAAAGAAATTAATCAGCTTTCATTTGAACAAAAAAAAACAGTTGTAGAAAATTCAAAAATCGCTTCACAAGTTTTATCGTCGTATAGTAAAACTATCTAAAGCATTTAATGCTTCAAAAAAAAGTAAAAAAAAGAGCATCACTCTTATTAATAATTTTATTAATTTCTTTAATAAGTATCTTTTTTATTCTTCAATCCTTAAATAAAAATATTTTATACTTTAAATCCCCATCTGATATTAAAATTAATCAAGATATAAATTTTAATAAAAAAATAAGAGTAGGCGGAATGGTTAAAAAAAATTCATTAATAATTAAAGAACAGGAAATACAATTTATTATTACTGATTTTAAGAATGAACTAAGTGTAAGTTTTAGTGGAACTGTGCCAAACCTATTTTCAGAAGAGAAAGGTGTTGTTGCAGAAGGGAAATTACAAGATAAAACTTTTTTTATAGCCGATAGAATTTTAGCAAAACACGATGAAAACTACATGCCACCAGAATTAAAAGATATAATGAAAAAAAATGCTAAGTAACCTCGGAAATATATTATTATTTGCAAATGTAATCTTAAGTTTCAGTATAATTTATAATGCAAATAAAAGTCTTAAAACATCTAGTAATGTAATTAATAAAAATATTTTTCAATTAAGCTTAATTCAAAGTACTTTAATAATTATTTGCTTTTTTACTTTGATAGCTGCATTTATTATTTCAGATTTTTCTCTTGTTACCGTTTATCAAAATTCACATTCGCTGAAGCCTTTATTTTATAAGATTGCGGGAACCTGGGGAAATCATGAAGGTAGTTTATTGTTATGGGCTATTATTCTTACAATATTTTCTTTTCTGTTCTTAATTTATAACAAGGATCACCCAAAAAAATTTAGACTCTTAACTCTAATTGTTCAAAATACTTTAATACTTGGATTTCTTTTTTTTATTTTATTTAATTCAAATCCTTTTAGTTCTCTTTCCCCGGTGCCTTCAGAAGGCTTAGGTTTAAATCCAATTTTACAAGATCCAGCTTTAGCTATTCATCCGCCATTGCTTTATGTTGGTTTTGTTGGATCGTCTATTTATTTTTCAGCAGCGATAGCTTCATTAATTTCTAATTACACAGAAAAATCATTTTCTTATTCAATTAAAAATTGGATTTTAATTTCATGGTGCTTCCAAACGCTTGGAATTCTAGTTGGTTCTATTTGGGCATATTATGAATTAGGCTGGGGCGGATTTTGGTTCTGGGATCCTGTAGAAAACGCTTCACTGTTACCTTGGTTTGCTATGACCGCTTTATTTCATTCACTTATAGTATTTGAGAAAAGAAACATATTTTATTTTTGGGTCATTATACTCTGCTTAATTACTTTTATTTTAAGCGTCACTGGAACTTTTCTTGTTAGATCTGGAATACTAAATTCCGTTCATACCTTCGCTAGCGATCCATCTAGAGGTTTATATATTTTATTGTTTTTAAGTTTGATGATATTTGGTTCTATTTTTCTTTTGTTTAAAAAATATAAAAATGAAGACTACAAGTTAAACCAGAACAGCAAAGAGACATTCATCTTAATTAATAATTGGTTTATGATGTTTTACCTAATTACTGTCTTATTAGGGACTATTTACCCAATATTTACAGATGCGTTAACGGATAACAAAATTTCCGTAGGACCACCTTTTTACAATACAATTATTTTACCAGTTGTAATAATTTTTCTTTTATTTATGGCAATTGGCCCCAAGGTTAAATGGATTAAGAATAAGTTTAAGGATATAAAAATTTATTTCTATATTTTGTTAGCTTCATGTGGTTTAAATTTTTTAATAATTTTTTTCTTTAAAAGTTATAGCGTATTGTCGAATCTTATTCTGATAAGTGCGATATTTTTAATTTTATCTTCTCTAATAGACTTAACCAATGCAATAAAAAAAAATAAATTTGATTTAGCAAGAATAATTTCCCATGCTTCATTTGGTTTTTTAGTATTATTTATTGGATTAAATAACATTTTTACAATCGAAAAAGATTACAATATTAAGCTAGGAGAGACGAAAAAGTTTGAAAACTACTCAATTAAATTACAAAATTTAGAATTAAAGAATTTTAAAAATTATCAAGCTGTTATAGGTGAATTAGAAATTAAAAACGTTAATTTAAATCGAACAAATATTCTAAAACCTGAAATAAGAATTTACGACAATCCAAGGACCTTAACCTATGAGGCTTCAATAAAGACAAGTATTTCAAAAGATTACTATTTAACTATGAGCAACATTGATAGGTCTGATTATTACAATATAAAGTTTCAAAAAAAACCATTAATGATGTGGATATGGGTATCAGTTATCATGATTGTTTTTGGAGGGTTTCTAAGAATATTTATAAATGCAAAACATAATTAAAATAATAATTTTTTTAATCTTCTTTTTTATTATAAGCGTTTTTTATATTAGTTTAACAAGAGAAACTAATTACGATACTTCTAATTTAATTAATAAAAAAATAACTGAATTTAAAGTTATAAATGCAGACGAAACTGGTTTTTACACTAGAGACGATTTAAAAAAAAATGACTTCACATTAATAAATTTTTGGGCATCTTGGTGTGCACCGTGTAAAGTTGAGCATCCAATTCTAATGAGGCTATCTAAATCAAAAAAATTAAAAATTTTAGGTGTAAACTTTAAGGACAAAGACAAACAAGCTAAAAAATTTCTTAGTGATTTAGGCAATCCCTATGATTTTCTTGCAAAAGATATAAACGGAAAACAGTCAGTTAGCCTTGGAATTTATGGTATTCCAGAAAGTATATTAATCAATAATGAGCTATTAATAATGCAAAAATTTGTAGGGCCTCTGTCTTTAGATGATTATAATAAAATCGAAGAATTAATTAAATAATAATGAAATTTAAAATAATATTAATTTTTTTATTAATTAACGCACAATTTCTTTTAGCGGCAGAAAAAAAAATTGATCCAAATGAAATTCACAAGAACCTACGTTGTTTGGTTTGCCAAGGGCAATCCATTTCAGACTCTAATTCAGATTTTGCTCAAACTATTAAGCTTGTTGTAAAAGACTTAATAAAAGAGGGTAAAACGGAAAAAGAAATATATTCATTCATGTCAGATAAATATGGTGAATGGATTATTTTTAAACCGCAATTAAATATTCATAATTCCCTACTCTGGTTTTTGCCCTATATTATCTTGATTTTAGGGGGTTTTTTTCTTTTTAATTTAATAAAAAAGAGACAATAAAAGCCTAAAGTAAACTGTACATATTAAACATTTAGTTGTATTTTTTTTAAATGAAATTCAAATTACTAATAGCTTTATTCATAACTATTTTAACTTTTAGTAAAGCCAACGCTAATGAGGGCGATGCAGATATTTCTTTTTACACAGGAACATTTGATGTCATAGATAAAGAGGGCGATGATAAAACCGCTTTATTTGGTATCGAACACAAAAATCCTAATTTATTTAGAGACACCTTATTAGGAAAATTTAAACCTGTCACCGGAGCTTTTATGACAGGTGATAGCTCGGTATATTTATATACAGGAGTTGAAGCTCAGTATGGTATAGGCCCTTTAAAAATTTTACCTAGCTTTGCTCCAGGATATTATGAAAAGGGCGATGGAAAAGATTTAGGAAGTGTCTTAGAATTCAAAAGCGAAATTAAAGTAGGTCTTGATATTTTTGAAAATTCAAAGTTAAGTTACAGTTATAGTCATATCTCCAACAATGAATGGGGAGATACCAATCCAGGCACGGACAATCAGCAAATAACTTTTTCTAAAAATTTTTAATTATAATGAGTCTAAACGATTGTTATAATTTTGAAGATTTTAGAAGATTAGCTAAAAAAAATTTACCCGCTCCTATTTTTCATTATATTGATGGAGGATCAGATGATGAAGTTACTCTAAAAAGAAACACGGAGTCATTTTTAAAATGTGATTTAGTTCCAAATATTCTAGCCGGTGTAGGAGAACCAGATCTTTCCACAACTGTCTTTGGGCAAAAAATTGACATGCCATTATTTTTATCTCCCGTTGCTATGCAAAGACTTTTTCACCATGAGGGTGACAAAGCTAGCGCTAGAGCGGCAGAAAAATTTGGAACTTTTTATAGCATGTCTACTATGGCAACCTCTTCAATAGAAGAAATATCAAATATATCGGGCGGACCAAAAATGTTTCAAATATATATTCATAAATTAAAAGGACTTACAGATAATCTTATTGATAGATGTAAAAGTTCTGGTTTTAAATCAATGTGTCTTACAGTCGATACAGTTACTGCAGGTAATCGAGAAAGAGATCATCATTGGGGATTCACTACGCCTCCTAAACTAACTTTAAAAAGTATTTTAAGTTTTATGAAACGACCAAGCTGGACATTTAATTATTTAACTCATGAAAAGTTTCAGATGAAGAATGTTAAAGATTTTACCAAGAAAGGTACAAGTATAGCTAAAGGGGTGATGGAATATATTAACGAACAATATGATCCTGCAATGAGTTGGAAAGATGCTGAATACTGCATTAAAAGATGGGGAGGTCCATTTGCAATAAAAGGACTGATGTCAGTTGAAGACGCTAAGCGTGCAGTTGACATAGGAGCCTCAGCAATTTTACTTTCTAATCATGGAGGAAGGCAGCTTGATGGTTCTAGATCTCCATTTGATCAATTACCAGCAATAAAAGATGCTATCGGAGACAAAATTGAAATAATATTGGATGGAGGAATTAGAAGGGGAACACATGTGATAAAAGCCTTATCTTTAGGAGCAACAGCATGTAGTTTTGGAAAAGGTTTTTTATTTGGACTAGGCGCCGGAGGTCAAGCTGGGGTTGAACAAGTTTTAAAGAGAATGAGAGATGAACTAAGAAGAGATATGATACTTTTAGGCTGTAAAAGCATAAAAGAGTTAAATAGTACTAAAATTGCATACAGGTGATGCAATTTGTGAATTTGAAAAACAATTAAAACTAAAATAAATTTTATAAATGAAACTTGCAAAAAATTTAGAGAGATTGGGAACAGAAACCGCTTTTAGCGTTTTGGCCGAAGCAAAAAAATTAGAAGCTCAAGGCAAGGAAATGATACATCTAGGTTTAGGTCAACCAGATTTTAAAACACCAAAACACATTGCTGACGCTGCAAAAAAAGCAATTGATGATGGTCACCATGGTTATGTTTTAGCTAATGGAACTTTAGAGTGCAGAGAGGCAGTCTCTAGAAAGATAAAGACACTTTATAAAAAAGAAATTAGTCCCGAAAGAGTAATGATTATGCCAGGTGGCAAGCCAACGATGTTCTTTGCAATTTCGATGATAGGCGAACCTGGTTCAGAAATAATTCATCCTACACCAGGATTTCCAATTTACGAATCAATGATTAATTATACTGGGGCCCAAGCAGTTCCCTATGATTTAACCGAAGACAAAGATTTACAATTTGATCCAGAAAAAATTTTATCTTTAATAACTGACAAGACAAGACTTTTAATTTTAATTAATCCTAATAATCCGACAGGAAGTTTCGTTGAAAAATCTAAAATTGATTTTCTAGCTGAGGGATTAAAAAAATTTCCACATGTAGCAATTTTAAGCGACGAAATTTATAGTCGACAAATTTATGATGGAAAAGAAATGCCAACTTTTTTTAATTATCCTGATCTGCAAGATAGACTGATCGTCCTGGATGGTTGGAGTAAAGCCTATTCAATGACTGGATGGAGAATGGGATGGAGCGTGTGGCCAGAAAAATTAATCCCTCACATAACTAAACTAGCTATTAATAGTTTCTCTTGTGTAAATGCGCCTTCACAGTTTGCTGGCATAGCTGCTCTAGATGGCCCCGATGATCCAATACATGATATGATGAAAAAATTTGATGAAAGAAGAAAACTGATACACAAAGGTCTTAATAATTTACCGGGTGTAACTTGTAGTATGCCTGGAGGAGCTTTTTATGCTTTTCCGAATGTTGGTGGCACAGGTATGAATGGATCTGAATTTTCAAAAAAATGTATGCATGAAGCAGGTGTAGCAATTGTCCCGGGCACGGCTTTTGGTAAAACTTCAGTTGATTATGTAAGGTTTAGTTTCGCTGCTTCTAGAGATAATATTCAAAAAGCGCTCGAAAAAATTGAAAAAATGCTTAAGTAGGTCATTTAAGTATTTTGACCATAAACAATTAAAATTATAGAATAATCATTATGAGTAGTTTGCAAATGCCTAAAGTTGATAATTCAATTATGACCAATAGAGACAAAATTATCTCTGAGGTAAAAAAAATTGTTAATCCAGATAATGTGCTATCTCATATTGACGAGATTAAACCTTACGAGACTGATGCTTTAGCAGCTTACAAACAAATTCCTTTATTAGTAGTTTTGCCTGAAACAGTTGAGGAAGTGAGTAACGTTTTAAAATATTGCAATGAAAACAAAATTAAAGTTGTTCCAAGAGGAGCAGGCACTGGTTTATCAGGAGGATCATTACCTTTAAAAGATTGCATTCTTTTAGCAATGGGTAAATTTAATAAAATTATTGAGCTTGATTATGAAAACAGATGTGTAGTTACGCAACCTTGCGTAACAAATTTAGCAATTACTCAAGCTGTTCAAGATAAAGGTTTTTATTATGCACCAGACCCTTCTAGTCAAATTGCTTGTTCGATTGGTGGTAATGTTGCAGAAAACTCTGGAGGAGTTCATTCTCTTAAATATGGGGCAACCACAAATAACTTACTAGGTATCGAAGTTGTTTTAATGGATGGTACTGTAACTAGATTTGGAGGCAAAGCAATGGATGCAGAAGGTTATGACTTTCTTGGTCTGATGACTGGCTCAGAGGGTTTGCTTGGAGTTATAACAGAAGTAACGGTAAAGATTTTAAAAAAACCAGAAGTTGTTAAAGCAGCTTTAATAGGGTTTCCAACCGTTGAAGATGCAGGAAATTGTGTAGCAGAAATTATTGCTAAAGGATGCATTCCTGCAGGCATGGAAATAATGGATAAAGCTTTGACTAAAGCAACTAATGATTATTCAAAAGCAGGCTATCCAATTGATGCAGAAGGAATGATGATAGTAGAGTTTGATGGCACCGAACATGAAGTAGACGCATATATTGAAAAAGTAAAAAATATTGCTGAAAAAAATAATTCTTCAAGTTTAAAAATAAGTAAATCTAATGAGGAAAGATTAAAATTTTGGGCAGGGAGAAAAGCTGCATTTCCTGCTTGTGGAGTTCTAGCTCCCGACTATATGTGCATGGATGGATCAATACCTAGAGGAAAATTAGCTGAAGTTTTAAAAGAGATATCAAGGCTTTCAAAAAAATATGACTTACCAGTTGCTAATGCTTTTCATGCTGGCGATGGGAACCTTCATCCTTTAATTATGTTTGATGCTAATAACCCCGAGTCTTTGAGAAAGTGTGAAGAATTTGGTGCAGATATATTAAAATATTGTGTGAAAGTAGGTGGTGCTTTGACCGGTGAACATGGGGTGGGAATTGAAAAAAGAGAATTAATGTGCGAAGCATTTAATGATAAGGACATTCAGCAACAACTTAAAATTAAAGTTGCTTTAGATCCAAATTCTCTTTTAAATCCTGGAAAGGTATATCCAATTCTTAGAAAATGTGCCGAGGAAGGAAGGGTTCATGTCCATGGAGGAAAAACAAAATTCCCAGACATTCCTAGATTTTAATCAAAACATATTTAACCCCAGCAGCAGAGAAGAGATAGCTGAGATTATAAGAAATTGTTATAAAAAAAATATTCCATTAGAAATTAACGGATCTAAATCAAAAAACAAAATTGGCAGAAATTTTCAGGCTGAAAAAACATTAGATCTAACTAGTTATTCAGGAATAATTGATTATAAACCTGAAGAACTTTACATCAAAGTTAAAGCGGGCACACCAATTAATAGTATCATCGAAGAGTTGGATAAACACGATCAACAGCTAGCTTTTGAACCAGTTGATTTTGGATTTTTATTTAATGGCAAAAGTAATAATGGAACTATTGGGGGAGTAATTTCTTGTAATTTTGCAGGACCAAGAAGATTCAAAGTTGGAAGTGCGAGAGATCATTTATTAGGTTTTCAAGGAATTAACGGGAAAGGAGAAATTATAAAATCAGGCGGAACAGTTGTAAAAAATGTTACTGGTTATGATTTATGTAAGTTAATTTCTGGCTCTTTTGGAACTTTATCTGTGTTAACTGAACTTTCAGTTAAAGTTTTACCCAAACCTCAAAGTAGCAAAACTTTAATTATTAATAATCCTCATATAAAAAAAGCTATTGAATATTTAGGGACAGCTTTATCTTCATCTTCAGATCCATCTGGAGGAGTTTTTTATCCTGAACAGTTTGATCAAAGTTTTACATTCAATGATTTAACACATAAAGGAGCTCTAACAGCAATTAGAATAGAAGGTCCCTCTAACTCTGTTGATCATAGAATTAAAAATTTAAGTGCAGAACTCGGCCTTCTTGAAAATGAATATTCTATTTTAGAGTCAGTACAGACTAAAATATTTTGGAATAAAACTAAAAATTTAGAAATTTTTTCAAATTCAAAAAAAAATTTACTAAGAATTGTTGTACCAATTAGTGAAACATTAAGTGTTTTACAGAAAATGAAACCTTATGAGATAAATTATTTTTTAGATTGGGGTGGTAGTTTGATTTGGGTTGAACTAGAAAAAATAAATTTAAAAATTCTTAGAGAAATAAAAGATATAATGCAACAGCATTCTGGTTATTTTACAATCATTAAAGTCGAGGACGATTTGAAAGCTTCAGCTGATATTTTTACTATAGATCCAATAAAGTATAAGATATCTGAAAAAATTAAGAAAAGTTTTGATCCAAAAAGAATTTTTAACCCAGGAAAAATGTATTCAGGAATATAATGCAAACTTCATTTACAGATAAACAGCTTGAAAACAAAGATAACAAATCAAGCGAAACTATACTTAGAAAATGTGTTCATTGCGGAATGTGCAATGCTACATGTCCAACATATGGAATTAATGGTGACGAGTTAGAAGGGCCAAGAGGAAGAATTTATCTGATCAAAGACATGTTGGAAAATAATAAGCCAGCTAATAAAAAAATAGCTAAACATATAGACAGCTGTTTATCTTGTTACTCTTGTATGACTACTTGTCCTTCAGGTGTTAACTATATGCACCTTATAGACCATGGTAGAAATTATGTTGAAGAGACTTACAAAAGACCATTCTTAGATAGAACGTTTAGAAATATTTTATCTTTCGTATTACCAAAACCCAATATTTTTTTAATTTTAGCTATTGCTTCTAAAGTTATAAAACCATTTAGTTTTTTATTGCCTCAATTTCTTAAAAATTCACTGCATTTAATGCCAAGCCGAATCCCAAGTAAAAAATTAAAATCTCAAAAAGTTTATAGTCCCAAAAACAACAAAATTGTTTCTCGCGTAGCTCTATTAACAGGATGTGTTCAGAGAGTCATTGCTCCAGAAATAAATGAAGCTACTATAAGATTACTCAACAGACATAATGTTGAGGTGGTAGTAATGCCTGACGTAGAATGTTGTGGATCTTTAAATCACCATTTAGGTAAAAAAGACTTAGCAAGAATTTCTTTTGTTAAAAATATCGAAAGCTGGCATCAAGAATATTTAGATAACGGGCTCGATGCAATAATAAGCAATACTTCAGGTTGCGGAACTACCTTAAAAGATTACGGGCATATTTTTAAAAATGATAAAGATTTTAAAAAAAAGGCAAAAAAAATATCAGATTTAACAAAAGATATTACGGAATATTTACACGAAAACTTGAAATTAAATTATAAGAATACTGAAGAAAAAAATTACAAGGTAGCTTATCATTCTGCTTGTTCAATGCAGCACGGTCAAAAAATTCATGATCAACCCAAAGAATTAATATCTAAAACGGGCAGCGAAGTTTTAGAAATACCTGAAGGGCACCTATGTTGTGGTTCAGCTGGAACTTATAATATTCTACATCAAAAAATGGCTAAATCATTATTAAGAAATAAAGTAAAAAATATTGAAAAAGTTTCTCCAGATTTTATCTCAACAGGAAATGTGGGATGCATAACACAAATTTCTACTGGAACAAGAATACCTATAATACATACAGTTGAACTTTTAGATTGGTTTACTGGCGGACCAAAACCTTATAAATTACGAAAATTATAATTATGAAAAAAATATTTGTTACACGTAAGCTTCTAAAAGAAAATGAAGAAAAATTAAAAGAATTATTCGATGTAAAACTTAATGTAGAAGATAAAGTGTATTCTGCTGATCAAATAATTAAAGAAACAAAAGGTTTTGACGGAATTTTAAGTTCTGTAACCGATCCGATTAATGCCGATACAATATCTAAACTTTCTAGCACAATAAAAATAATTGCTAATGGTGCGGTAGGATTTGGAAATATTGATATTAAAGCAGCGCGTGAGAGAGGAATTACAGTAACTAATACCCCAGATGTTTTAACTGATGCAACAGCAGATATACAGATCTTACTTTTATTAGGAGCCTCTAGAAAGGCTTACGAAGGAAGACTGGCTGCAGAGACACAAAACTGGAAATGGTCATGGGACTTTTTATTAGGAAAACAAATGTCAAATAAGCGTTTAGGTATTTTGGGAATGGGTAGAATTGGAAGAGCTGTAGCAAAAAGAGCAAAAGCTTTTGGTATGGAAATACATTATCACAATAGATCTAAGCTTTCCTCTGATCTTGAAGACGGTGCAATTTATCATAAAAACTTAAAAGAACTTTTTGCACAAAGTGAGTTTTTATCTATTAATTGTCCAGCTACTCCTGAAACTACTAAAATCATTAATAAAGATACATTAAGATATTTAAAGAAAAATACAGTTGTCGCTAATGCAGCAAGAGGCGATGTAGTGGATGATGATGCAATGGTAGAAGCTTTAAAAAATGGTACTGTTTTCGCCTATGGTTTAGATGTTTATAATGGTGAACCAAAAATTCACCCTGAATATTTAAAATTAAAAAATATTTTTTTATTACCTCATCTTGGAAGTGCAACAAAAAGAACAAGATGGGATATGGCTTTTCGTGCAACTAAAAATTTAGAAGATTTCTTTTTAGAAAAAAAACCACAAGATCAGGTAAATTAATACACCTATAGATTGAATATCATTATTCTACATTAAAATAATTCTAAAAATATAAGAAGACAGATTCTAAACTTTATGCTTAGATAATACATTAATTAATAAACGGAGGACATATGTCAAAAAAAGTAAAAGGAGTTAAAACTCCATCAAGACGTAAGTTCTTTAAAGCAGCAGCAGCTACGGGTGCAGCAGCGGCAGCAACAGTTGCAATGCCAAATATTGTACTTGGAGCTCCGGTAACTTTAAAGATGCAAGCGGCTTGGCCGTCAGGCGCTAACATTTTCTTTGAAATGGCAGGCGACTACGCAAAAATGGTTAGCGATATGTCAGGTGGAGAGCTAAAAATAGATCTTCAACCAGTTGGCGCGATCGTTAAAACTTCAGAAGTTGGACAAGCAGTAAGTTCAGGCGTTGTTGATATGGGTCACTGGGTGACTGCATATTGGTACGGTAAAAATGCTGCAGCTTCACTTTTTGGAACTGGACCATCATACGGAATGTCATCTCAAGAAGTAATGGGATGGATGGAGTACGGTGGAGG
>ENA-OWPI01002801-OWPI01002801.1-marine-metagenome-genome-assembly--contig:-NODE-2801-length-15694-cov-3.045143_pt1 | contig 15694 bp, 14 predicted proteins | sample MGYA00238138_ERZ651775 | MGnify/ENA primary metagenome ERZ651775 (study PRJEB26906, sample SAMN06265043) | marine metagenome | isolation source: Helgoland LTER site | place: Germany:Helgoland, sampling...
TTTTCATTTCCAGCTCTTGCTGTGCAAACACCACAAGATCTTTCAGATCAAGCATGGGAAAAGAATTTAAGAAAACAAAATTTTCAGGAGCGCAAAATTATAGAAGGAGCCGACCAAGAAATACTGGAAGTAAAAGCACCTATCATGGCCGAAGATGCTTCTATTGTACCTCTATCTATTCATACAAAAATTGTACAAACCAAAGAACGCTACATTAAGAAGATGCATATCTTTGTTGATAAAAATCCCATGCCATTAGTCGGTATATTTGAATTCACACCTGATAGTGGTAAAGCTGACCTAGCAATGCGCATTCGTATCAATGAATATAGCTACATACGTTCAGTTGCCGAATTAAATACTGGCGAACTATACATGAGTAAAAGCTTTGTGAAGGCTAAAGGAGCATGCTCTGCACCACCACCAGCTAGTATGGGCGATTCAATAAAATTATTAGGTAAAATGAAAATGAAAGTTGTCGGTCTTGTCAAATTGGGTCGTCCTAATTTAATGCAAATAAGAGTGCGTCATCCAAATATTACTGGCTTGGCGCCTGAAAGACCTGGCTCGAGTGTGATACCACCTGCTTTTTTTGTGGACACCCTTGAAGTTGAATATAATAATAAACCAATAGTAAAAGCCCTTTTAACATTTTCTATTAGTATGGATCCAACATTGCGTTTCTACTTCTTCCCAGAAAATGAAGGCATTCTCACAGTTACAGGAACGGATACTAAGAGCGATAAATTTAGTTCAACCCACGCAATTAATGTATGGAAACCTAAAAACTCCTAAGTGATTCAAACAAATATATAATACTTGCATTGCAATTTTTGTTTCATATTTCATTGGTCTGATGTAATAGGAAAACTTGAGACTGTTTTTTCTGTGTTTCAAGAGGATTATTTAAGAAAAAACCCAATAATCATAGTTTGGGCTATAAGACATCAATCAAACTGAGCTTCATTCATCTTTATCTAGGTTTATATGCTATCCATAAAATATCCCATCACGGTTGATGCACGCGCTAATAAACTACTTAAAAAGTCAATCACTATCTGAATATGAGATAGTTTGTCCAGTTGTCGACAATAATACTATTGAAATACTATTATTAGCAGTTTACACTCGAATAGATTCAATTATATGTCGACAATAAAAATATAAATAATGTCGCGTATATTGGATTGGATGGGGATTTAAAATGTAATTTAATTTTATAACTATCTTCAATAATAGGAGGAGATTGTGAAAATATTTAATTTTAAAAGTTCAAAAGTAGCACTGATAGCTGGAGCATTAACTATGCTCAGTGGCTATTCTTTATCAGCAAATGCAGATGGTCATGGTCACGGTGATTGGGCTGACTATGGTCGAGATGCTAACGCTTGGCGTTATAGTCCATTAAATCAGATCAACAAAGACAACGTAAAAGACCTTAAGGTAGCATGGATACACCAACCAGGCGATATCCAAATGGGGTTACAAGCTACTCCAATAGCTCTTGATGGAGTCCTTTACTATGTTGCAGCAAACAACAATGTTTTTGCAGTTGATGGTGCAACCGGTCAAGCACTATGGCATTACAAGCCTGAGCTTCACCCACTAACGGCAGAGACTTTTTGGGCCGCTCAACAGCGCGGTGTATCTGTAGGTCATGGTATGGTCTATCTAGGTACACTAGACGGTCGTTTTGTTGCTTTAGATCAGAAAAGCGGTGAAGTGAAATGGGAAATTCAGCTGACAGATTTCGAAAATTGTCAAGGTTGTAACTTTTCCTTTCCTCCGCAATTGGCTGGCGACATCATTTATAGTGGTCACACAGGTGGTGATCAGCCTCTTCAAGGTCTGATTTTTGGAGTTAATGCAAAAACTGGTGAGAAGGTCTGGGAACTTAATACTATAAATGATGATCCTAAGAGCTGGCCTGGAGACTCTGGTAAAATTGGTGGTGGTGGTTCTTGGCAACCAGGGGTTTATGATGCTAAGACTGGTACTATCTATATGGGCACCAGTAATGCTGCACCTGATTTTAATAATACTGCTCGTTTGGGTGATAATCTTTACACCGCGTCTCTTATTGCTATTGATGCAAAGACAGGCAAGATAACGGGTCATCATCAGGAAATTCCAAATGATAGCTGGGATTATGATTCAGCATACGAAATCATGACTATTGAAAAAGGTGGCAAAGATCATCTTGTTCACTTGAATAAAGGTGGTTTTGTTACTGTTCTTGATAAGGCAACAATGAAGCCTACCAATGTTTGGCAATTCGCTAAAAATGTCAACTGGGTTAAAGGTGTTAATCCTAAGACAGGTGCATTAATTGAACCACTGCGTCCAAATACAGAAGAAGATATAACTTTCTGTCCATCATTGTTGGGAGCTCGTAGTTGGCAACATGCAGCTTATAATCCTAACTCAAAACTTTGGTATTCTAATGGTTGGGAATTTTGTAATACAGTCAAAGCTGGTCCACAAGATCCAGAAACGATTGCTTTTGCTGCGCTTCTATTGGGCGTTGCAAAATTTGAAATCGTTCCCGTCCCAGGTTCACAAGGTGCGACCTCACGTCTAGATGCTCGCGACCCATTCACAGGTAAAGTCAAATGGTCTCTTGATTATGGTGATAATCCTGGAATGGCTTCTGTTCTAACAACCGGCGGCGGTCTCGTATTCAATGGTAATACCACAGGGGATTACATGGCTTATGATGCTGATACTGGTGAGGAATTGTGGAAGTTCAACACAGGTTCTGGTCTCCGTTCTGGACCAATCAGCTACCTAGCTGGTGGTAAGCAGTATATTGCAGTTCCATCGGGTTGGGGTGGATTAGCAGGAGCTTTTGCTGGTGGCGTATTTCCAAAATTTGTTGGAAATCCAGGCGGCGCAGCATTAATCGTGTTTGCATTAGACTAGAATAAATAGAACTAAATTTTAGTTAGTTGCTCTATTATGGAAGGGCAGTAATATTTGCCCTTCCATACTTAGATATTGCAAGAATGATATATAGGAGTGACTTTGATGAAATCAAAGATTAATGAATGTACTACCAAATCAACGCTATTAATTAATTATACTAATTTTAAAATGATGAATTGGTTAATAGTCTCTTTCATATTTTTCACACTTTGTATTACTTATCAACAAGTTTTAGCAGTAACGGATGATATTCCTGCAGAAGGAGACCGACCTATAGCTGATGTCATAACAGAATTTCAATCTTCACCAGAGACCATGGAAGCGAGCGAGTTAATGTTTAATCAAAACTGTGCTTATTGTCATGGCAACAAAGGTGGTGGTGGAAAATCGAGAAAGATGCAGTGCCTCAGATTTTTAAATAATGAATACGTGTACAAAACAATTACTAATGGCAAAAGATCAGGTTCACTGATTATGCCCTCATGGAGTAGGAGTTTTGACAAAACAAAAAGGCTGATGCTGACAGCATATGTAATGAGCCTTAAAACATTGCCCCAATGTAGTAAATGATTGTGATACACATTGAAAGTAATCTCATCACTAGATGACTGAAAGTTACTCCCAGATAGGACAACAAAATAATGAAAAAAAATAATATGAACAACCCAACAATATTTATTGTCTTACTGTTTCTCACATTGAAACCTATGATGCTCAATGCTGCTAGTCTCTCTGTCATTAAAGAAAATGGTGAGTTTAATATATGTGCCCATAAAGATGCGCTTCCTTTTTCAAATGAAAAAAATTCAGATGGAATGCATATTGAGCTAGCCAAATTGATGGCTGATGAACTAGGCGTTTCACTGAAGACTTCTTGGATAAATTTACCGCGCTATGCAAAATATGTAAATTGTGATGCCTATATGGGTGTCTCTATATTGCCTGGTGAGGCCGGGGGTGAAGGCTTTCTCAAGAAAACAGATCCCTATGCACAAATAGAAATACTCGCTATAACTGACTCGAAAAGACAGATAGATACTCTTGACGATTTTAATGGTCTGCGGGTAGCGACTACCTCAGGTTCATTAATTCACATGGCCCTGTTAAATCAAGATACTGAAATCTTTGTCAGTTATTTGACTGATGAGAAAATACTTGATGCTGTCATGAACGGTGATGTCGACGTTGGTATTGTGTCAAATTCTGGTTGGGGTTGGTATAAAATAAATCATGAGAAAGCAACAGCCAAATTTCATTCTCAATCAACACAATTTATTAATTCCATGAATGCATATACATTAGGCATCGGCTTTCGAAAAGCAGATAAAGCCACCGTCACGGAAGCAAATAAAATTTTACAAAAAATTAAAAAGCGTGGTGACTTAGTAAAATTATTAGATAAATATGGACTCGAATCAGTCAGATGATTATTTAACAACTCAGTAAAAGGTAAAAAAATGAATTCTACCAAATTAAAAATAGCTATCTTCACCATATTACTGTTTTCTATTAACGTTTTTGCAAAAGACACAATCGAATCACTTAATGCGAAAGCTGAAGAAGAAAATAGTCCATACCGGTGGGTAACTCTTTCAAAGAAAGAGTTAGTGGGAGACGTTATTCCCGGTTCAACCATGAAATTACACAAAGAAGAAGCTATCTTAGCAAGAGTCAGGTCTAAAGAAAAAAGTGTTCAAAGATCTAATAATGTCACACTTAAAGAAATAAGAGCCTTAGAACCCGGGGGGTTTTGGGATCAAATTTTTATTGAAGCATGGGTTTTTGATAATGAAGGTGTTGAGGTCGTTTATACCTTTTGGCTTAATAACCCCATGGATTATCTATTCAAAGGGCCATGGACAAACCCATGATCAATGGCTTCATGCTATTAATAAGCTTGATTAAGTCCTCTTAAGTGATTGAAAAATATAAATATATTAAAAATGTTGTTTTTTTAAGACAAAATTCATATTGTATACTGCCGCTCATTTAATTCGATATTACTCCCTAGTCATACAGGCTAATTATCACAGGTCACAATCAGCGGTAATTGTTGTTTAAGCAACACAATTTACCTTTTTAGAGTTATCTGTTGTTTTTTTCTCAATAAATAGTTGCAACTCATGGATTTCTGTAGTATTTTTCAGTTCGTCTTAGTAACAGCTCATTAGCTGTGGTTAAGACGTTACTTCTAAAGACTTGTTGAAATTAGTAACGAAAGGGAGACGAGGCTGGCGAGGTGAATTTTTATCTCTAGAGATGTAAATGAAAAATATTTGTATTTTCTTAAGGAGGAATACAACAGTGAATAAAACAATTAAAGGAGCTTGCCTGGTTGCTGCAACCGCAATGCTTCCACTATCACAAGCAGCAACAGCCGGAGAAGTTAATATTTCTGGTTGGGTTAATGAAAGTATGTTGTACTTTGATGACAGCGCAAACGCCGACATCGTTGCAACGCAGGATAACGGTACTACATTAGCTACTCGTATTGCCTTTACTGGTACACAAGAGTTACCAAACTCTGGTGGCATGACAGCGGGTTTTGAAATATCAATGGAGCCTACCAACGGTCTTGCAGCATCTAACGGTACTACTCCACTATTGACTGACCTTAACACACTTGCGGATGGTAATAGCTTTGGTACTGATATAGGTTTGCTAGGTAGCAATCTTTTTATAGCTGGTGGCTTCGGTAAGGTAACATTAGGTACACAGACCATGCCGACTGATAACATTGCTGTCCTGTCTGATCCGTCAATGACCTTATGGTCTGGCGTGTCTCCAGTGTTCCGTGGTGGCGGTACTGTCATTCAAGGTCTAGGGGCTGGTGCTGTAAACACGACTTGGGCATCAAATCTATTATGTCAAACGTCTGGTTTAGGTATTGGTTTTGATTGTAATGGTGTTTATCGTACTGGTATTCGTTATGATCTACCGGCCTTTGCAGGTGTCAAGGTTGCTGTAGGTTACGCAAATGACGATATCTACGATGTTTCGCTCAATCACGCTGGTTCTATTGCAGGTCTAAACACCACTCTTGGTATGGGTTTTGCAATAAATCAAGGTGTCGGTAGAGCTGGTATTCAAGAATCTAAAGTATTTCAAGTCCAGGGTGGTCTCATGGACCCAGGTACGGGTATCTTTGGTTCGATTGCATACATGAACGATGATGGTGACCTCGACGCTGCAAGTTTAGCTGTGAACGCTCAAATCGCCGCAACAGGTGTAGAAGTATCAGATGAAACAGAATCATACTTCATTAAAGCAGGTATTAAACGTGACTTTAATACCTTGGGTCCAACAGTTCTTTCATTCAAGTATGGTAATTACAAAGGCGGCTTTGGCGCTGGTGATGTTGGTATGTCAGATGTAGAAGTTGACCGTATTGGTTTTGAAATAGTGCAATACTTTGGTGCAGGTTTCCAGATTTATGGAACATGGGAACAGCTTGATCTTGACGCAGAATGTGAAAACGGTTCAGCGGCAAACCAAGCGACTTGTGCAACAAACTACGATGGTGCCGAAGAGTTGGATATGTTTGCTTTAGGTGCGACCTACTTCTTCTAAGCTATTATTTAGCTAGGAATAAGTCTGTAAATACTTAAAGGCCTCTTCGGAGGCCTTTTTTTTTAGTAAATATTTGTGTGTTTTATCTGCATTCGCTTCTAGAAGTTATAGCAATAAACAACAATATATAGCGATGGCTTAAGTATCATCAGTCGCACCGAGTATGTTGAACAGCAGTGCTTAAACTGCAAGGATGTTGAGATACGATTGTGTAGTCTAAAGTGTAATCATTTTTTCATTAATGAACCATATTGTTGTAGACTTCGTCTCTGTTATGCACTCAAAACTTATTAAGCCACTAAAAAAGACTAATTCATGAACACAATTAACAATGCATTTGTATCATTCATCATCTTCCTTGTCTTATTCTTTTCTATGGCTGTGTCGGCAGTTAGTTGGTTCGGTAGTGATGAAGAAATTATTTGGGAAGGTGCTGTAAATAATTATTTTAAGTACGCTGATCTGGATGATTCAGCATTTGGAAAGAACGACCATCCGATCAATTTTGATGAGGAAGATTTAATCAATGTATTCAGTGCCTTGGTCTATACTGAGACTGGAATTTTGGGTGGAGAAGCAGTCGTTTCTGTTTTTTCGTATTCGCAAATACGCATCCTTGCAGAATATTTATCTAAAGGTTTGAGCGAAGCAAAACCAAATCAAGATATTATTTATTCCATTGGCGGATCTAGTAAGAAGGTGATTGTTTTAACAAAAAAATCGTACACAACTGGTTCGGTATTTTATAAAGATAACAAACTGAATATTCTAATTGGTGAACATAATTATATGCGAAGTGAAGCAATTGAAAAAGAACTCGATCGTTCGGGACGCGGAGAGATAAAATATAATTTTAGTTACGGGAAGCGTACGAAGAAATCGAATAAATTTAAAGAAAGTTTGCTTAGTATCGCCGGAGTCAATCAAAAAGTCGTTAACGGTAAGCTCAGACAAGATTGGATAGAAATTGATGTCAAGATTGCAGCCGAAGCCTATCTTGCTAGTAAGGAAGAAGAAGAGGACTCAGGTGCGTCTAGTGCCCGTATTTTAAAAATAGAAGCAGCGAAACTAGCTAAACAGAGACGGGAAATGCGTTCTGAAATGGCGCGACTACGAAGAGATATGAATAAAAAAGATAAGGCCGTTTCCTCAACAAGAAGTATAGAAGATAGAATTACAACATTGGATGAGTTACTCGTAAAAGAATTAATTTCGAAAGAAGAGTACGCTGCCAAAAGAAAAGAAATACTTAATGATATATGAGCAACTAATTACTAATTCTGTTTCAATTGAAAATACTTTATCCAGAAATTGAGCCGTTTGATTCTGGCTATTTAAAAACACACTCATCACATCAAGTTTACTATGAGCAGGTGGGTGACCCGCATGGTCAAGCGGTCATTTTTTTGCATGGTGGTCCGGGCTCAGGCTGTAATGAAAATCACCGTCGATATTTTAATCCAAAAAAATATAGAATAATCTTATTTGATCAACGAGGTAGTAATCGCTCTACACCGAATGGTGAAGTTGAAAATAATTCAACACAAGATATTCTCAATGATATTGAATCTATCCGAAAAATACTGAAAATAAATAAGTGGATTCTATTTGGCGGCTCATGGGGTGCTACATTGGCATTACTTTATGCCGAACAGTGTCCGCAGCAGGTCAACGGCATCATATTACGGGGCACATTTTTAGCAAGGCAGTGTGATTTTGACTGGTTTGCAAAAATTGGTGTGAATAAAATTTTTCCAGATTATTGGCAGGAATTTTCAACACTTTTTGATGATGCTGAAAAGCAAAATTTACTAGACGCCTTATTCCATCGAATTTTCTCAGATAATCAACAAATACGACAAGAGAGTGCAAAAGCATGGGCTTTGTGGTCAGGACGAGTTGTTACTCATGGTTTTGTTAAAAACTATTTGCTTGATACGAAAGATTTAAATAAGTTGGTCATTGATGCGAGGATTGAAATACATTACGCCATGAATAAATATTTCATCCATGAAAACCAAATTATAGACAATATTTCTCAACTGCCTGACGTGCCAACGACAATCATTCATGGCCGTAAGGATTTAACCTGTCTACCAGAATCTTCTTGGCTCATACATCGAGCGCGTCCAGGTTCTAGGTTGGTTATTGTGCCTGATGCGGGTCATCTTGCGGGTGAGTCCGCGATGGTGGATGCACTAGTAGCGGCCACAGACGAAATGATTGGTGGTATGGAATGAGTGTTTTGCATCGAGATGGGCCATTGATTATGGGTATACTTAATGTCACCCCAGATAGTTTTTCTGACGGTGGTCAGTTTAATACTATTGAATCAGCTGTTAATCAGGGTAAACAGATGATTGATGAAGGTGCCGATATAATTGATATTGGTGGTGAATCTACTCGCCCTGGTTCTGAACGAGTCAGCGTGGAAGAGCAGATTGAGAGGGTTGTTCATATAATAAATGCAATTAATGTGACGAAACCCGATCACGTTGAAATAAGTATTGATACGACACGATCGAGGGTCGCTGAGGCTGCGCTTGCTGCCGGTGCCACAATCGTCAATGATGTGTCGGGAGGCAATGATGAGCCTGAGATTATTGATTTATGTGCGAGCAAGGGATGCCCGTATATTATTATGCATATGTTAGGAACCCCCGACATTATGCAAAAACAACCTGTTTATGAGGATGTGGTTCTAGATATTAAGCAGTTTTTAGAGAGCAGAATAGAGCAATGTATAAGGGCCGGGATAGATAAAAAACACATTATTATTGACCCAGGTATTGGCTTTGGTAAAACGCGTGAGCATAATCTTTTGTTACTGAAAAACGTAACAGTATTTGTTGAAACTGGTTATCTTGTTTTGATGGGGACCAGTCGAAAACGTTTTATGGGTTCAATTTGTAAAGTAGATGCACCAAATGAACTTATTGGTGCGACTGCTGCAACAACAGCATTAGGTGTCCATGCCGGTGTTAAATTATTTCGTGTACACGATGTTAAACCAAACAGACAAGCAGCGGACGTTGCCTGGATGATTTTGAATAGTCAAATTAATTAAGCTTCAGTTGTTTCTATGTCTTTTGCGACAATTTTTTTAGAATTCTTCATATTCCTGAACACCAATGGTTTCTCTGCTACATTTTTATCTGTTTCTTTTGCTGCTAATTTTCCAATCCGGTCAACATCATCTAGCAACTCCTGATGATGTGGTGATTTATCACAAACCGGATCAGTGTTCGCTGCATCACCGGTCATCATGAATGCTTGACAGCGACAACCACCAAAGTCTTTCTCTTTTTCATCACAAGAACGGCAAGGTTCTTTCATCCACTCAAAACCTCGAAAATGATTAAAGCCGGGCGAATCTTTCCAAGCTTCTTCGACACTGACGTCTTTCACATTAGGAAAATTGATTGGTAATTGTCCCGCCTCATGGCAGGGTAGTGCAGTACCATCTGGAGCAATAGTTAAAAAGATAGCTCCCCAGCCATTCATGCAAGGTTTTGGACGATTCTCAAAATAATCTGGAATAACATAGAGAATCTTTGATTTGCCTTTCATCCTAGATTGATATTCTTTAGCAACGATTTCTGCTTTAGCTAGTTGTTCGCGTGTAGGGAGAAGTTGGTCAACATTAATACGTGACCAGCCATAATATTGTGTACTGGCTAATTCAACGTAATCGGCATTGAGTTCAACTGTCATCTCTAGGATGTCTCGAATTTGTTCGATATTCTTACGATGAATAACTATGTTCAAGACCATGGGATATTCATAGGCTTTTACAATACGCGCCATTTCTTTTTTATGCTGAAATGTTTTAGTGCCACCGAGAAAATTATTTAATTCTTCGTCGCTAGCCTGAAAACTAATTTGTATGTGGTCTAGTCCGGCGTCTTTGAAGCGTTTGACACGTGCCTCATCCATGCCCACACCAGAAGTGATGAGGTTAGTGTAATAACCCAGATGTCTTGCTTCTTGGATAAGTTCTTCAAGATCCGGACGCACTAACGGTTCTCCTCCGGAAAAGCCAATTTGAGCGGCACCCATCTTACGTGCTTCTTGCATCACACGAACCCAATCTTCAGTAGAGAGTTCGTTTTGATATTTAGCTATCTCCAATGGGTTTGAACAATATGGACACTGAAGGGGGCACCGATAGGTTAACTCCGCTAGCAACCACAAGGGAGGTTTCACATCATTTTTTGTTTCTAATCCAGCCGGTATCATAAGCAACCTCCAAGAATTTTATAACATCATTTTCCAAGTTATTTTCTGAAAATGCAGTTTCTAAATCTTTGATTATTTTATCAATAGAATCTTCTCCATTAATACGTTTCATAATCTCGCCCGCACTTTTACTTAGTTTAACCATACCTTCAGGGTAAAGGACAACGTAACATTCCTGTACTTCTTCCCATTGAAAACGAAAGGTAGGTGCTATTTCTGGTTTGTCTGACTTAGTTATGCTCATATGAGTAATTTTAGCAATTATGAAAAGGTCGTTTTTTTTCTATGTAGGCCATCCACATGCAGTCGAGCATTGTCCAGAGGATATCTAGTTTGAATTGTAATAAATTTAAAGCACGTTCTTGATCCTCGCGTGTTTTAAAATAATCTAGAGTTATTTGCAAGCCATGTTCAACATCACGGCGTGCTTCAGTTAGACGCTTTCGAAAATAGATATAACCCTTTTGATCAATCCATGGATATATCTCTGGCCAGTTATCCAATCGCTTTTGGTGAATTTTTGGTGCGAATAATTCTGTCAATGAAGAACAAGCGGCCTCTTGCCAAGTAGCGCGCCGAGCAAAATTTAAATAGGCATCAATTGCAAATCGAACGCCGGGCAGAACATGCTCAAAAGATGTTGTTTCTTGACGACTTAAGCCGACCGCTTCAGACAGTTGTAACCAGGCTTCAATACCACCTTCTTCGCTTTCAAGACCGTCATGATCGATAATTCTCTGAACCCATTGTCGACGGACATCACGATCAGGACAATTAGCCATTATGGCAGAATCTTTAATAGGAATAGTTGTTTGGTAATAGAAACGATTAGCAACCCAACCCTGAACGGATTCTTTATCAAGGCCACCTTCATTCATTAAATGATGAAATTCATGATTTATATGATAATACTTTTCTTTTCCACGCAGTTTTGCTTCAAATTCTTCGCGTGTCCATGGTGTTTTTGTTTTAGACATTAATAATTCCCCAGCTCATATTATAAATGAATATCCATACCATCATAGGATACTTCGATGCCAAGATCGTTCAGCTGTTTGCGTTCAGCTGAATCTTCATCAAGTATCGGATTTGTGTTGTTGATATGAATTAATATTTTACGAGGCTTTTCGAGGCTATTTAGCGTATCTTTAATGCCACCTTTGCTGGATTGGTCTAAATGCCCCATTTCACTTGCTAGTTTATCGCTGATACCATGTCGTGACATTTCATCGTTAGTCCAAACAGTACCATCAACTAATATAACATCAGCCTTTGCCATGTATTCATAAACGTGGTCTTCAATGACACCTAGACCGGGAGCATAAAAGAGATTCTTTCCTGTTGAAGTATCTTCGACTTTATAACCGACGTTATCTCCAGGAACTGTATTATGTCTGTGCGGTGAATAGGGTGGTGCTTCACTCTTTAATGGCACCGCAGTAAATACAAGGTTATCAGCCTTGGGAATAGTAAACGATGTTTGTTTTGTGCTTACTTCATGCCAATTGACACCACGAAAATGTCCCAGAATATTAAAGATCGGATAACCTGTCGTCATATCTTCATAAACACTTTCTGTACAGTAAACATCCCAAGGTTTGTCGTGTTCGCGTAGGATGATTAAGCCAGTAGCATGGTCTATTTGACCATCACAAAGAATAATCGAACAAATACCAGTATCACGAACTTTTCGTGCTGGCTGTAACGGTGGAAAAGATTCAATTTGTGCACGTATATCGGGAGAAGCATTGAATAATACCCAATCGACATCATTTCCACTTATAGTGATAGAAGATTGTGTTCGCGAGGAACTTTTTATGGTGCCTAATCGTAATCGTTTGCAGTTATCGCAGTTGCAATTCCACTGAGGGAAACCGCCACCAGCCCCAGTGCCTAATAAATGTATATGCATAATTTTAAGTAATTTTTATAGTAATATGTTGCGTCGGAATGATAAACGCGTTGCTTAATAAGCGCGCACATTGAAGCCGAAAAGGATATTGATATATTAAAGTATTGGCCAATCCATTTTTAGCTCTCCTGAAGAAGAAAAAGTTTAATTAATTAAATCAGAGCTATATTCATGCCAGCTTATAAAAAGAATTAAAAAATGTAAATAAAGTCAATAAAAACAGTGTTATAAATACAATATCTAAAGTTAATAGTACAAAGTTGAAATTTTATCTATAGATAGATGGATGCTCTTATTCGTTTTATATGGTTCATATTAACCACATTTTAAATTAAAATAGTACTCTCAAATCAGACCGCAGCTGCTTATAATGAATCTTAATGCACGAATCTAATCTAGAACATATCCTCTTTCTCACTGGTAAACTTGCACAAAAGCGTCTGCAACGAATTCTTGAAGAAATGGCACCTAATGAATTCACCTATGAGATTAGGGATATAGGCGTTAGCGTCGCTGCGTTGATGACGGCACAAATGCTTAGTCGACGTCTGGCCGAATTAAAAGGCGTAAATCGTATTATTGTTCCGGGCCTATGCCGTGGTGATTTGACAGTCACTTCAGAGGAATTGGGTATAGAGTGTGTGCGTGGTCCAATTGATTTAAAAGATCTGCCTGTCTTTTTTGGACGAAAGGGTAAGCCAATTGACCTTAGTCAATATGATGTTGAGATATTTGCTGAGATTGTAGATGCGCCGATGGTAAAAATTGAAAAAATCCTTGAACGGGCAGAAAAATATCGTCGAGATGGTGCAAACGTCATAGATATAGGCTGTTTGCCGGATACACCATTTCCTCATTTGGAAGACACGATACAAGCATTACATGATAGAGGCTTCAAGGTGAGTATTGATTCGCTAGAAGAGAATGACTTGCTACGCGGTGGTAGGGCGGGGGCAGACTATTTATTAAGTTTAAAAGAAAGTATGCTTTGGATAGCTGAAGAGGTTGCCTCAGTACCGATATTAATACCAGAAACACATGGCGATATGTCTTCTTTATATCGTGCTATTGAAAATTTTTCCAAGAAAGACCTACTTTTTTATGCGGATGTAATATTAGATCCCATTCATTTTGGATTTACCAAATCTATCATCCGTTATCATGAGTTACGACAAAATTGTCCTGACATTAAAATCATGATGGGTGTTGGTAATCTGACAGAATTGACTGAAGCTGATACGACCGGGATTAATGCGATGCTGTTTGGGTTAATATCTGAAATGCAACTGGATGCTGTATTAGCAACGGAGGTCAGTCCTCATTGTCGTTCTGCTATACGGGAAGCAGATAAAGCTCGTCGCATGATGTACGCTGCAAGAAGAGATAGTAGTTTGCCCAAAGGATTGGATAGTTCTTTACTAGGTATGCATGCGCGTAAGCCCTTTCCTTATAGCGCAGAGGAAATTAATGAAATTTCCCAAGAGGTGAAAGATCCTAGTTATCGAATTCAGGTGAGTACTGAAGGCATACATGTATATAATCGTGATGGTATTAATACAGATGCAAATCCTTTTGAGTTGTTTTCAAAATTAGATTTATTAGAGGATGATGCACCACATTCATTTTATATGGGTGTAGAGTTAGGCAAGGCACAAGTTGCCTGGCAATTGGGTAAAAATTATATGCAGGATGAAGAACTTGATTGGGGCGCTTCAGTTGATACAAAAACAGAACAACAAAAGGATGATGACTCTCGTGCTGCTCATTCAATGAAAGAGTTACGTAAAGAGACTACAGAATATAAAAGAGAAGGCAATACATTAAAAGCGAGTCGTAAAAAAAAGAAAGGAAAAAAATGATTCAAGAAGTTATAGTTACAACTACTAATAAAGATGGTTCTACCCATATAGCGCCGATGGGTATTAGAAAAGAGTCTGGGCTGATTATTATCTCACCATTTAAACCTTCAGCAACATTAGAAAATATACAGCGTAATAAATCAGCTGTAATTAATCGAGTTGATGATGTTCGTGTTTTCGCGGGTTGTTTGACGGGTCACAAAGATTGGTCATTAGCACCTACTGAAAAGATAAAAGATAAACGTTTAGAGATGGCGTTAAGTCATTTAGAGCTGTGTTTAGAAAGATTTGAAGATGATGAATTAAGACCGCAGTTTTATTTTAAGCAAATAATTGAAATTAATCATAAGCCATTTCAAGGTTTTAGCCGTGCACAATATGCAGTACTGGAAGCGGCAATATTAGTTAGTCGCTTACGTATGTTAACGAAAGAAAAGATAGAGCAGGAAGTAGAGTACTTGAAAATCGCTATCGATAAAACAGCTGGTGAAAATGAGAAAGTCGCATGGGGATGGCTAATGGAAAGCATTAAACAATATAGACAAGTATCGACTCAGGAAAAGACGGTATGACGGGTATGCTTGCAAGTGTGACTTCTGTGGAAGAAGCGCAGATTGTCCTCAAAGCAGGTGTTGACATTATAGATTTAAAAAATCCGGAACAGGGCGCCTTAGGCGCACTTCAAACTCATGTTGTTGCAACTGTTGTTAAGTCTATATCTGGGAAAATCATTACTAGTGCCACTGTGGGCGATATTGAGTCGAGTGATCCCTCATTGAGCAAACTTATAGTCAACATGGCGAATACAGGAGTTGATTATGTCAAGGTTGGTTTATTTGATGATTATGCAAATGAGTCTTTTATTGAAGTTTTAAATCAAGCAGCCAAAAAAGATATAAAAATCATACTTGTAATATTTGCAGAAAACTACACGACCTTATCGTTACAGGATTATTTACTAAAAAGTGAAATTAGTGGTTTGATGTTAGATACGAAGAATAAAATAGGTGAGAATTTACTTTCCTTAATAAAGTATGAGGAATTAGGTGACTTTGTTCGATCTGCAAAAAAACATGGTTTAATAACAGGACTTGCAGGTTCTTTGCGGTACGAAGACATATCTTTATTGTTAGATATTGAGCCTGACTATTTAGGTTTTCGTGGTGCACTCTGTGCTGAAAATGACAGA
>ENA-OWPI01002807-OWPI01002807.1-marine-metagenome-genome-assembly--contig:-NODE-2807-length-15681-cov-2.966867_pt1 | contig 15681 bp, 16 predicted proteins | sample MGYA00238138_ERZ651775 | MGnify/ENA primary metagenome ERZ651775 (study PRJEB26906, sample SAMN06265043) | marine metagenome | isolation source: Helgoland LTER site | place: Germany:Helgoland, sampling...
ATGTCATGAAGAAGGGCTGACACTATTTGAGCACTATCAGCACCAGCCTCTTCAGCACATTGGGCTGTTTGAAGCATGTGTTGTGCCATGGTGACCCGCTCACCAAGGTAAGATTCGGCGCCGCGTCGAAGAAAAATATCTTCAATAAGGTCTACAACATTTTGCGAAGTAATCTCAGTCATTTTTTTTATCTTCTAATGTATTTAGGAGACTGTAAAGTCCATCTAAATCCGTATAGGCTCCCTGAAGATGGCGCTTTCCAGTTTTTGAAAACTTAGTTCTGGCGTGCATAACTCGAGTGTTGTCAAACAGCATCAAGTCCCCCTCAGAGAGCTTGAATTGAATCTTCAATTCGTCTCTCTCAATAACCTCACTCCAGTGACGGTAGGCCTTATAAAAGAGCCTTACTTTATCTTTTGGGACATTAATTGTATCGATAGACCGGTTGTTGTATCTGACCTTGATGATTTCATGATTGTCATTTAACTCGATCATCGGGACCCTTGAACGAAGATCAGTTTTAGAGTCAGAAAATCGATAATTGATCCAGCTACTTGTCAAAGTCAGAAAGTTCTCTTCATTTTCATCACGAAGAATTGAGGCCGCCTTAAAGCCATCCACCAAGATTGAATCACCGCCCTCAGTAGAGCTCTCGAGACAATGAAGCAGCTGCACAGTTGGGACGGGGTCTCGGTATGGGTTGTCGGTGTGGGACCCAAGCCCTAGATTGGTATAGGCCAGATTATTTGGGTTGATTTCAGTTCTCACCTCAAACAATGCTCCATAGTTGGTCTCCCGAGTATAGCCCATTGCACTGATGACTTTTAATACTTGTCCTTCAACTGTCGGGACACCCGTTAAAACAAAAAAACCTATGTCTCTCAAAGAGCAAAGCGCTTTTAATTTTGTGTCATCCTTGGACATTGAATCATAGTCAATAATTGGTAGTCCATTCTCAAAACTATTTTTTTGCCAGAGCGTTTTTTGTTTCTCGCTCCTGTCATCAAAGTGGTTATTGAGTTCATAGCAATTAGAGCGCAGCCACTGTTGCGTGAAGACTGACAGGTGGTCTTCAGGTTTAAATAGTACACAGACATTTCCCTCGTCATCCATGTAAGCCTTGTCTATTGATATACTAGAGGGTAGATCTTTAACACTGAAGAGTCTTTGTCCGTTATTCTTATTTCTTGACTCAGGCATCTGGCAGTGATCCCTAAGCCAGTAGCTGAAGAGAGAGCTTATATTTCCATCCTTCCAGTCAATCACCAGCTCGTCGCTGACTATAGAAATTTTTTTGATTAAATCGATTGTATCCCCTTCATGAATCAAGCTTTAACTGTTCGCAATGACTCTACATTGCCATATTTTTACTTTTGGACTGTTGTCCAAAGAATGAGACCTCTTTAGGATACTCTGGCAACTCGACGCTATAACTTGTGCACCTTACAGTTCCAGTTTCTTTTCCTCTAACAACCATTCCAACGAGCTCACTAGGAAGGTGGTTTGGTGATAGAGCCACTGCATCCTCAGCCTTATAGGTCACAATAAAGAGTGATCTTGAATGCTGCGATAAATTAGGCGCAGACCCGTGCAGTAACTTTGAATGCATGAGGCAAGCCGAGCCCGCCTTTCCAGTGCAGCTCAATGCCTTATCCTTATTCGACTCCATAACCTTGTCATCCACTGCCCCTGTAAAAACACCGTTCTGCCAATGGGAGTGGAGTGGTCCGTTATGTGTCCCTGGGACGACCTCTAATGGCCCATTATCCAGAGTCACATCATCCAAAAAATACAGGACGGTCATGATATCTTCATTTGAATGCGGTTCAAAAGGAAAGTCCTGATGGAACTTTACTTCGGTACCAGCACCAGGCAACTTAAGATTTATTTTGTTGCCCAAATGAGTGATATTTGGACCAAAGATTTCAGAAACTAAATCCAGTGCATTATTGTCTTTGACAACATCAAGGCAAATATCAGAAATCTCTGCTGGGGAAGTTATTCTTCTAACCGCAGGTGTTTCAGGTGAGTGTGTTGTTGGCTCAAGATCAAATCGAGGCCTGCCGTCCATGATTCTGCCGAAGGGCTCTTTATGTTTTTTGCTCTCCTCAACCCACTTGGATAGCTCAGAATTTAGTGATGCGAGTTGTTCACTGGTAATGGCGTTCTCAAAGAAGAGGTAACCATCCCTATGAAACTGGTCAATTAAGTCTTTATTTTCGTTCATATCAAGCCTCCAAATCGCATTATGTACCAAACTCGAGAAAAAATAAAGAAAAATTTAATGGTTGATTAGAAAGAATATAAAATTATCGCCATGGAAATGCTATTTGAAAATTTAAACTTTATGCACTGGCTCACTCTTGGGCTTTCGCTTATCATCCTTGAGCTTTTTTTGTGGACCGTCTTTCTGCTCTGGATCGGAGCCTCTGCTATTACAGTTAGTATATTTTTCTACCTTATGCCAGATACTTTGTGGCCAATACAGCTTCTCATTTTCGTCATACTCTCTTTAACTACAACCAATCTTGCAAAACGTTACTACCCCGTTAAAACTGTTGATGATGAGTTGCACGAGAAAGCTAAAACCTTTATTGGAAAGGAGTGCAAGGTCAGCTCCATTGAGGATGGCATTATCAAGGTTCAGATAGGGAAATCACTTTGGTTCGCTAAGGGGAAAAATCTAAGCATCGGGCAGGTAGTTAAAATCATTAATGTCGAATCTTCGACCTTCATAGTCGAGCCAGTCGACTCTTAACTGGGTTAGCTGATTCCGTACTGAGACCTGTAGCTCTCTATAGCATTTAGGACCTTCGAGTCATTGCTCGACCTCAAATAGTCAATGATGTGTGACAGATTGATAATACTCAATACTGTCACTCCAAAAACCTGCTCAACCTCCTGGATAGCAGAGAGCTCTCCCTTGCCTTTTTCTTGACGATCAAGCGCCACAATGACCCCTTTGGCGTTAGCCCCGCAATCATTGATAATATCTTGTGCCTCTCGAATCGCAGTGCCCGCTGTAATGACATCGTCGATGATGAGTATGTCTCCCTCCAAATTGTGTCCAACAATGCTTCCACCCTCACCATGATCTTTGGTCTCCTTTCGATTAAAGCTGTAAGGGACGTTTCTATTGAAAGAGTCATTGAGAGCTATTGAGGCAGCTGATGCTAGAGGGATGCCTTTATAGGCAGGCCCAAAGAGGACATCAAACTTAAGGTCGCTCGCTTCAATTGCTTGTGCATAAAACTTTCCTAGCTCCGAGAGATGACTGCCCGTATTGAAGAGTCCAGCATTAAAGAAATAAGGGCTCACCCTTCCAGATTTAAGAGTGAACTCACCAAACTTTAATACTCCAGTTTCCAATGTAAAGTCAACAAAATCCTTCTGATACTGTTCCATCAAATATCCCTAAACAATTAAAATGAGTGCAATGAGAATTATAACAATTAATGTCAATGGAATTCGGGCGGCTGAAAGAAAAGGCTTCTTTGATTGGCTAAAAAAACAAAACGCTGACGTTGTCTGTCTTCAGGAGATTAAGGCGCAAGAGGACCAGCTCGATGATCGCTTTTATCCCGATAATATGCACACCTTCTATCACAGCGCTGAGCGCAAAGGTTATAGCGGGACAGGCCTCTACTGTAAATCCAAGCCCGACAGAATTTCTTTTAGTCCGTGGGATGACATGAACTCAGAGGGCAGAATTATTCAGGCCGACTTTGGTGACCTCAGCGTACTATCAATCTATCTGCCGTCTGGATCATCTAAAGAGGAAAGGCAGGCCCTAAAAATGGAGTTCATTTATGAACGTTTCCTGCCCCACTTAAAGGACCTGCAAAAAGATGGAAGGAAATACATCATTTGTGGTGACTGGAACATCGCCCACAAAAAAATTGATTTAAAAAATTGGCGCTCAAACCAGAAGAATTCGGGCTTTCTTCCAGAGGAGCGTGCCTGGCTCGATATCCTTTATGACGAAGTCGGCTTTATAGACTCCTTCAGAGAAATTAATCAGGAAGAGTTCCAGTACACCTGGTGGTCCAACAGAGGTCAGGCCTGGGCCAACAATACCGGATGGAGGCTTGATTATCAGGTGGTCAGTTCAAACCTTGCAGGGGCTGCGCGATCCTGTGAAATTTACAGAGAGGAGCGCTTCTCAGACCACTCACCGCTGACTATTGATTACCAACTATGACAGAGACCAAACATCTGCGAAAAATTCAGAGCTTTGTGAAACGCTCAGGAAGACTCTCCAAAGGCCAATCACTAGGCCTCAATGAGCTATGGGCTGATTATGGGATTAATGTTGACAAGACGCTTTTCAACTTTGAAGAAGTGTTTGGCAATCAGAGTGAGGTTACCCTTGAGGTCGGCTTTGGCAATGGTGACAGCCTTCTAGAGATGGCCATTCACGAGCCAGGCCAAAACTTCTTAGGCATTGAGGTCTATGAGGCTGGCGTTGGGAGGCTGGTTAATGAGGCGAGCAAGAAGAGTATCAATAACCTCAGGGTGATCAAGGAGGACGCGGTCGAAGTTCTCGAAAACAATATCCCTGATGGTAGTATTTCCAACTTTCAATTATTTTTTCCTGATCCTTGGCACAAAAAGAGGCACCACAAGCGTAGAATTGTACAAAAGAGCTTTTTAGACCTGCTTTCAAGAAAACTGATAGACGATGGAATGGTTCACGTTGCAACTGACTGGGAGGAGTACGCGGAACACATCATGGAAACGCTTGAATCTCACCCGCACTTTAAAAATTGCGCTGGCGACCATATGTATTCTGAAAGGCCTCAATATAGGCCACTTACAAAATTTGAAAATAGAGGTCAAAAATTGGGTCACGGAGTTTGGGATATCATCTTTACTAAAACAAGGGGGAGTTAAATGTTATTTCCTATATTCGTTGTTGTCACTCTTGCTGAAATCTACGTGCTGGTCAGTGTCGGTCAGGCTATAGGTGGACTATCGACGGTCCTCCTAGTGATAATTACCGCATTTATTGGCTCTAGTCTTCTGAGACAGCAGGGCTGGTCTACCATGGCGAAAGCTCAGCAAAGTATGGCTGAAGGAAGGACGCCTGCATTTGAAATGATGGAGGGAGTTGTGATATTAGTCTCGGGTGTCCTCTTGCTTACCCCTGGCTTCTTGACTGATGGTCTCGGCCTGCTAGGTCTCATGCCATGGAGTAGGAGCTACTTCATCAATCACTTTCTGGAAAAGAATGCGGAGCGCGTCTTTAGATCAAGAAGCTCAGTATTTATTCATCGGTCAGGCCAAACAGATACAAAAAATAAAAAAGATGAAACCATCGAAGGCGAGTTTTGGGAAGATAAATAAACTTAGCATTACTCATAGATCATCTAGTCCATAGCATGCAAAACAAAAGAACTCTCGATGACTGGCTCAGCTGGCAAGAAACCTTGATGGAGGAAACCATTGTTTTGGGTCTTGAGCGAGTCAAGATAGTTTATGACAGGCTTTTTCCAAATGGTGTCCCTTATGGCGTTATAACCGTTGCTGGAACCAATGGTAAAGGCTCTACTGTCTCATTTTTAGATAGTATTTATCGTCAGTCTAATTTCAAAGTAGGCCGCTCAACCTCACCTCACCTGTTGAAATACAATGAACGTTTTGCGATTAATGGTGAAGAGGTATCTGATGAAATAATCATCAAGGCATTTGAGCGTATTGAGGCCCATAGGAAAGAGGTTACTCTAACCTACTTTGAATTTTCTACTCTTGCAGCACTCATAATTTTTGCTGAAGCCGAAATTGATCTTGCACTGCTTGAGGTTGGTCTCGGAGGAAGACTTGACTCAGTCAATGTAGTCGATAGCGATGTAAGTGTCATCACTAATATTGCAATCGATCATACTGATTATCTTGGTGATACGCGTGAGGCTATTGGCAGAGAAAAGGCGGGCATTATGAGACCGTCAAGACCTTGTATTTGTGGTGATCAAGAACCACCCAAAAGCTTGTTGTCCTATGCCAAAGAGATCGAGACACCTATCACATTCATTTCCAAGGGCTACCTGGGAGAAATAGGACTCGAGGGAGCACACCAAAGAATCAATGCTGCAGTAGCAATCAAGACGGTAGAAAAACTTTTAGGGAAATTTCCAGTATCAGAATCAATGATCTCGAATGGAGTAAAGAAGGCAACAATAAAAGCGCGCTTTGAAAGAAAAATTGTAGGGGATAAACTATTTATTCTTGATGTGGCTCATAACCCAGCGGCGGTCAAAACATTAGTTGACACCTTGGCTGAATCACCTATGAAAACAGTTGCTATTTTTTCTGCACTGATTGATAAAGATATTATTGATATGGTCAACCTAGCATCAGAATCAATCCAGCACTGGTATCTTGTCCCATTATCATCAGAAAGAGCGATCGAATCAAACGAGCTTAAAAATAAATTTTCCAACCCAAATTTAACCTCAATTTGCGATGATATGGATAACGCTATTAAGCAATCATTAGAACTTGATGACATCAATAGAGTTGTCATTTTCGGCTCTTTTTATACGATTGCTGATGCAACCCTTATTATTGATCAAATCTAATTTCTATAAGAGAGGGTAGATAACTACAAAGCCTTTGAAACTATTGTAAAATTGAGTCTATCTATCAGGGAGCTCATGAGCAATTTTTTTAACAACGTTTGGAGTGCTATCAGTTTACTGGCTTGGTCAGATTGGGTTACCCTTATAATTCTCATAGTCTTTGTTGTTAGGGGCTTTGTTCAGGGCCTAGCGAAAGAAGTCATCAGCTTTATTTTTGTTATTTTTGCAATTGTCATAGCCTGGTTTTATTACGAAACCTTCGCGAAAACTTTTTTAAATGCCTGGATTAGCTCAGACAATCAGTCCATTTATGCCCTTTCATTTGGTGGAATATTTCTGAGTATTTGGCTGGTTAAAAAAGGTTTGTATAGAATCGCTAGCGCTTCATCAAGCAATCAAAACCCGAATGAACTCAATCGCCCCTTCGCAAATATTGTTATAACAATCCTATTAGGAGTTATTAGCTTTAATTACTTAGGAATGGTCTCAGATCTTAATACATTTGATTCATTGATATCCAATGAATCGCTTAGGAATTTTGTCTCATTCATTGTGCTATTTGCAATATTGACTCTTGCTCTTCTTGCAATGTCAAAGCTACTTAATATAAAGATTGATACTGAAAATCCTTCAATCATGGCACCAGCATATGAGGGTATTTTAAGATCTCTGAGTACTTTAGATGTTCTCATTAATGCAAGAAATGTTGTTGGAATAAAAAACAAATTTTTCGGGGCAATTCTGGGTCTATTCAAAGGGGGTACCTTCGTATTGATTGCCGTCCTTATTCTTCAGAGTATGTCTTGGGTGACTCAAAATCATGCCTGGGTAGAGACTACTGGCGCACTAAGAACATTTCAGGACTGGTCTGTTGATATAAAGCCAGTCTTGTCAAAACACCTGCTGTTTGTTGAAATGGAGCCAGGTGATGTTGTTGTAGAGTTTATAGAAAGTGAAATTTTAAAGGAATAATAACATGTGCGGAATTATTGGAATCCTCTCAACAACTAAAAAAGATGTAGGTCTATATATCTATGATGCATTAACTATTATTCAGCATAGAGGGCAAGATGCTGCAGGCATTACCACCGCCAACAAGGGTCGCTTCTATATGCGAAAGGGTAACGGACTAGTTAGAAATGTTTTTAGAACCAAACACATGGAAAAACTTATAGGGGATATGGGTATTGGCCATATTCGATACCCTACTGCAGGAAGCTCTTCAGAAGCAGAAGCCCAGCCATTCTATGTTAATTCACCTTATGGAATAGCATTCGCACATAATGGAAATTTGACCAATGCCAATGCACTTGCACAAGAAATCTTTGAACAAGACCTTAGGCACATCAACACCAATTCAGATTCAGAGATACTCCTGAATATACTAGCTAGTGAGATTGCCGAAGAGCAAAAGCATCGTATCAATGAGAATGATATTTTTAAAGCTGTAACAAAGCTGCACGAGAGAGTCAAAGGAGCATACGCAGCAATCGGAATGATTCCAGGGTTTGGCATTTTTGGCTTTAGAGATCCCAATGGCATTCGTCCACTCATACTTGGAGAAAGGACTACTAGTGAAGGCACGAAATATATGCTGACTTCAGAAAGTGTTGCTTTGACAGCACTCGGATACAAAATTACGCGAGATATAGAGCCTGGTGAAGCGATTGTTATTGATAGAAATGGGCAGGTTCACTCTCACCAATGCTCTTCAAATCCAAGACTGTCACCCTGCATTTTTGAGTTTGTTTACTTTGCAAGGCCTGACTCAATTATTGATAACATCTCGGTTTATAAGTCTCGACTAAGGATGGGCGAAAAACTTGCAGAAAAAATAAAGTTGAAGTGGATTGATGAAAAAATAGATGTTGTAATACCTATTCCAGATACCTCAAGAACGGCCGCACTGCAGTTGGCAAACGAATTGGATGTCAAATATCGAGAAGGATTCATTAAAAATCGCTACATTGCAAGAACATTTATCATGCCCGGACAAAAGCAAAGAAAAAAATCAGTTCGTCAAAAATTAAGCGCCATAGAGTTAGAGTTTAAAGATAAAAATGTCCTGCTTGTTGATGACTCTATTGTGAGAGGCACAACCAGCAAAGAGATTGTTCAGATGGCAAGATCTGCAGGTGCAAAGAAGGTCTTTTTTGCCTCTGCAGCACCACCCGTTCGATACCCTAATGTTTATGGTATTGATATGGCGAGTAAAAATGAATTCATTGCTCACAATAAAACTACAGATGAAGTTTGTGAGGCTATTGGTTCAGATAAATTAATTTATCAAAACCTGGATGACTTAATTTGGTCTGTTCAACAAGGCAATCCAGAAATCATTGCGTTTGACTGTTCTTGCTTTGACGGGAATTATCTTACCAACGACATTGATAAACCATACCTTGATAAGCTTGAAGCAGAGAGATCTGATAAAGCAAAGGAGGATAAAATCACTAATGAAAGCTCTGAATTAATCTACAATGATGCTGATTAATCAACAAAATCATGAAAGATAGTAGCTTTAAAACTAAATCAGTTCGTGAAGGCCATCAGCCTTCTAACGAGCAGGAGCATTCTGCTGCTATTTTTTTAACATCAAGCTATCGTTTTGATAATGCTGAGCAAGCTGCTGAACGCTTTGAAACGAATCAGGGCAATGTCTACTCAAGATTTACCAATCCAACCGTCAGCTCATTTCAAGACAAACTAGCAGTCCTAGAGGGAGCAGAAAAGTGTCAGGCAACTGCCAGCGGAATGTCTGCGATATTTGCAACGATAATGACTATTCTGAAACCGGGTGAACACATGGTTGCCTCAAGATGCATGTTTGGAACCACCATTGTTCTTCTAAACAGCATTATTGAAAAGTTTGGAATTAATGTCACTTTTGTAAACTTGTCTGATTTAGATGGATGGAAACAAAGTATTCAAAAGAACACTAAATTATTTTTGCTGGAAACTCCCTCAAATCCTCTAGGGGAGGTTGTTGATATTGAGAAATTAGCTGCTATTTCAAAGCAAAATGATATTGTCCTAGCCATAGATAACTGTGTTATGTCTCCTGCACTTCAAAGACCTTTATTACTTGGTGCTGACCTCGTTATTCATTCAGCTACTAAATATATAGATGGGCAAGGGAGATGCTTGGCTGGTGCGGTTGCTGGAAAAGCATCAATTATTGATGAAATCAGTTCATTTACAAGAAGTACTGGACCTACCCTGAGTGCTTTCAATGCTTGGGTTGTTCTCAAGGGCCTTGAAACTTTGAGTCTTAGGATGAAGGCACACAGTGAAAGCGCACTCAAGCTGGCACTTTGGCTTGAAAATCAAGCATTTGTAGAAAAAGTTCACTACGTTGGACTTGAAAGCCACCCTCATCATGAGATTGCTATTAAACAACAAACTGGCTTTGGAGGTATTGTTTCATTTGAGGTTAAAGGGGGACGAAAGGAGGCATTTAATCTCATCAATAATACAAAAATGATTTCAATTACGGCAAATTTGGGTGACGCTAAAACTACGATTACGCACCCATCATCTACAACCCATGTAAGGCTTACAAAAGAAGAAAAGAAGCAAACACATATTGTAGAAAACCTGATTCGTATCTCAGTCGGACTAGAGGATGTTGAAGATATCATTGATGATCTTAGGCCTTAAGTTGAATTTTAAGCGTAATTCAACTATGTTAAAATTTATCCATCGAAAGATTTGACAAGAATTATGAAGCAAAGCAGCTATTCCTATGATGATTTAATCCAGTGCGGCAATGGAGAGTTGTTTGGTTCTGGCAATGCACAGCTTCCTCAGCCACCCATGCTCATGTTTGATCGAATAACAAATATCAGCGAAAATGGAGGAGACTACGGTAAAGGTGGTATGACTGCTGAGCTTGATATCAATAAAGATTTATGGTTCTTTGATTGTCACTTCAATGAAGATCCTGTCATGCCTGGATGCTTAGGTGTTGATGCAATGTGGCAGCTAGTTGGATTCTATCTTGGCTGGCTTGGCGGCCCTGGTAGAGGACGTGCACTTGGCTCAGGTCAAATTAAGTTCACAGGACAAGTACTCCCAACTAACAAAAAAGTTACCTATAACATTAGTTTGTCGCGTGTTATTGCAAGAAAACTTTATATGGGGATTGCCGATGCAACAATGGAGGTAGATGGCAATATTATTTATGAGGCAACTAACCTAAAAGTTGGCTTATTCACCGATACCTCTTCATTCTGATGAATAGGGTTGTCGTTACCGGAATGGGTATTGTTAGCAGCCTTGGCGCTAACAAGCTAGAAGTACTCGAATCTCTCAAATCTGCCAAGTCTGGAATTGAATTCAGTGAAAAATATAAGGAAATGGGCCTTCGGTCAAATGTTCATGGTTCTATTCCAGAAATTGATACGAGTGAGGTAATTGATCGGAAAATGCTGAGATTCATGGCAGATGCAGCAATCTATAACGCCATAGCATTAGATGAGGCGATTAAAGAGTCTGGATTAAGTGATGAAATGATTTCTCATGAGAGAACAGGTTTGATTATGGGCTCTGGGGGAGCTTCAAATGTAAATGTTATTGAGGCTGCGGATATATTACGAGAAAAAAGCATCAAACGTGTTGGACCCTACCGTGTTCCCAGAACAATGGGCTCTACAACTTCTGCCTGTCTATCAACTCTGTTTAAAATAAAAGGCATTAACTATTCAATTAGCTCAGCCTGTTCAACAAGCGCTCACTGCATTGGTAATGCAATGGAGCAGATTCAACTTGGAAAACAAGATGTCGTCTTTGCTGGCGGAGGTGAGGAACTAGACTGGTCAACATCAATGCTATTTGACTCCATGGGGGCGCTTTCTTCAAAGTATAACGACTCACCTTCAAAGGCTTCTCGGGCTTTTGATGCTGATAGAGATGGTTTTGTAATTTCAGGTGGTGGTGGTGCTCTTGTTCTTGAATCCCTGGATCATGCAGAGGCTCGAGGTGCAAAAATTATTGCTGAACTAGTTGGCTATGGCGCAACCTCAGATGGCTATGATATGGTGGCACCCTCTGGTGAGGGAGCAAGAAGATGTATGGAAATCGCTATTGCCGGAGTCAATGGACCAATAGACTACATTAATGCGCACGGCACATCAACTCCTGTGGGTGATATTAAAGAGCTTGGTGCCATTAAAGAGGTTTTTGGAGATAGCTCAATTCCACTTATTGGTTCAACTAAATCTTTATCAGGGCATGCTCTTGGTGCAGCAGGTGTAAATGAATCCATTTACTCGCTATTAATGCTCAAACATAACTTTGTTGCTGAATCTGTCAACATTGAAAATCTTGATAGTGAGGCATCTGGAATGCCTATTGTGACTGAAAATCAAGATCTTGAGTTGAACCGAATTCTTTCAAATAGTTTTGGATTTGGTGGAACTAACGCTTGCCTTGTTTTTGAAAAATTTAGCAAATAAAACAATTAAGGTCTAGCATCAATCTCCTTCTTCTCTTTTTCAGATGGAAGCATATCTTCCTTAGAGATACCCAGGGCTAGAATCATTGAACTGGCAACATAGATTGAAGAGTAAGTTCCAATAATGACGCCCACAATTAATGCGCCAGCAAAACTATTAATCACTTCACCGCCCAAATAAAATAAAGCTAGAAGGACTAGTAATGTTGTTAGTGAAGTCATTATTGTTCTTGATAGTGTCTGGTTTAGAGCTTCATTGACAATAGGCTCAGGCTCCACATGACGTGTTGCTAGAAAGTTTTCACGAATTCTGTCAAAGACTACAATCGTATCGTTCAATGAGTAACCAATTACCGCAAGGATAGCCGCTAATACAGTCAAATCAAACTCAACCTGAAGAATTGAGAAAACACCGAGTGTGATTATGACATCATGAACGATGGCTGCAATTGATCCCAAAGCAAATCGATATTCGAATCTGAATGCGACATAGATTAATATACCTATCAAGGCATATAACATTGCAAGTCCGCCATCATTGGTGAGCTCTTCGCCTACCTTTGGACCAACGAATTCAACTCTTCGCACATCTATCCCTTCACCCAGCATCCTAATAATTGATGAACTTAATTTTGCGCTTGAAGTGGCTTGAGGTTCTAGCTGAATAAGGACCTCGGTATCCGACCCAAAATATTGTACATTTGCACCCTCATATTCTGCTTCCGCAAGCTTAGTTCTGATGCTTTCAAGGTCAGCTGTTTTATCATATCCGAGCTCAATTAATGTTCCACCCGTAAAATCGATACCAAATTTTAAGCCTTGAAAACTTAAAGAGGCTATAGAAACTATTAATAAAATTGCAGAGAAAATAAGTGCAAACTTTCGTTTACCAACAAAATCAATCACTGGAAGATTTAAAGCTCTAAGACTCATATGGCTAACTCCTCAACTTTTTTTCCACCATAAATTAGATTAATAATTGCCCTGGAAACAATAATAGCTGTAAACATTGATGTAATGATTCCAATGGTCAGGGTTACCGCAAAACCTTTAATTGGACCCGTACCAAAACTAAATAAAACAATTGACGCAATCAGAGTTGTGATATTTGCATCTGCAATAGTGAGTAATGCTTTTTCATACCCTGAAGAGATTGCTTTTTGAATATTTTTACTTGAGCGCATTTCTTCTTTAATGCGCTCGAAAATTAATACATTAGCATCTACTGCCATACCAACAGTCAAAACAATTCCTGCTATTCCAGGAAGAGTGAGTGTCGCCTGAATCAAAGACAAAATAGAGATAATTGTCACCAAGTTAAGCGTCAAAGCCAAATTTGCAACTAAACCAAAAACTCGATAGCGCCAAGCCATAAAGATAAGTACCAAAGCAAACCCAACGAGCACTGAGATCAGACCTTTTTGAATGTTATCAGCACCAAGACTTGGTCCAATAGTTCGCTCTTCTATTATCTCAACTGGGGCAGAAAGAGATCCGGCCCTTAGAAGAAGTGCTAAATTTGTTGCCTCTCTAGCACTATCTAATCCGGTTATTTGAAAACGATTCGAGAATGTTCCTTGGATCGTTGCAGCATTAATAATATCTTGAGTTTTAGATCGCTTCTTAACAGCTACGCCATCCTCCATCACTGTTTCAACCTGGTTTTCAATAAAGACAACAGCCATTCGATAGCCAAGGAATTCTTTTGTAGTATCAAGCATAGAACGTCCACCCGAGCTATCAAGAACAATACTAACACTAGGCTGGTTGTTTTCATCCATACTGGAAGAGGCATCAACTATATTTTCACCTGTGGTAATGACATTAGTCTTCAAAAGCAAAGGTCGCCCATCCTTGAACTTATAAATTTTTGACCCTGTAGGTGTTTTTCCTGACTGAATTGCAGTTTGAACATCATTTTTTTCATCAACCATTCTGAATTCAATAGTCGCAACTGCACCCAAAATCTCTTTTGCTCTTGCCGTATCTTGAACACCCGGTAATTGAACTACAATTCTTTCTGTACCTTGTTGTTGAATAATTGGCTCAGCAACACCCAGCTCATTCACTCGATTTCGGAGAGTCGTAATATTTTGTTTCAATGCGCCAAGCTTAGCATCTGCTTGTGCGGCTGCTGAAATTTCAAGACCTAGTTCAAGCTCTTGCTCACTTCCTTCTGCAATTACTAAATCAGGCAAATCCTCTTTAATGACTTTTTTTGCTTCGTTTTTAAGTTCTTCGCTTTTAAAAGAAACAACAAGTAGATTATCTTCTTTGCGGATTTTCTTATAAAGCTTATCTTTTCTCAGTTCAGCCCTAAGCTCATTGTAATAACGATCTATAGCCATCGTAGTGACTGCATTCATGTCAACCTCTAAGAGGAAATGAACACCACCCCTAAGATCAAGGCCTAAAGACATCGCCTTTCCACCAAGATTTGAAAGCCACTGAGGAATTGATGGCGCTAAATTAAGAGCTATAACGTAATTTCTTGTAAGTGAATCCTTCAAAATTGCTTTGGAAGATAGTTGTGATTGTGAGTCATTGAATCTGACTAATACATTCTTATCCTCAAGAGAAATCGATTTAAAGTCCACACCATTATCTGACAATGTGTCGTTGATTTTATCGAGGTCTCTCTGACTGACATCATAGTTCCCTGATCCAGAAATTTGAATCGCCAAATCTGAACCATAGAGATTTGGCAAGGCGAAGAGACCTAATATCAAAAGGAAAAATACAATTAGAAGATTTTTCCAGGCTGCGTAACGGTTCATATAGTATATTTGCCCTTTATTCCGCTTTTTCTGCTGATTTCGTCTTAGCTTTTGACTTACTAGTTACCTTAGTCATTGGCTTGACACTACCTTTTGGCATTTTTTGATTGATGCCTTGCTTTTGAACTTTCATAGAAACTCCCGAAGAAACCTCTATTTCAGCAAAAGATTCATCAACAGCAGTTATTTTTCCAATAACACCACCATTAGTAACAACTTCATCACCTTTCTTTAATTCTTTCAATAAGTTTTTATGATCTTTAGCTCTTTTTTGTTGTGGTCTGATTAGTAAAAAATACATCAGCACAAACATTGCAATCAGAAAAATTTCTGGTGGTAGATTCATCTTTCACTCCAAAAAATAATAAAGGGGTTATTTTATCTTAGTTAGGCCGCCCATGTAGCCCTGTAGGACTTTTGGTATAGTAATACTGCCATCAGCATTTTGATAGTTTTCAATCACTGCCACCAATGTTCTGCCAACTGCCAATCCTGAGCCATTTAAAGTATGCAAAAACTCTGACTCATTTGTCTCTGGATTCTTCCATCTAAGCTGCATTCTTCTTGCTTGAAACGACTCAAAACAAGAGCATGAAGAGATTTCACGATAGGCATTCTGACCTGGAAGCCACACTTCCAAATCATAGGTTTTTGCGGAAGAAAAGCCTAGATCGCCTGTGCAGAGAGTGACTTTTCGATAGGGCAACTCTAATAACTTCAAAATACCTTCTGCATCATTAGTTAACTCTTCGAGAATATTATATGATTCAGAAGGTTTTGAAATTTGAACGAGCTCAACTTTTTCGAACTGGTGCTGTCTTATGAGTCCACGCGTATCTTTTCCATAAGAACCTGCCTCTGATCTAAAGCA
>ENA-OWPI01002809-OWPI01002809.1-marine-metagenome-genome-assembly--contig:-NODE-2809-length-15672-cov-7.731901_pt1 | contig 15672 bp, 14 predicted proteins | sample MGYA00238138_ERZ651775 | MGnify/ENA primary metagenome ERZ651775 (study PRJEB26906, sample SAMN06265043) | marine metagenome | isolation source: Helgoland LTER site | place: Germany:Helgoland, sampling...
GTAGAGAGTAAGGGAAGTACTTCTGAAATGGATTTAAGACCAAAAGAACAATCGAAGATTGAATGTGGAAAGAGACATTTTAAAGAGTTAGGATCAGAAATGGTAGTTGCAACAACGATTGCAGATTTGAATTAAAAAATATACCTTTTTCCCATTGTCAGTAAACTTCTCAATAATAGCTAGAAGGTCTTCCCAAACAATATCTTGCTTCTCTGGTTTTGTACCAGCAAGACTATAGCTTACAACCACTACTTCTATTGTCGTGTCATTGACAATTCTGTCTATGGAATTTGCTGTCCACTCATAACAATAAGATTCTTTAGCTCTTAAGTTTGGCTTACATCCACTGTAGCTATAGTGTTGGACGCTATAACCATATGGCTTTATGTGCTCCGCTAACGCATAGGAAAGTTCAACTACATGCGAGTCACCAAAAGTTGCAAATTTATGAGTGCCTTCAAAGAATTCGCATGGAGTCTCAACCGTATGACACTCATCTCGTTTAGGAGATTTCTCAATCGTTATGAAATTTTCTCTATAATTCAATCTGCTATCAAATCCATTACCAAAATGGAGTAATAACCCCAAGCTTGTGAAGGCTATGGTTCCACCAATCAATGTAGTAACCATAATGTTAGATGGAGTTACGCTTCTGTCTCTGAATGGAGTTTCAATAAAGCGATAGCTAAACCAAGCTAATATTATAGAGACAGCACATAGAATCATTAGTATAAATTCAGAAGGATCTTCTAATCGACTGCTTCTAACAAATGCAAATAAAGGCTGATGCCAAAGATAAGCGCTGTAAGAAATCAAACCCAGCCAAGCAATGGGTTTTATAGTTAGAAAATTATAAACAATAGTTTTTTGAACTGAGCATAGAATCAATAAGGCAGTTCCAATTACAGGAACCAAAGTATACAAGCTTGGGAATGGGGTGTTTTTATCAAAAGCTATAACCGAATACAAAATCATAAAAATACCAATTAAACTCATTATCTGGTTAAACATTTTTGAGTTGAGAAAAGTATTGCTTTTTAGGTAAAAAGCAATTAACACACCAACTAATAACTCCCATGCTCTAGTAGGAAGTAAGAAATAGGAAGCTGAAATTATTTTTGGTTGTGTGATTTGGTTAGAAGCCCATTCGGCAAGGCCCAAGCTAATAATAAAGACTATAGACAAAAGAAATATAATCCACTTGACTCCTAACCGCCATGTTAATAATAAAAATATAGGGAACAATAAATAGTACTGTTCTTCTACTGCCAAACTCCAAGTGTGAAGCAATGGCTTTAGCTCAGCGGCTGCATCAAAATACCCAGCCTCTATCCAAAACAAGATATTTGATGAAAAAATAGATACCGAAACTAAACTTTGCCCAAAATCTTTAAGTTCATTGGGTATTAATAATAACCAAGCAAATGGCAAACAGACAGCCATCATAAAAAACAAAGCCGGCAAAATGCGACGAGCACGTCTTTTATAAAAATCTATGATGCTGAATCTATCCTCAACCATCTCAGAAATAATTATGGTTGTAATTAAGTAACCACTAATAACAAAAAAAACATCTACGCCTACAAAACCTCCACTAAACCACTCAAAGCCAGCGTGAAATAGAATCACAGGCAATACTGCTAATGCTCTCAGACCATCTATTTCTGCTCTATATTTCATGTGAAAATTTTAACCTTAAATTAAAGACATTGTTGCTTATGAAATGCAATAGTTGCATAACTTAACAACGATATTTACAACAAAGACGTAAGAATAAGCCTTTAAAACAACTTTACAACAACTTTACAACAAGGGAAACAATGTAGGAATGGAGGTTTGAGGGCATGTTATTACTCCCACTCAATCGTGGCAGGTGGTTTGCTTGAAATATCATAAACAACGCGACTAATCTCTTCTATCTCGTTCACAATTCTATTGGATACCAAGGCAAGAAACTCATATGGGAGCTTGGCCCAGGTGGCGGTCATGAAATCAACTGTTTCAACTGCCCTAATTGCAATGACATCAGCATATCTTCTCTCATCCCCAACCACACCAACAGATTTTACCGGAAGATAGGCGCAGAAGGCTTGGCTTACTTGATGGTATAAATTGGCCTTAATCAATTCCTCAATAAATATTGCGTCTGCCTTCTGAAGTGTCGCAACTTTTTCTGGGGTCACCTCTCCCAAAATCCTCACGCCCAAACCAGGCCCGGGAAAAGGATGGCGATTTAGCATCTCCAGGGGCAAGCCGAGCTCAGCACCCATTTTTCTTACCTCATCCTTAAACAGATCTCTTAATGGCTCCACCAGCTCCATCTTCATATCATCAGGCAGGCCGCCCACATTGTGATGGGACTTGATCACCCTGGCTTCCTTGGATTCAGATTCAGAGGATTCAATCACATCAGGGTAAATGGTGCCTTGTGCTAAAAAATGAATGTCGTCCTTCAATTTAGCAGACTCATTATCAAAGATATCAATGAAGGTCCTGCCAATGACTTTTCTCTTTTGCTCTGGGTCTGACACGCCCTTTAAATGTCGGTGAAAGATTTTCTTGGCATCAACGACCAATAAATTTAGATCCATTGTCTCTCTGAATAAACTCTCCACCTCCTCCGCCTCATTTTTTCGAAGCAATCCATTGTCCACAAACATGCAGATTAAATTTTTTCCAATGGCTCGATCCAGCAACATGGCTGTGACCGAAGAATCAACTCCTCCAGACAGGCCAAGTAAAACTTTTTTATCTCCCACTCTTTCTTTGATATCAATAATTCGCTGCTCAATGAGATTGCTCATTTTCCATTGAGCCAGACAATGACAGATTTTAAATATGAAGTTTTCTAAAATAATGTTGCCGTCTTTGGTGTGAGTCACCTCTGGATGAAATTGCAGTGCGTATATTGGCTTTTGAGAGTGTTCCATTGCAGCAATGGGGGCTGACGGAGTTGAGGCGATTAAATTAAAGCGATCTGGCAAGGTGGAGACGTGATCGCCATGGCTCATCCAAACGTCCATTGAGGATCCGGGGCTCAAGCCATCAAATAACAGTGAGGTCTTCTCAATGGTAATGGCTGCATGTCCGAACTCTTTTGTTTTGGAGGCGGTCACTTGACCGCCAAATTGCTCAGCTAAAGTTTGCATGCCATAGCAGATACCCAAAATGGGAATGTCTAGATCGAAAATAATCTCAGGAACTCTAGGGGTGTTGCTGTTGGTAACCGATTCTGGGCCGCCAGAAAGAATGATCCCCCTTGGATTCAGTTCAATGATTCTCTCCTTGGAAATATCCCAGGGTAAAATCACAGAAAAAACATCAAGCTCCCTAATTCTTCGTGCTATGAGTTGCGTGTATTGAGAGCCAAAATCCAAGACTAAAATAGTGTCGATATTGCTATGATCTAGAGCTAGCTCATTAGAATTGGTCATGATAAAAAATTAGTTTCTTTGGTAATTAGGGGCTTCTTTTGTAATCATGACATCGTGAACATGGCTTTCTAACATTCCGGCATTGGTAATCTCAATGAACTGAGCATCTTTTTGCATGTCTGGGATAGTCTTGCAGCCAACATACCCCATGGATTGTCTAATGCCCCCTGTTAGCTGATTGATCACATTGACAACCCAGCCCTTATAAGGGACCCTGCCTTCGACTCCCTCTGGGACCATTTTTTCTATTTCTACGCCATCTTGTAAGTATCGGTTTAGATCGTTCCTTTGGGACATAGCGCCTAAAGAACCCATGCCTCTATAAGTCTTAAAGCTTCGTCCTTGATATAACTCTACCTCGCCTGGCGCTTCCTCAGTTCCCGCAAATATCCCCCCAAGCATTACAGCATCGGCACCAGCTGCCAGGGCTTTAGATACATCGCCTGAGAATCTAATGCCACCATCTGCAATCAAGGGCACGTCATTAGATTGAAATTTTTCTTTAATAGATAAAATAGCCGTAATTTGCGGCACGCCTATTCCAGCAATAATTCGGGTAGTACAGATTGATCCTGGGCCCATGCCAATTTTTATCGCATCAGCTCCGGCATCACGGAGGGCTATAGCGCCCTCTGGGGTTGAAACATTGCCAGCCATGATATCGATTGCTGGGAATTCTATTTTTAGAAGTTTGATGGTATCAATAACATTTTGTGAATGGCCATGCGCGCTGTCTACAACAAATAAATCTACACCTGCTGCTGCTAGTGCCGTTGCTCGATCCAGGGTATCAGGGCCTGTTCCTAGGGCCGCTCCAACTCGGAGCTGTCCCTTTAAATCTTTAGTTGCAAATGGATACTCTGCAGATTTCTCCATATCTTTCATGGTGACTAGTCCGGCAAGCATCCCAGCTCCATCAATCACAAGTATTTTTTCAATCCTGTTGTTATACATGAGTTTTTTTACTTCAGCTTGATCCGTGCCCTCCTCGACTGTGATGAGTTTATCTCTGGGGGTCATAATGGTAGAGACTGGGTCTGCAAGATTATCTGCGTATCTAAAATCCCTGCGCGTAACAATGCCCATGAGGACACCATCATCAACCACTGGCATGCCTGAGATACTTAGCTCGTTCGTTAATTGCATGAGCTCTTCAATGGTCTTGGTGGATTTAATGGTGGTAGGGTCACGGACCACCCCACTTTCATATTTTTTAACCGCCTTGACTTGCTGCGCTTGCTCTTCAATGGAGTTGTTTTTATGAATAATCCCAATGCCGCCATTTTCAGCAAGCGCTATCGCCATTCTAGATTCAGTGACTGTATCCATAGCAGCCGATACCAAAGGAATTTTTAAGGTGATATTGCGTGAAATTTTAGTTTCAAGATTTGCCTCTGACGGCAAGAAATTAGTGAAACGCGGGAGAAGTAACACGTCATCAAACGTGAATGCTTTTTGTTTGATCTTTTCCATAACAGATTATAGCCTAAGCTGAAATTGAAAAAAAGATTTTAAGCCATGCCAATCAGTTTGTGTTGCTGAATGCTAAGTTTCCACCTCGGGTTCTCCAAGCAATACTGAATGGTCTTCCTTGTATTTTCTTTGCCCTCAAGCCCATCCATGGGCTGAAGATACATATGATCAAACTTCAAATCCAGAAAATGATCGAGATCTTGGCCCTCTTGCGGATAGACCACCTTCAATTCATTGCCTTGATGAACAATCAACTCTGAGCCCTGTTTTGGAGACACGCAAATCCAATCAAGGTCTAGATCTATCGCAATAGTTCCATTGGTCTCGATGGCTGTATCAAACCCACTCTTTTTACACTCTTCTATCAATCTTGCATCGAGCTGCAGCATGGGTTCGCCACCAGTGAATACAATGAGTCGATTCCCTTGGTCGCCCCATAGCTCAGTGAGCTTTAATACTAAATCTTTGGCAGCATACGTCCCGCCATTGATGCCATTTGTGCCCACGAAATCTGTATCACAAAACTTGCAGATCGCAGACGATCTATGCTGCTCACGCCCAGACCATAAATTACAGCCTGAGAATCTAACAAACATTGCGGTTCTGCCCGCTTGGGCGCCCTCGCCCTGGATCGTTTTATAGATCTCCTTAATTGAATACATCAGTCTTGATAGGTCAATGGATCTGCGGTGTTGTTGAGCGCAAACGCCTCTAATCTTTCATTGCAAGAGCCGCATTTGCCACAGGCCAGATCCTGTCCTTCATAGCATGTCCATGTTTTAGAATAATCAATGCCTAGGTCTAGCCCAATCTTAACAATCTCAGCTTTGCTGTAGTTTAAAAATGGAGCCTCCACACTGATTGGAAAAGTGTGGCAGATTTGAGCCACTGCATTCATTGCAGATAAAAATTCTGGCCGACAGTCAGGATAAATAAAGTGATCGCCAGCATGAGCGCCATACCAAACTTGCTTGATGTTCTTTGAAATTGCATAAGCGATTGCATGGGAAATAAACAACATATTTCTATTGGGAACTATGGTGCTTTGCATGCTTTCTGCTTGGTAGCTTCCATGAGGCATGTCAATACTGTCAGAAGTTAGAGCAGATGCTGCAAAGATTGATTCCACATTCGCAATCTTGATTTGTAGATTAGACAGATGATTCTCATGGCATGCTAAGCGCGCGCATTCAATCTCTTTGATGTGTCTTTGACCATAATCAAATGTTAAGCAGTCGACTTCATAATTTTGATTGAGCGCCTGATGCAATAAGGTAAATGAGTCCATGCCTCCCGATAGAATTAAAACAATTGTATCTTTCAAAGCGATCTATAAATTTCGTCTGATTTGGCAGCACATATAAAATCATTCATGTGCAGTCCTTTGATTTTATGAGACCACCATTCTAAAGATACCAATCCCCATTCAAGAGTAATTTTTGGATGATGACCCTCGGTCTCTGCCAAATCAGCAATTAACTTCGTAAATTCCAAAGCTTCCGCATAACTCTGAAAGGTGTATTTCTTGAGTAACCTATCCATGCTTGAATCCTCCACTGCCCAGCCATCAAGATTCGCGAGCAGGCTATCTATCTGGTCCTTGGGAACAAGCGGAGCCCCTATCTCGCAGGCAGAGCAAGTTTGTTGAGACAGATTGTTCACAGACCGCCCTTGGTGAGCTTTGCAGGATCCAGAAGTGCTTTCAGCTGGTTAATTGAAATGCCAGTTTCTTCATGCGCCACATCAATAATTGCTCTGTTTTCCTTGTAAGCTTTTTTTGCTATTTTGGCTGCCTTGTCATAGCCGATTTCTCGATTTAAGGCGGTAACTAGTATAGGGTTCTTGCCTAATGATTCAGAGATATTGGTTTCGTTCACTCTAAATGTTTTGATAGCTTTGTTTGCTAAAAAGGGCATGACATTGGCCATCAATGTAATACTTTTAAGTAAATTGTATGCGATCACTGGCAGCATGACGTTGAGCTGAAAATTGCCTGACTGGGAGGCAATGGAAACGGTCACGTCATTGCCCACAACATCTGCGCAAGCCATGGCCACTGCTTCAGGCACAACGGGGTTAACTTTGCCTGGCATGATGCTGCTTCCAGGTTGCAAAGCCTCTAATTCAATCTCACCCAGACCAGTGAGCGGTCCGCTATTCATCCAGCGCAAATCGTTTGAAATTTTAGTCAGAACTAAGCTTAGGTTTTTGACGCTAGAAGATAATTGGGCGGCTGCATCCTGCGAGCTTAAGGATTTAAAGTAATTAGAAGAAGTTTTTACATTAAGCTTAGAGAGTTTTTTAACCTCAACAGCAAAAATGCGACCAAAATCTTTATGCGCATTGATCCCGGTGCCAATCGCTGTACCGCCTTGAGGAAGGTAAGACATCTCTTTGACGGCAGCTTGAATGGATTTTTTTACAGCTTTGAGCTGGGCTGACCACCCAGATAATTCTTGAGAAAAATCAATTGGCATTGCATCCATGAGATGTGTTCTACCTGTCTTAACCTTGCCTTTGAGGGATGATCCTTTTTTATCTATGGTCTTAATTAAGTGCTCTAGAGCAGGTAATAATGAGTGCTCAGTATCCAGCATGGATGAAATACAAATGGCAGTAGGAATCACGTCATTACTGCTTTGGCTCATGTTGACATGGTCATTGGGGTTTATTTTAATTCGAGCTTTTTTGGAGGCAATCGTAGCAATGACTTCATTGGCATTCATGTTGGTGCTAGTGCCTGAGCCAGTTTGAAAGATATCCAGTGGAAAGTGATCATCGTGCTGTCCTGCTGCAACCTCTTTTGAAGCTAGCTTAATTGCAGAGGCCTTTTTGGCATCAAGCAATTGAAGCTTTTGGTTTGCTGTGGCTGCTGAGAATTTAATAATTCCAAGGGCTTGGATGAAGCTGCGCCCGAATGGAAAAGCAAATCGAATCCCGCTAATATTAAAATTCTCCAAAGCGCGTTGAGTCTGAGCACCCCATAGGGCTCCCTCAGGCACCTTCACCTCGCCCATCGAATCTTTTTCTATTCTGTATTTCATAATTAACTCCTTATCCTCTATACTTATTTTACACTTTTTACTCGATTTATAACTTTTAAAATGGCAATAAAAATAGATACAACTAAAGGTAGGCTCCCTCCAAAACCCAAAGGCCTTGAGATGGTTGAATGCAAAACTATAGAGGAAACTCGAAGGCAGCAGCTAGAAAAATTAACCGCAGGCTTTAGATTGTTTGCTTATTTTGGTTACGATGAGGGTGTCGCAGGTCATATCACGGTGAGAGATCCAGAGTTTCAAGATCATTTCTGGGTGAACCCAATAGGGATTCACTTTAGCCAAATCAAAGTATCAGATTTACTTTTGGTTAATCATGATGGGGAAGTGGTGCAGGGAGATCGGCCGGTTAATGTGGCGGCTTTTGCCATTCACTCACGATTACATCAAGCCAGGCCCGATGTTAATGCCGCGGCTCACTCTCATTCCATGTATGGAAAAACATTTTCTACTTTTGGAAAATTATTAGACCCAATTTCTCAGGACTCTTGTGCATTTTATGAAAGACAAGCCATTCATAACCATTTTGCAGGCGTCGTAGAGGAAACTGAAGAGGGAGATAAGATAGCTTCTGCATTGGGGGACAAAACAGTCCTTTTTATGCAAAACCATGGAATCCTAACCACAGGCACCTCAATTGATGTGGCCCTTTGGTTCTTCTTTTCACTAGAAAGATGCTGTCAATCTCAACTCATGGCCGATGCGGCTGGAGCGACCACGCTCATACCTCACGAAACAGCCATTAAAACTCGAGAATTCATAGCCAATGACTTTGCTGCATGGGCAAGCTTTCAGCCTTTGTACGACATGATCGCCGAAAAAGAGCCCGATCTATTTGACTAGCTCTTAGCTGCCAATAATTGCTTTAGTTTCCAAACATTCGTGCATGCCTGCCAAACCATGTTCTCTTCCATTGCCCGATGTTTTAAAGCCACCAAACGGCGCTGCGGGACCCCTGCGCCCTCCGTTAATGCTAATTTGGCCTGCGCGAATTTTTCTAGCCACGGCTTTTGCATGATCTGCATCGCCTGATTGAACATATCCTGCTAGCCCATAAGGAGTATCATTTGCTATATCGATTGCCTCTTCTTCGGTTTCATATTTAAGAATACATAGCACGGGCCCAAAAATTTCTTCTCTTGCAATGGTCATGTCATTAGTCACATTGCCAAAAACTGTTGGCTTAACAAAGTAGCCTTGGGTGAACCCATCAGGCTTGCCTGGGCCACCAGCAACAAGAGTTGCGCCTTCATCAATACCTAGCTGAATCATTCTTTGCACTTTCTCATATTGAGCCTTATTAGAGATAGGGCCAATTCTAACGCCCTCCATCTCAGGCGGACCAACTACTGTTGCCTTGGCTGCAGCAGCAGCTGCTTCCAGTGCAGCGTCGTAATTTTTAGAGGACACAAGCATCCTGGTGGGCGCATTGCATGATTGGCCTGTGTTCATAAAGCAATGATTGGCCCCTGCAGTAACAGCTTTTTCTATATCAGCGTCATCCAAAACAATGTTGGCTGACTTGCCACCTAATTCTTGAGAGACTCTTTTTACAGTTGGAGCTGATGCAATCGCCACTGCTACGCCTGCGCGAGTTGAGCCTGTGAAGTGCATCATATCAATATCTGGATGTTCGGATAAAGCAGCCCCAACGATCGGACCCATGCCATTCACCAAGTTAAATACTCCTGCTGGCACTTTTGCATCGTGCAAAATTTCAGCAAAAATAATACCGCATAAAGGCGTTATTTCGCTTGGCTTCAATACCATTGTGCAGCCTGATGCAATGGCAGAGGCAACTTTGGTACACATTTGATTCATTGGCCAGTTCCAAGGAGTGATCATACCCACAACGCCGATTGGCTCTTTTCTAATTAAATAATTATTTTCTGTGCCTTCAAATTCGAATGATCTTAAAACCTCTAAGGTATCCTTGAAATGGGACAGTCCAGCGGTCACTTGTGCCATCTGAGAAAGCCACAAAGGAGCTCCCATTTCACTGGAGATTGTTTGCGCTAATTCTTCTGAACGCTTTTCGTATTCAACTATAATATTTTCAATAATTGCAACTCTGTCTTCTTTGCTAGAAAAACCAAAAGACTTGAATGCATTTTTAGCAGCTGCAACAGCGACATCCACATCTTCTTTTGTGCCAGCGGCAATCGTGCCAATTACTGACTCATCGGAAGGGTTGATGACCTCTATAGTCTCCAAGCCCACAGGGTCAATCCATGCTCCATTGATATAAAACTTTAATAGATTGTCCATCATTTTAATCCTCAAAAAAATTGAAATTAATTATAACTGAACTTCTTTTACTATAACTAGCATTTATTTTAAGGATAAAGAATTTATATAGTAACGGCATCCCTGGTTTCTTTAAAAGCAATAATGGCCCGTTGGCGAGACTCTTTTAAATCCAAGATAGGTTTTGGATAATCTAACTCGCTAAATAGATCTTGGGTTGGTTGATGGATATTTTTTATGGAAGCATTGGACAGCTCTGGTATAAATTTTTTAATGAATTCGCCAGTAGGATCAAAGTTTTGAGATTGTGTAATGGGATTAAAGATTCTGAAATATGGGGCTGCATCTGTCCCGGTAGAGGCGCTCCACTGCCACCCTCCATTGTTTGAAGCAAAGTCTCCATCAATTAAGTGTTCCATAAAAAATTGCTCTCCAATGCGCCAATCATGGAGCATATTTTTTGTAAAAAACATTGCGACAATCATCCTCAGGCGATTATGCATCCACCCCTCTGAGAGCATCTGTTTGATGGCCGCATCAATAATGGGAAACCCAGTATTTCCACTCTTAAAAGCCTCAATCTCAGAGCTGGAGTGTCGCCAGGGAATATCGCGCGTGTAATCTTGAAAAGGCTGATTACAACTTACCTTTGGAAAAGAATGCATGATATTTCTATAGAACTCTCTCCACACAATCTCATCAACCCACCTGCAGATACCAATATTGCCGGATATAAACTCAAAGTTATTTAATTTAAGAGCCTCCAAGATACATCTTCTTGGAGAAATGATACCTAAGGCTAGGTAGGCTGAGATGCGACTAGTGCCATCTACAAATGGAGTATTTCTAGATTCACTGTAGTTATGGATTTTGTGCTCCATGAATTGTTGAAGGCGAGCTAGGGCATTGGCTTCGCCAGCTGGCCATGCATCCATATCTACCTGATGATTTTTTTTAATAGTTATTGCAGAAAGATCGCTAATGAGATTAGTTTTTTTGAGTGGCTTGTCTACTTGATGGAGGTCTAAAAAATTCATAGAGAAATTCTCAATCCACCTTCTCTTAAAGGGAGTAAAAACTGAGAAAGGTTTATCCTGCCCAGTTCTCAAGAAGCCAGGCTCATAAATCACCTGGTCATGATGTCTGGATACTTGAATGCTATTTGTCCTCAATAGCATCTCTACCTCATCATCTCTTTTGTTTTCATTCACCCCAAATTCATTGTTCCAATAGCATGAGTGAATTTGATGAGTTGTAACAAATTCTTGCAAGTCATCCGAAAGGACTTTAAAAGTATCAGTCTGCATAATAATTAAGGGTATGTGCAGCTTCCTCAATTGTTTTTCTAGGATAGTAAGATTTTGAATTAAAAAATCTTGTTTAACATTAGATTCATGATGCATATTCCATTGTTTTTGAGAGAAAATGTAGATACCAATAAGCTCATCACAAGACTTAGCCGCTTCTAGCAAAGCTGGGTTGTCGTCAATTCTCAGGTCTGTTCTAAACCATATTAATCCTTTCGCCATTTGACCATCCTCATTAATTTTTTTACCAGCTCTTGGCAATGCTTTGTAATTCTTGAATTTAAATTTTTCTTTAATTTAGGCTCAAAGTCATTGCGAGGTGACTGTAACTGTATCTAGCAGGTGCATATCAAGAGGCTAAATGCTTATTTGTAAATAAGGCATCCACTCTATAATCAGGTTGCATGTTGGTAATAGAAGCTGCTCCCCCAGCTGCTTTAACTATTGCCGCGCCAGCTGCAACATCCCACAAAAAAATTCCATCTTCTTTGTAGGTGTCTGCTTTTCCAGCTGCAACATAAATAGATGCCATCGCTGCAGAGCCAATCATTCTAACTTTTTTCCATTGCTGAAAATCATGAATCATCTGTTTGAACTCACTATCTAAGTAAGAAGTTTTTGCGGGGATGCCGGTAACTAAGGTTGACTGGCTCTTCTCAACATAATCAGAGACGTTAATCTCAACCTCATTTACGAATGCCTTGCATTCCTGATGCCCGTAATATAAGTGATCATGGTTAAAATCATAAATTACTCCAAGAATGGGAGTTGTATTTTGCATTAGAGCAATAGAGACACAGCTAATCGGAATATCTCTTAGAAAATTTGAGGTGCCATCAAGGGGATCAACCACCCAGTAAAATTCGCCCATATGGTTGCTGAGACCCGTTTCCTCTCCTAAAATAGAAAATGTACTTTGGGAGCTTAGGCTTTCTTTAATTATCTGTTCTGTATCGGTGTCCAATTGGAGTTTAAGATCTCTTCCTCGGTTTAGTAAAATCTTTAGCTTTTTGCCCTGATTTTTCAAGAGGTATTTGCCACCTTTTAAGGCTGCAGATTTTGCAATATCTAACCATGCATCTAATTCAAGCATGTAAAAATTATTTCGAGTAAGTCATGCGATAAATAACATTTGCCTTATCATCTGATATTAATAAGCTGCCATCAGACAGAACTAATGGTGCTGATGGCCTGCCAACAACCGTCTGCCCCTGAAGCCATCCAGTAATAAAATCTTCAGCAGAGGTAACTTCCCCAGCATCATTTAAGACTACTCTCAGAACTTTGTATCCAACTTTTTCAGAGCGGTTCCATGATCCATGCAATGTAATAAATAAATTGTTTTTAAATTCTTGCGGAAAATGAGAATCGTGATTGTAAAATGCGATGCCAGTAGGTGCTACATGAGCACCGAGCTCAAGGATAGGATCTACATAATCATAGCCAGAGTTTAGCTCACCAAACTCTGGATCTTTAATACCAATAGCATGCTGAAAAGGAAAGCCATAAAATAAGCCATCTTTATCCACTCTATTCAACTCACATGAAGGGCTGTCATCGCCAAGCCAATCACGGCCATTATCAGTAAAAAATAATTTTTGCGTAACAGGATGAAAGTCAAAGCCCACGCTATTTCGAACACCTTTTGCCACATACTCCCATGCGTTGTCTCGAAGCCTAAGGATAGAGGCGTACTTAGGATTATCAGAAAGGCAAATATTGCATGGCGCTCCAATATTAGTATAAAGATCCCCTATTAAATCATGCCGCAACCATTTCCAGCCATGCCATGCATCATCAGGCAAATCATCTGTAACCAAAATTTTCTCAGGCAATCCAGTTTGATTAGTCTGAAGCCAGCTCTCAATATCTTTAATTTTCCATATTTTACTAATTTCTGAAAAATATAAATCTCCTTCAAAAATGCTGACTCCTGAGGAGTCAGTCAAGCCTTCTGCCAGAACTCTTTTGGAATCCGCTTGTCCATTCCTATCAGAATCAAATAATGCAACAATTTGGCCGCCTCGCTCACCAATGAATATAGTTCCCTTGCTGCCTTCTGCCATTTGCCTGGGTCGATCTAGCTCTTGCGCAAACACTGCTATTTCAAAGCCCTCTGGAACATTTAAAAATTGAGAATCTGATGCAGCAGCATTTAAAGCGAAGGTGGCAAGCATTGCTAAGTGTGCAATAAAGTATGTGTGTTTCATTTATTTACCTACTAAAAATAAAAGTCAGTTAGAATTAGCAATATGTTGTTCAGTATAGCAGTCACCTTATTATTTTTAAGTTTTTTTGCTTCAGTGGTTTTTACTGGATTTCTCAGAGACATCGCCAAGAAAAGAAATTTTCTTATTGATCTTCCTAATAAAAGTAGAAATTTTCATTTTAGACCAACCCCTTTGGTGGGTGGCATTGCAATTCACGCATCGATGCTTTTAACTACTCTCTTAATGCTGTCTTTAGTGGATTATAAGTATGATTTTAAGATTGAGGGCCTTGATTGGTTGCAAGCTCCCACATCTCAGTTTGCAGAAAAAGTATATTCTCAAAAGCTCTCAGTTATTAATGGTCAAGGTCAAGGAGAAGAAAGCTACAGAATAAACTTGACCACTCAAGATACCAATGTAAATGAGTCTCTTTCATATGATGTAAGAATTGGCTCATCCGAAGATGGGCAATTGCAAATTATCCAAATAGATAAAAAGACATTCCAAGTTCTTATGGCAAATGGAACCTCAAAATCATTTGAGTTAACAGAGGATGGTGTTGTGGAAGTTGGATTGCGAGGAGAGCCCTTAAGTCAACCAATTAATGTACAAAATTCTTCAGCCGGCCTCTATTCGTTTTCATCTTTTACAACAGCATTTATTTTAATAGCTATCTTATTACAAATCTTTACTCTAGTTGATGATGCGTTCGGCATTCGTCCTGCGAAAAGATTGCTAGGACAATCAATTGCTGCTTTGGCTGTAATTATCTTTGGCAATATTTATATAACCTCTCTACAAATTTCAATTCTGGGGATCAGTCTTCATCTAGGTTATTGGGGGATACCTTTTACAGTAGTTGCAGTTGTTGGAATGACTAATGCTTTTAATATGATAGATGGTATTAATGGGCTTTGTGCAGGTCTGGCATTAGTTGCCATTGGAGCTCTTCAGGTTGCATCAGGGTTTAATGTTTCCAATTATTCATTGGTCATTGCAATGGGAAGTATTATTGGATTTTTGTTTTATAACCTAGGTTTTCTTGGAAACAAAAGAAGAGTCTTTTTAGGTGACAATGGCTCAACATTTTTAGGTTTCTTGGTGGCATGGACTTGCATTAATTATTCTCAAGGAGAAGCAAACTTAATTATGCCTGTTACGTGTCTATGGATCGTTGCAATACCCTTGTTAGATTGTCTTGGGGTAATTGCTGGCAGACTATCAAAGGGTATTCTTCCATCAGATGCTGGAAGAGATCATATTCACCATAAACTGCAAACTTATTTAGGCAGCTCATTTAAGGCATTAACTTTTTTATGTGGGATGGGAGTGTCTCTTGCATCAATTGGAATAATAATTGAGAAAACTACCCAATCATCTGAAATCTCATTGCTCATATTTCTTGGCGTAGCAGCATGCTACTATTTTGGCTCTAATTATATTAGTACTAAGATACTAACAAACAATACAACAGCTGATGTTTAAAACACTTTTCTCTAAAAAAGATTCAATTGATAAACTTGCCCTCCCAGAAGTTGATGTTGCTTTGCGGTTAATGTTTGAAGTTGCTATGAGTGATGGGCATCTTGATAAAACAGAGCTCGAGTTACTTAAAAAAAGAGTTCGGGAAATTGCACCTCTAGAAACAGCTGTTTCAAATGTTATAAAAACAATGATAGATCAATCTATGGAATCTGTTTCCCTCTACCCAACAATAAAAAAAATTAATGACACATACAACAAAGAGGAAAAAAAAGATCTGCTTCAGAAATTATGGCAGCTAGTTGCCGCGGATAATTTAATCGATCCTTATGAAGAAAGTTTATATTTTCAAATCGCTGATTTAATTTATATTGAAAGATCAAAGGCTAATCAAATAAAACACGAAAATTCCTAAGGTTTATTGAGGTAAACGGGTGAGGACCAAGCCCGTTCCCCTGTT
>ENA-OWPI01002820-OWPI01002820.1-marine-metagenome-genome-assembly--contig:-NODE-2820-length-15627-cov-3.085595_pt1 | contig 15627 bp, 13 predicted proteins | sample MGYA00238138_ERZ651775 | MGnify/ENA primary metagenome ERZ651775 (study PRJEB26906, sample SAMN06265043) | marine metagenome | isolation source: Helgoland LTER site | place: Germany:Helgoland, sampling...
GTGGTAGTTCGTAGTGACGTAGAAAGGCCATTGAGCTTAATCAGTCTTTTACAGAACGTTTGCAACTCAGACAGTCGAATTGGGGAGATGGGATACTATCTATCAACATTTGAGGCCGCAATTAACTATGTTCAAATGCTGATGGCGGAGGACAGCAATGGCGAAGGCAAAAATACTAGTGATGACGGTAGTGAAGGAAAAGTAGGGCTTGAATTTGAGGCTGAACTGCCAGATAACAACGCCTCGATAGAAAAGGTAACTAGGGATATGAATAATGCCTTGCAAGAGACTGGCTTTATAACTTGACACAGGCACACCTCAGCACATCATCGTCACCTACAAAAAAATTTCCTTCTTATTCTTGGTTATTATTGCAACCGTTTTGCGCGAAAGCCTCCTCGCAAGCGTAGTTGCCGCTCTCAAACCCTGCTGTGGGGTCGGGAGGGGCTCGCCGAACTTCCTTCCCCATGGTTCATAACGAGTTTAACAACCTTCTCTCCGGTAATGATATCTTCCTCGTTGATTTTGAAGGAGACATTATTGCTGAGCGTCTCGATATAAGTCTCCGTTGCCTCTATGTCGACGCTCACAAGACTCGGTACTCTGATGCTGGTCCTAGAGAGGACAAGTTCTACCCCCCTGACTTTCACAGCATCTGCAACAGGTTTGGCTGCAATGTCAATAATCCTTCCCTTTCTTTGGTTACTAAAAGAAACGTCGCACTCCACAGGTTCTATCTCTATATCATCACCCTTGTCTAAAGCGTCGATGACGTTACACCTGACCCTAAATTTTCTGTTGATTTTCTCATTAATTTCAGCAGAAGTTGAAGGTCGGGAGACGACACATGAGTCTTCTTCAAGAGACTTGCGGTATTCTCTTTCAGGCGCATCTGTCGTGTCAAGCTTTCCTAGATGTTTGCGGACGCTTGCCCTGCGTTCTCTGGTATCATTTTCTCCATCCTGGCCAACAGCACCCTCCCCCTGATCTTTTATGAGCGAGTCACTGTAATTCAATGCAAGAAGACGCTCTAGTATTTTGTCGTTAACGTTGTTTTCAGAGTCGTTGTTATCACTATCATCTTCGTCGTCGTCTTCTTCCTTCAAAACGTCATGTATGACATTGCGATTCCCACTACCTACCGCCACAGAATGTTCAGCGATGAGCTTTGGATTGATGAATTTAACCGACATTCTGTCATCATCGTCAAAGGTCACATTGGCGTAATCCAGCAGTCCCCAAGCTAAATCAAGCAGCTCATTTCTGGTGGCGTTGATCTCCTCTTCGCCATCTTCTCCGATCAAATGGGCATTCTTAACATCTAACACCTCGCGGGCGCCTTTCACCCCTAAATCAACCCAACAGTCAAGATGGATGTTGTTGACTTCGTGAATCTTCTTGGAGGTAACATGGATACGAATTTTTCCGTTCCTTTTTTTAATGATGTCAACTGACGCCTGACATCTTGCCTCCGCGTGTCCGTTGCGTAGTATTGTCACCCCCTTGTTCTGTTTCAGCAAATGGAACTCTCCTTTGCTCGGCATTATAGAGCTCATTTGTCTCGTGAATCTTTTCCGTAAATCGGCATTCGCTTTTGGCGGCTCTTTCGATCCTTCGACCATTTCTCTGTTTAGATTTTTAGCGCTGAGCGCCTTGACATCTTTCATCGCCGCCGATCCAATCTGCTTGAGATCCTCGTGAGCGTTGACCTTCCTTGTGTTGGGAGAGAGGATAGAAGGGGCAGATTGTCCCTTCTTCAGGCTTGGGGGAGACGAGGGTTGACCGTCAGCTCTATTCGAATCAACCGACACCATCTCTTTCTTCTCCTTTTTTGTCTCAGGACCCATGATTGCCTCTGGAATTTTGGTGATATTATTCTTGGTGACGTTCTTACTACCCCTGGAGGCCCATTCGGTAGTAATACTTCCGCTTAGCGTCGATTCTACCTCTTCACTCTCACGAATTTCATCATTCAGCTTCCTTAAGCCACGCTTGCTGACCTCGCTGATGCTACTCTCATCCCCCTCATACTTAACCATCCTCAGCCTGTTAACAATTTTGTCATGATGGATCGAATCCTGAAGGAGCTGCTTCACGTCGTGGTCACTCTTGACACTGAGCATTCTCGCAAGAATCTGCTTGTTGGCGTGCGATATTCTCGCCAACTCTTGCGAGCGACGGATGGCATTGAGGGATTTCTTTGGGCGAACATTCGGCGAGTTCTCCCCACCACCACCACTACCGGAGGTGGTGATGATTTTTGTCATTTTGCGAAGGAGGAGCTTGTTGCCTCGCATTATCTCTCCATCTCTTTCCCTCCGCATTTGTTTTTTCTTCTGTCGGAGCTTCAGGTGTTTCATCTTTGAAGTCTGGGGAAGAGTGTTGTCTAAGGTACCTGTTCCGAGGGTCCGAGATTTTATGGACGATATCTTGGCATGATGGAGGCTCTTCAGCCGATCCAACTCTAGATTCTTCAGATAGGGCTGCGGGATTTTCTCATATCCCACACGCCCTCGGTACATCTTTCTGTTGGTGTTGCGTGGGGGGGTTGGGCTGTTGTGATATAGATGCAAGAAAAGTATAGGATTAATATGTCTATTTGACGTTGCAACAGGATGTATTTGGTGAGATTTGGTGATAGTTTCCCTCGATTTGTTGCTTTTTGGGGGGGATGGCTGCTTTCACGAGCTTCCGAGCTCCGAGCTTTCATGCTCGGACTCTTCTGAAGCAATACAAGGTCACACATGAGCACTCCGAAACGAAAAGTCAAGAAGAAGGCTACTGGTGGGTCAATTGGTTCTCCCTCGGCAATCCCTTCTCCTAGACCGTCCCCATCTCGCTCAATCAAATCACCAAAATCTTTGAATTCAAGCAAAAAGAAGAAGGTGGTCAAGAAGAAGAAGGCTTCAGATTCCCTCGACAAGGGTAGAACCGGAGATGGTGATGATCAGAGTTTTCCCGTTGCAATTGCTGGTACCGCCGACATTGTTCGGAATAGCAATGACAGCAGCCTGATGAGTTTGTCAATCCTTTCTACCTCCCGAGAAGAATCGATGGAGATACTTCCCCCTCCACCCACTGATGAGAGTGGGCGAAGCAGCAAAACAAGGCGATCGATGGGGCGATCTACAATGTCTTCTCTCGCCTACTCTCCGTCCACAAAATCTACCGCAAAATCCATTAAAATATCCACCACAGCTAAAGAAGCTGCTGAAGCCAAACAATCCAAAAGTAGCCCCACCGTGAGTGGTGCCGTCGGTGTTTCAACTGAAAAACTTTCGTCTCTGATGAGCTTTCTTGATGGCATGGAATCTGGCAACCCGGCCTCGGTGCAATCGCCACAGCGATCAGTCAATACTAAATCAACAACACTGAGCTTCAGATCTATGGTACGAGAAGGGAGGAAAGATATTGGGCGAGAAGAGAAATTAGTACGCGATAGCGTTGCCCCTGGGAAGAAGTGGATCTGGGATGATTGGGGGGCTGATGATGCTAACAGCAGGAGCGTGATAGACGACAATACAGAGGAGAGCCGCTATTTGTCTGTTTTGGCTGGTGAGGAATCATTCAACGCTCCAATTGACGGTAAAGACAGCTCCGACAGAGACGCCGACAGTGATAGTAGAAACAACAATGTCAGCACTATCAACACCAGCACCATCACCGATAAGTACAACGACGAAGACTTCTCGATCGATGACTCGCACAACCCACCGTTGTCCTCCCTCACCCAAGCGACCACAACATCTACTCACAATCAAATCAAGCAGAAAATCCAGGCGATGAGGGGCGAGCTCGAAGAGAAACGGCAAGAAGTGATTGCGCTTAAGGCTTCAATCGCGCGAAAAACTTCCAGCCACTCTCGAGTTCGCAAGCAAATCGAGGAGAGCTGGGAAGAGAGGATCAGAAAGCGGAGGGAAGAGGCACGTCAAACTAAGCGGAGGCAAGAAGAGTTTGCCGAGAGGCTAGAAAAAGACTGCGAAATGATCATAAAACGAAAAGCAGGTCTCGAAGAGGTCTTGCACTACAGGCTTGAGAGCCGCACTGCCACTGTCGATACAGCCAAAAAGGAGGTTGAAAAGGCAATGAAACTAGAGAGAGAAAATTGGCTTCAAGCGGAGAGAATCAGGCTAGAGCGGCTCGCCGACGCAAAGTCGCAGGACCTCAAAAAGGACGCCGTAAAGGCACTGGAACCTGAGCTAGAGAGACTGCTGTCTGGAAACAAGCTCGACCTCAAGCAGCGCCGGGAGGAAGCGGAGGAAATGTTCGAGGCGTTCAAAAACGAGCGAAAAAGGGAAGCTCAGATCGCTCTCGGTGAGGAAAAGAGGAGGCTAGAAAACGAAGCTTTAGAGGAGTCAGAAAAAATTCGTTCTCAGCAGAGTATTCGCCTCCTACAAACTGCAGAGAGCCACGAGCAGGACCTGAAATCTGCCAGGGAACTTTGGAACAGAGAAATGGAAAGCGAGCGACAGAAATTTGAGAGCGAAAGGAAACGACGGAACAACACATACGCGTCAGAGCTTGCCGAACTGCGAGAGATTGAGGGGGAACGCCTTGCCGAGATGTCCCGCGCGCATGAGCAAGAAATGAAATCGATCCATGAGAAGCGGGAGTTCGCCATCGCCGAGAAGCAGCGACAAAATGCTGCCGCCAACGAGAACTGGCAGCGGCTGAGGTTGGAAGAAATTCGTGAAGACGTTGAAAAGCGAGAGCTCACGCAGATCAAAGCACTGAGAGAGCAGAGCAACGCAGAGTTGGAAATGGTGCTCTCAAGACTGGAGGCACAGAGTGCCAACGAAGTTCAGGGAATAAACGACGACGGGAAGATGAATCTCGAGACCAAGAAGAGTGAATACGACAAAGAAAAAGAAAAAATTAAGGAAGAAGAGGCCGTCATGATGTCTCGTTTTGCTTTGGAAAAGGAGAAGGAAGAGATATCGCGGGAAGAATGCAATCTCTTGAACAGCCGAGTGACGGCAATGGAGCGCCGCGTGGCCTCGTCTGAGGAAAATCTGAAAAAAGAAAAGTCCAGGTTGTCGCTCCTCACGGCAGAGTGCGAGGAGAAAATCAACAGAGTGAAGCATGGACGGGCGCGGGGGGTCGAGTTGCTAGAGCACCAGCTTAAGAACTTGCAGCTGCAGGTCGATGATCTCACAGTAACACTCGTTGACACCCGGCCGCTACACCAAGCTGAGTATGCTAAGCTAGAAAAAAAGAACCGAGAGGAGATCGAGAGTGTAGAAATCCGAGTGGCTACCATCATCGAGGCGAAAGAGGATCTTCTAAGGAAGAAAGAATTCGAATATAAGGAGGTCTGCAACGAGGCACAGCACCGGTTGAATGAATTAGACGTCTTACGGAAGCAAGACCTCGAGACCTTGTAATTATTTAACTGTCGTAATGAATTTATGTATGGCGACACACTTTCGTTTCTCAATCTTACATCTTCCCGCTTAAAAAAAATCAATTTGCCATTGGGTTTTCTACCATTTCTATAAGGGAGGACTCTCTTAAATTGTTCTGTTCCCCTCCCCTCCCACTAAAATTATACAATGAGTCGAATTTCTCCCGCCGTAAACTATCGATCCTTCTGTCGCTGCTATCAAATGAATCAATAGATGAATTAGTCAATGGTAGGTTCGCCTCGGTATTGGTGCCTCTTTCTTTCCCTTTGCAGGACAACGCAGCAGCGAGGAGACACATGAGTAACCCTGTCAACCCAGCCCCAGCAAAAATTGCCTCCTTCCAGCACCCCTTCCACCCTCCCTTTTCACCAGCAACGCACTTTTCCCATCCTTTCTCAACTTCCCTGATCACCCTGTCAGCAAGCCCTTTCGCCCCTACACCTTTCGGGAAGGCTTCCTGACGGAGGATGACATGGGTAGTGGGTTGTGATGAAGGACCTATGCTAGGGGAGTTACTCGGGAAGGCACACGGCTCGGCACTCGGCTCAGCACTCAAAGATAAAATACTGGAGGCTATACTAGGGAAGACAGTCGGTGAGCTACTTGGCAAGGCACTAGGATTTTTACTCGGAAACAGAGTAGGCTGCGAGCTGGACGGATTATTGGTCGGTATCTCACTTGGCTGCACGCTTGGCGAGGCGCTAGGTGCCTGGGTGGGTGCTTGGCTAGGCGACTCTGTAGTCACCGCACACTCCCAAAGCCTCTCTCCCGTCCGATTCGCCCTTTGCGCCTCGTACAGTGAGTTCGGGAATACGTGAATCCCGTTAGAGTCGTGTTGTCCTTCGCCATCGACGGTTCCGCCTCTACCCCCAATGTTATAGTTCCTAGCGATGCCGGGGTCTTCGACTACAAACTCAAGAGTACTTTCGTGTGTCTCTAGCGCTACACAGTTCCAAAAGGTGATATACGCTCCCGACCAGCCATGTCCGCTTCCCATAGCGCCTCTATCCCACGCCCGCATGGAGCCTCCCATGATGCGATCGTAAAGCTGCCCCTGAGCGTATCGATGGTGTGGACCAATGTCGGCGTAGGCGTCAAAAGCAGAACAAGAGACGAATGCGTTCGGGCCGGTAACCTTACTACCGCTCACATAGTCGTGTCGCCCGTGGTAAGACACCAAATCCTTGAAAAGAGTCAAGGAGCCATCAATATTGAAAGAGTATCTCCTGCCCCCGAAGATTCGAGATATGGGGGAATGAGACGAAGACTTTTGAGCGGTAACTTTCTGAGAGTTCTTCGTTGTGAAAATGCAAGATAGCCATTGGTGATAACACCGTACATCAGATACCCACGAATCACTTACTGAGTCAATGTGTATCATTGTTTTGGCGTGATTTTCTTCTCCCTCGGTGTTTTCCGTGCCACCAGGTTGATTAAACGTTGACTTCATTGTCAAATTGTGTATTCCGACTTCTTTGATCCTTCCGCCATGGGACCATGTCACCCTCCTAACCTTCCCCCCGCCCTCGTTGGCTCTGATATGGTGAGGTAAAGGGTGGTCAAGAGTAAGTACATTGACAGTGATTGCATCTTCCCCGTCTCCGATTTGCGCCACTTTAACGTCTACTAGGGTCCTTTCCCACACAAGCTCATAATCCCCTGCCTCCCACTGGTAGCAATCGGGCTCCTCGCAATCTGGTATCTGATCCATCCCAATCTCCCCGATCCACTCGTTTGTACTTATCCTGACAACCTCCACAATGTCCCCTACCTCAAATCCCCCTCCATGGACTACCTGTACGACCCTCGCACCAGCGTGTACATTATTATCTGTTATATCCTTCTCGCTGCCGGTGACGGCTGTCTTTCTGGCGTCCGACTGTCCACCGACTATAAAAAGCATAAAGTCCGCGGAATCACTCGTCGCCCAGATCGTAGTTCCTCCAGTTGGACCTGTCCCTTCGCCCCTGACGATCGTTTCAGAAGAATCGATCCGAAGTGACGATGAGACGAAGTAATCACCGGCTCTGAGCAGGACCACGCCTCCGAGGTCTAGCGCAGATTGAATGGCGGAGGAATCGTCATGGACGCAAGAGGAGATTTTGCGATAGCCGGAGGAGTCAGGGAGGGTCTGAATGCATTCTTCGAAGGTGCCAGACGGGGTCAAGACGGTTTTAGGTGTAGTCGTTATGTTAGTCGGTACGGGAACGTCACCGCTACGGTACCCAACTGTGCTGTAATCGATCATTTTATTTCCATTGGAGTCGGCAACGTAGTCGAGATCAATACCACCGTTGGGACGACATTTTGCCGTGGCAAAACGCGACTGGTGTAGGTCTGTCACCATTGACGTCGTCGGAGACAATAAGGAAGGTGACAAAGTACCCGATATGTGAGCTGTTTGATGTTTCACGTACGTACGACGAATAGAACAACCACCATTGCAAGAAGAAGTGCACCCAAGATCTGTGTTCATGTTGAGACGAAAGGCTATATATGATACTTTAGGGTAGTTCGCTGATTCTTTCCACTGGTTGTACATCGTTTTCATGTATGCAGTGATATTCAAAGTAATGTGACGCTCTTCGCCAGTCTCGGAAGTTATGAAACCATCGCTGAGCAAAACAGCATTAGTATCATCAACCCCTCCGCTCGGGTTTTCGAACCAGTCTTCTTCACCTAGTGATCCAGCGATGTTCCGAATACCGAGGCCATAGAGATCGACTTCATTCCCTTCGCCGATGGACGATACATCAGCGACTGTCAGATTCAGCTGCAAGGAGGAGACAGCTGATATGGCTGATGATATGGGCACAGTGAGGATCAGCGAAGTAGGGCGACGGCTGCAGGAGGAGGCAGAGCCCCCCACACCAATGTACGTAGTGGGGCTGGAGGAGGAGGGGGAAGAGGTTGTAAACGTGACAGATGACAAAGTAGAAGAATAGATGCGGTTAAGGATTTGGAAGGAGAGAGGAAATGTGGCCGGGTTCGGTTGGGGAGGCAAGACCGAGTCGGAGAGGGTGAGCGGAGGGAATATCAAAAAGACGTTTGAAAAAAGGAAGAGTGGAAGGATGAACATCGTTCTTAGATGGACAACGGGTAAGGAAGAAGTGCCATGGGAGATATTTTCGCCTTCTTTCCGTTTTCTTTGGTTTGCTTATTACGGAGTCAAGTCCTGATGATTTGGAGTAGTGAATCCTAGACAAATAGCCGACTTAGACTTTTTCCTTTAGAAGTGCAATTTCTTCTTGGACGTCTCGGGTTCTCTTTTGTGCCGAAGGAAGGTTTCACCATTTTGCTGCACACTTTCACCCAAAAAACAAACAAAACCTCCATCATGGGCTCCTCTACGAATAATTTGTGCATTGGAATGGCTGCAGTATATTCTTTCTTCGGTATTACGCTCGCCATCTCACCCAAGGTAAGAAAAAATGACGTTTATTTTGTTCGCTCCCCTCTCTAAATCTTTCGCTCCACATATTGCTCGGGCAGTTTTTTTGGGGACCTGACTCTGCTCTCAGCTACTGGACAGAGATGGACACTTCAGGCGTTTGGTTTGGCCGAGCCATGGGCATCTGGATGACCGCTATAACTCTTTCGCCCTGGACAGCGGGCGTTTCCAAGTCTGCGCTCGCTAAGGTCTACATCGTCCCGAATGTGCTTTTCTTGGGCCTTTTCTTGCAGGCTTCGTTCTGTTTGGATAGCACGGGACCTGGTGCCAACGCAGCTCTTCCGTCACTCAACCTTTGGTGGACTCAGCTCCCTATCGCGGCTACGTTTCTCATGTGGAACGTCCAAGCGCTGGGGGAGGGGAAGAAAGCAGACTAAATGGAAGCTTGGGGGCTGCCCTTCTTAGGTGCCGTAGTGGTTGTAAAAACTAAGACAATCTCTTTTTATTTAATCAGAACAACCAAGCGGGCTCGTCGATCTTCTTTACAAGTGCTATCATTAACTTCAATAACTGTCACTCCCCTTAGCAAAGCGGGTGGCTGCCTTTTGGATAACCATAGAGTCTTGCGCCAGTGCTTTCTTGCTCTCCTCGAGTTCCTTCCTAAGCCTCTCCACCTCCCCCCCCGACATTAGATTTTTCATTATTGCTTCCATATCGTCCGTCTTGGACGAGTCTGCCCCCCCCTTCCCCCCCGAGGACGATGACAAGTTCGTTGGCCTCTTCCCCTTCTTCTTCTTTTGGCCCCTAGTGGCGCCGTCACCGCCGCCATAGGCGCTGCTGCCATAGGCACTTTCAGCATATGCACTGCCACTTGCATAGGCACCACCAGCTTGATTCTGTTGTTTTTTCTTATTTGTTTGCCGTGAGTTGCCTCCTGCTCCCATCGCTCCCACGCTCCCACTCCTAGCAATATTTCCCTGCTTCGGACCTCCTCTCATTCTCTTGGCAATGTTGAGTGGGTTGCCGACGGGAACCCCTAACCCTCTTCTCCCGCCCTCCCCATCCTCCCCAAGCTTGTTCTCCTCCCTGACAGCGTTGACCACATCGCTGTCCCCCCCGAGTCCCTCAAGGGCCTCCATTGCAAGGCACCTGTCTGCGTACTGGAAGGCCTGTTCGAGGAGGTTATTATCGAGGGTTGGGCGATTCCCTCCGCCGGATGACGATGACGATGAGGAGGCCTTCTTCTTTCCACCAAGCCCAGCATTCACCTTGCTTCGAACGTTGCTCACGTCAACACCATGGTTTATCTTGCCCTGAAATATTTGTGTTAGTTGTAACCGAACTTATATGATGGAATCAAACCATCGACAAACGACAGGAAAAGGAAAATCAAACAATCACACTCCAACTACTTCTTTTCAAACCATCTTACCTGCTCTTTCCGCTCCTTTTCTTTCTGTCTTTTTAGAGCAAGTTCGCTCCTCTTTTGTGCCTGAGAGGTAGAAAAATCAAAAGCGGGAGGGGCAGACGATAGCAAGTTGGATTCAAGGGAGGTGTAGAAATCCGAGGGCATTGTTAGGTCGGGCGGTGCTGCTAGTGTAGAGGCGGTTGAGGAGTGCCCCTCTTCTTCCTCTTCCTCCTGCTCAGCAGTCAGAAACCCGTAGTTTCCGCCCTCAGCGCTACCCTTGCTCCCACCCCCAATATTGTTCAAGTAATATTCCTCCTCGTCCAGCTTTCTATTCCTTTCCACTTCCTCCCTGACCATCTTTTCATAATCCCCCGAAGAAGCTTCTGAGTTGGTCAGTTGGTATTGATGTTCCTGGCTTTGACTCTGGAGGTAATCTGCTGAGTAGTCGATCTCTTCACCCCCTGAAGAAGTTGTGCCGTCACCGCTGGGGCTGGATCCCCAAAACAAACCGCCCTCCATCTTCCTAATTCTCACTTATTTTTGAAATAATAGTCAATAAAGGGGGAGTAGCTGCAGAGGGAGAAAGATTAATTGTTGTATTCACGAACAATAATGGCTTATAGAAGCTCTGCAAGTATTTTTTTGTTTCTTCCCTGAATTAGCTCATTAAAAATGTCTTGGGGCGAGGATGGGAGCCTTCCTTCCAAATCCATCATTCATCATTCCGAAATCATCCAAAAAAATGATATAATTTCATTCAACAGCGAATAGACCGGTTGAATTTTCAAGACCCTAAAGTAAAACGAAGGAAGACGGGGATATGAGATAATTGTTATGATATATTTTGACGACAGATGAGATTGTATAGAGAGTGAAGTGCCTAGTTAAACTTAGCTCTCTCCATTTTCTGGTTCTGCCAAAAAGGTCTTAACACAATAATACTGTAGCAGTAGCAAAAGAAGCGACGAAACATTTTTTGTTGTGAGTAAAAAGTCCCTGTATGCGCCAGATTTCGGTCAACTCGATTTCAATGCGCTCTTGGTTCGCATCGCATCGCGTACTCACATAATGCTAACATTGTCCCTACTCCTCCTCACTCCAATCGCCTCTCTCCCGAGAGCCTTTGCGCACCCATTCGGATCTCCTTTATTTTCGAGCATCCATCTTCTCGCGAATTCCACCGCCTCGGCGGATGAAAAGACGTCAAAGAGGCCGTCGCATGCGAGGATAAGGAATTCATCAGAAGGAGATTGGATCACGGAAGAGACCTCAGGGGTGGCGATTACAAGAGGAGTGTGAGAACTTTTTTTCTCTGAGGTTGGGGCAAAACCGGAGTCGGATGAATCGTCTTCATAGTCGTCGGAGCCCTAGGAAAAAAACAAAAGAGGGGATTTAGATTTGTGCAAGTTAGTGTCCCATAATCCAGACTGTCCAATCAGATCAGATCAGTGCGTGCCGAAACAAACGTTTTGCTCTTACCTCTTCCCCCATCATCTCCCCTACTCCCCTCTTAAAGCCCCTATCCCCGAAAGCCCTGCTGACAGCTAGCTCCCCCATGACACGCTTGTGCAGTACGAAACCGCCTGCCATCCTGATTCTCTCCCCTTCGTCCCTCCTCGTAGGCTTGTGGTCGCTAGTAAGCTCCATGCACTCCCCCCCTCCCCTGCAAATGACAACCCTGCTGTCCCCCGTGTTCGCCGCAAAAATCCTCTGACCGAATGATACGACACAGGAAGCAGTAGAACCGCTTCCGTCGGAAGTCCCCTTGGTCTCGCTGAGAAAATGAGCATCAACTTTTTCGAAGGTGTCCTTGATAATCTCTCTCATTATCTGACCCACGCGGTCTGTTACCCCACCATCAGGTGTCATTTCCCCCTCTTTTTCTCCTTCCAACCCATCGTCCCCGAATTCGGTCTGACCTTTCCTTCCATTTCCTGACCCATCATCTAATCCATTACCCTCTTCCATCGCAATGAGCAGCTCTTGTCCCCTCTCAACCACACACTTCCTAAGTTCCCTTGGTAACTCCCCAACAATATAATCGCTACATCCATTCCCGCCATGCCCGTCAAAAACCCCAGCAAAGGACAAAAGCGGGGATAAAAGCGCAATCCTTGGGTCACCGAGGGGGACGATTTTGTCCCAGGCGTCCTTTTTGCCCTCTTCAGCAGGAGGGTAGAGCAAATGCTGGTGCACAACACTGCGATCTTCCATGGTTTTTCTCGCTCCGATGCTCTCGCTTCCGCCCCATTCCCATCTACCCCCGACGCCAAACCCGGTTCTCCCCACCACAAAACAATCCCCAACTCCTATTGACATTGGGCCGTACGGGGGGAGGAGACGCACGAAAGTGCCATTGGTTGAGTGGAGGTCAAGGAGGTGAAAGTGGTTAGAGCCAGGGGAGTAGATAAAGCAGAAGTGCGATCTCGACAGCTCGCGATCGGAGATACAGAGGGAGGCCTGCTTTTGGTTGAGGTTGTGCATAGTGTTAATATAGATGAGATAGGGTGTCAGCTTATAAAAGTGTACACAAACAGCAGAAAAGTAACGCAAAAAGTGACGCCAATATCAACGCCAATATCAACGCCAATATCAACGTCAATAGAAACGTCAATAGAAACGTCAATAGCAACACCGGCAGTAGTGCAACGCCTAATCGAAGCAATGGAACCAACCACGCACCTCACTTGTTCTCCCACAGACAAATGGACAATTATCTTTCCCCACCCTGATCAGTTCCCCCTCCCTTCCGCCCTTCTCAACTTTGACAAGGAGCTCTCCTATCTCCCCAGCCCCATCATCAACAACACTAAATACTGAGTTCCCCGCGGAGAAGACCGTTCCCACTAACATTGGGTAGCTCAAACTTCGGAGGCTTGTGAGTTGAATCCACCCAGCCGAATCAGAGGTGCCGCAAGGGATGACAGACAAAGAGGTAGGGGGGGAGAGGGAGGAGGAGTTGGGAGGAAGGAGGATGCCTGATCCAACGCGAATGGCAGCACTGCCTTCGGAATCACTCATCAACTTCCAACCAGTGGCAACTTCGTCTGCTTTATCGTTGCTGCAGCTCTTGTCACTGCCATAGTAATTCCTCTTGTCAATTTGATTTTCTAATTGGTAGTTTTCTAAGTCAGTCAATAACATGGCTGACCAGCACTCAGCAGAACCACTGCGGTCGGTCATTCCTTCATCTCCGATCCTAATAATTTCGCAACCTTCCTTCCTTCCGATTCTCACCCTCTTTTGCAAACCTTCAACAGCCTGCCCCGATACACCACACCAAAATGTCCACGTAGGTTTCTCCAGTCCCTCATCCTCGTCTTCAGACGTAGTGAACTTCAGAGTCATTAGTGGTAAGGAAGCGGTGTAAATCGATGCGAATCTTTTGGGGGGGGCAATCTGAGCAATTGACCCCACGGAGGAGGTACGAGAGTGGAGGGACACCGACTCGCGCCATAGGCTAGATCCGCGACGAGAATTTACTGAAGAGGGGTGCCATGCAGACATCTTCGAGAGCGACGAAGGAAAAAGGAGAAAGTAGGGAGAAGAAGAGGTTGTCTTGCCAAAGGTGTTTGAAAGAGGTTCTGCAGACTGGGAGGGATTTGGCTATTAAAATTTAGCTTACACGGGTTTTGTGTATGAGGAGTTGGTATTCTGATAAAATCCTACCGATTTTCCCAGCAGAAAATAGATACCCGGGCGTCTAAAAATTCTCCGCCCCCCCAAGCAGCAGCGTGGAGCATCTCTTTGAAAAAAGGGTTGTCAACAATTTAGCTGCCCCTTCCCCCCCTCAAAGTCCACCTAGATGGCCTCCACTGAGCCCCCTAAACCGTCCGGTCCTCCCTTTTCTTATGTTGGCCTTCGAGCGCTATTCGCTTCATCGAACTCCTCCCCCGTCGATGACCTTCTCCTCAATCCCGTCGGTCCACGTCCCGCCGAGGATATACACGTTGGCGTTACTGAGATAGGGCGGAAGGAATGCAGAGCAGGGGACAGCAGAGTTTCAAGGAAGAAGGTGCGATTCACAGTAGAAACTCACCCAGAAAGCAGTACGACAAAGATTTTTCTCACCTTGCCTCGGGATATACAGCATAAAGTATATTTGAATGGGAAAAGAATTGAAAACTTTGCTCCTGGGGAGAGGAGCGATAAGGTCGGGAAAGTTAGGAAAGAAGAGAAACAAGAAGTGATGATACCATTGAACATGTTCGATTGTATATGCTTGTCAGAATACGGATGGGTCAACAGAGACAAAAGTCTTATTTCTGATTATTCCTATCGGCTTGAATCACTGACTGAGAAAGGTGCGTTTAGCCAACTGGGATCAAAGGAGGGGATGGATAAGGATGGTTTCGTGAGAAAGCAGCCGGTTGACAGAGAGGTGGAGGAATGCGTTATGAGTGAGGATAATGCTTTCGAATCAACCCAAGATTTCCATACAGCTCCGACGGACTTGGTTGTACTATGTGATGACAATGATGACGATAAAGGCGGTATTAAAGACCCTAAAGACAACTTACCACCTGGCGCCGGAAGTGAAAATGTTTTGAGCCTTCTCAAAAATGTTGAAGTCGATAAGGCCTTTGAGTGCCCTATTTGCCTAGATTTTCTCGTTCATGGCCTCGTCTGCATTACATGTCAAGGAAAATTCTGCTCTCAATGTGCTACTGAAAAGTGTGTTTTGGGGGATTGCGGTGGAAGCGTGATAAAATTGGCGTGGATTGATGAAATGGTTGAGAGGCACGTTTCTGCATTAGAGACAGCGGGAAAGGGGATGGTGGATGAGGAGAGGTTAGAGGCCTGTAAGATTTGGAGGGACAGGATGAAACTTGGGAGGGGTACCAACATTGGAGGGGCTCCAAAGAACAAAACCTTTGTAATTCCTGTAGAATCCCCTCAAAAGTCAATGAAATCAACGGTAAGAGAAAAAGGTCGCCTGGTAGGAACAAGGACACACCCATTGAGATCGACTTGTGAGAGAATGGTGATAAGTAGATGTAGTATGCTTCGAGTGTTTAGAAAAGAAAAATCTCTGAGGAGAACATTGTTTCTGTCTCTATCCGGTCAAATTTGAAACTGCTTCAGACTTGGCCTTGTTCATTGTGTCATGAGTGGATTTTATGAAATCCGAGTTTGATATTTTTATAGGTTTTTCTTTGATTTTTAATAGTGTGTCAGTCAATTAGTTCAGAACCTCAACAGCCAGACTCGTTCACACGAGACCGACCACCAAAAGAACTTCTCATCATGACCTCCGAAACGAAACACGCTTAGGCCTTCTTCTTGGGGAGGAGGACGGCGTGGATGTTGGGGAGGACACCACCGGCAGCGATGGTGACTCCGCCAAGAAGCTTGTTGAGCTCCTCGTCGTTCTTGACGGCAAGGGTGATGTGGCGGGGGACAATGCGGGCCTTCTTGTTGTC
>ENA-OWPI01002822-OWPI01002822.1-marine-metagenome-genome-assembly--contig:-NODE-2822-length-15615-cov-2.278221_pt1 | contig 15615 bp, 18 predicted proteins | sample MGYA00238138_ERZ651775 | MGnify/ENA primary metagenome ERZ651775 (study PRJEB26906, sample SAMN06265043) | marine metagenome | isolation source: Helgoland LTER site | place: Germany:Helgoland, sampling...
AAAGCAGAATTGAAAAATTTTGTGACATGGGAGTTTATAAAAAATAGGTTTCCTGAATTAAAAACAACTTAGAAGCCACTAAAGAAAAATCTTTAGTGGCTTTTTTGACTTTACTAACAATTGTTAATAACCTTAGTCGATAACTTTTCGTAGCATTAATTTTGGAAAACATCGATCATGATATTTGTTAAATATATATTTGTAGTGTGGCGGAACAGATTGGAAAAATTATCGATAGTGCTGGTAAAACCAGGAAAATTGGAAATGCTATGCCTTCCAATTTTATTGAAGGAGGAAAATTACCACCCCAAGCAGTTGACCTTGAAGCTGCTGTTCTTGGAGCATTGATGCTTGAAAAAGGTCCTGTCAATGATATTATAGATATTCTTAAGCCAGAGAGCTTTTATAAACAAGCACATCAAAAAATATTCGGTGTGATTCGAGATTTATTTGGAGATTCTGAACCTATTGATATTCTTACGGTTACACAAAAATTACGTTCCAAAGGTGAATTAGATGACGTTGGAGGGCCTTATTTCATTAGCCAACTTACAAATAGAGTTGCTTCTGCAGCTCACGCTGAAGCGCATGCAAGAATTATTTCTCAAAAACATATACTAAGAGAACTTATTAGAATATCAGGAACTGTTATTCAAAAGGCTTACGACGAAACAACTGATGTTTTTGACTTACTAGATGAATCAGAAGCTGAATTATTCAAAGTTGCTGAAGGAAACCTTCGTAAAAATCATGACACCATGTCTCAATTAATGAGAATGGCTGTTGAAGGAATCGAAGAAGCAATGAGCCGAGAGGATGGAATTAGTGGGGTCCCTTCTAGTTTTACTGCATTAGACAGAGTAACCTCTGGATGGCAAAAATCAGACATGGTTGTTTTAGCCGCTCGTCCGGGTATGGGGAAAACTGCTTTCGTCTTATCAATGGCTAGAAATGCCGCTGTTGACCATAATAAAGCGGTTGCATTCTTTTCACTAGAAATGAGTTCCGTGCAGTTGGTCAATCGTTTAATTTCTGGTGAAGCAGAAATTGGAGCAAGCGATATACGTAAAGGTAATTTATCCAAAGATGAATTTTCTAAACTATTTGAAAGAACAAAAAAACTAGCAGAAGCACCTTTATTTATTGATGATACTCCTGCCCTATCTGTTTTTGAATTACGCGCAAAATGTAGAAGATTAAAACAGCAACACGATATTCAAATGGTTGTAATCGATTATCTTCAATTAATGTCAGCTGGCGGGAATGGCGGAAATCGTGAACAAGAAATTAGTGCTATTTCAAGATCTATAAAGGAAATTGCAAAAGAATTAGATATTCCAATTATTGCATTGTCTCAATTAAGTCGTTCTGTAGAAACACGTGGTGGAGATAAACGTCCTATGCTTTCTGATTTACGTGAATCTGGTGCAATTGAACAGGATGCAGATATTGTTTGCTTTATTTACCGTCCAGAGTATTACGGCCTTACTGAATGGGCAGACAATACTCCATGTAATGGACAAGGAGAAATTATCATAGCAAAACATAGAAATGGTTCTTTAGAAGATGTTCGACTACGCTTTATTGGAAAGTTTGCTAAATTCGAAAACCTCGATACTTTTGACAATGGTGCTGACTTTAACCCTATGCTTCCTAATCCAGATTTCGACACCGACGGAGGAGGGTTTAGAACTGTTCAATCTAAAATGAATGAAGATGCTGAAGATACCTTCCCCTCTGACTTCTTAGAAGATAGTGAAGAAGAAAGCCCATTCTAACAAAACATAATCAAAATATATTCGTTAACTATTACAATAGTTATTATTGCCGATTTATAAGTGAGAAAAATTCTATTCATATTATTTTTAATTGTCTTTACTTTTAAAATTTCTGCAAGTTCAATTCTAATCCCAATGGGAGATGGGGGACAAAAAAATCATCTTAAAGCTTACGGAATCGCATTTTGGATATTGCAAAATGACATAGAAGTCGAATGGCTTTTAAATTACAGAGGTGGAAGCTTTTTGATTAAGCATTACAAAACCATTGAAGAAGAATGTATTATCCGAGGTGTAACTTATGAAGTTATTGCTGATGTTCAAGCTCAGAAAATAAAAAGTGAAATTGCTGATCTTAAAAACATTGGCGGACCAGACGCAGGCATGATAACCGCGGGTAAATTTCTTGAACATTTCACCGACTACCCTTATATTCATTTGGATATTGCGGGGCCTGCTTTTTTAGACCGCCCTCATGGTTATTTTCATAAAGGGGGAACCGGAATTGGTGTTCGCCTTTTACATGATTTTTTCGATAATATTAAGTCATGAATAAATTAAAGATTGGTATTACGTCTGGAGATACAAATGGCATCGGACTTGAAGTTATTCTCAAAGTGCTGTCTTCAGAAGATATCCGCTTAAAAGCTGATTTCTATATTTTTTCCTCTCGCGAGATAATTGCAATTCACCAAAAAATTCTAAAAAACTCAGTAATACCGTTATTTAAAGTCCAACCGGGAGATAAACTTGAACCAGGAACTATAGGCCTGTGTGACCCATGGGATCGTTCATTTGATATTCAATTTGGGGTTCAGAATGATGTAGGAGGAATTGCAGCTTTTGACTCACTCGATTCTGCTTGTGATTCAATTGAAAATAAAAAAATAGATACTCTAGTAACTGCTCCACTGTGTAAGTCAAATATTCCTCAATCAAAATATAAAGACTTTAAAGGCCACACTGCGTATTTAGCAAATCGATTTAATTCAAATACAATAATGATTATGGCTGCAGATCAAACCAGAGTTGCCTTGGCGAGTGATCATATTCCTTTGAGCGAAATTTCAAAAACCATTGACGCGTCATATTTAAATAAAAAAATTGATGAGTTTAATATTGCGCTCAAATTTGATTTTGGCATTTCCAATCCAAAAATTGCCATCTTAGGATTGAACCCTCACGCGGGAGATGAAGGCATCATAGGTTTAGAGGAAATAAATACTATCCTCCCGATTATTGAAGCAAAAAAAAAGGAAGGAATAAATGCTTTTGGTCCATTTCCTTCAGATAGCTTTTTTGGCAAAAAACTTTATTTGAACTTTGATGGAGTTCTGGCCATTTATCATGATCAAGGGTTGATCCCATTCAAAATGCTTTATTTTGAAAGTGGCGTGAATAATACTTGCGGATTGCCTTTTGTGAGAACGTCTCCTGATCATGGAGTAGCCTTTGATATAGCTGGTCAAAATTTGGCAGATGAAACAAGTTTTAGAGAATCCATATCTCATGCCATAAAAAGAACTCAACTACGACAATTAAATACAATTTAATATCACCGGAATTATTTCACGTTAATAACTACTAAGAACATGAAGTCTAAAAATGTCAAACTTTAAATTACTATTGTTGGGCTATTAATAAAATGAATGTACATTTGCGAGCGCTAATGAGAGTTTACCCATGAGAAATCGTGAAAATATTTTAGAATTTTCTGGTTTAGCCTTGGGTGAGCATCATTTAGAGTACAAAGTAAACGAAACGTTCTTTTCTTCTTTTGATCTCATTGAACTCCAAGGAATTCATCCAACTACGGTATATGTAATTCTAAAGAAAGCAAATCATATGATGGAATTAGCTCTTTCCTTTAAAGGGAAAAAAGATACTGTTTGTGATTTAACGAATGATCCGTTTACCCTTGATATTTCCAATAGTTTTTCATTAATCGTGAAATTTGGAGATGAATTCAACGATGAAGACCCTGAAATTCTGGTTTTATCCCAAGGTGAATATGAAATAAATCTAAAGCAATTATTTTTTGAACTAATTGCTCTTTCCATTCCAATTCAAAAAATCAAACCGGGTAATGAGATTATTAAAGATCAATAGAGTTTGAAAATTGAAATAATAAAAAAGTAACGCACAATGGCACATCCTAAACGCAGACAATCGAGCACTCGGAGAGATAAACGCCGAACTCATGACAAGGCTGTTTTGCCTCAATTGACTTTATGCCCAACCACTGGTGAAGCACATTTAATGCATCGAGCATATTGGCATGATGATAAGATGTATTACAAAGGGAAAGTTGTTATCGACAAAAATGAAGTAGCATAATTTCTGAAAATTAATTTAACATTCTTTAAATTATTAGCTATTTCAATTCCGAATTCTATTTTTTTATCTGCACATTTGTTAGACTAAATTGTTAAACTATGGATTTCAAAGAAGTACAGAACTTTATAAAATTTGTCACTAAATCAGGCGCCTCTGAAGTCTCTCTGGAAACAGAAGATTATAAGATAACTGTGAAAAGTGGCAGCGAACAAACTGCCGTTTACACAGCACCGCCGGTTGCCTCACGAATTCCAATAAGTCCTTCTCAGGAAAAAGTTGTGAATGAGGAAAAAGAAACTGAAGATGAGTTTGCTCATTGTTCAACGATAACATCACCTATGATTGGGACTTTTTACAGGAAGCCGAGTCCCGATAAACCATCTTTTGCTGAAATCGGTTCCCATATTAATGTTGGAGATACTATCTGCATTATTGAAGCAATGAAGCTTTTTAATGAAATTGAAAGTGAGGTGTCAGGTAAAATCGTCAAGGTACTTGCCGATGACATGACTCCTGTTGAATTTGGACAACCGCTATTTCTAGTTGATCCTTCTTAATTTCCTGCTGTGAAAAAGATACTGATCGCTAATCGCGGAGAAATTGCTATGAGAATAATCCGCACATGCAAGGAGATGGGGATTGAAACTGTTGCTGTGTATTCTGAAGCTGATAAAGAAAGTTTGCACGTGCGCTTTGCAGATGAAGCTGTTTGCATCGGTCCTCCGGCATCCAAAGATTCCTATCTAAAAATATCAAGCATAATTTCTGCTGCAGAAATCACTAATTCAGATGCAATCCATCCTGGATATGGTTTTCTTTCAGAAAATGCCAAATTTTCAAAAATCTGTTCGGATCACGGAATAAAATTCATTGGTGCGTTACCTGACCATATTGAAAAAATGGGCGACAAGGCGACAGCTAAGTTAACTATGAAGCTTGCCGGTGTTCCATGCGTGCCGGGATCAGAAGGTTTGCTCGAGTCTCTTGACGATGCTGGAAAATCGCAGCAGAAATTGGATATCCTGTGATGATGAAAGCTACTGCTGGTGGTGGCGGTAAAGGTATGAGAGCAATATGGGTTCCATCAGAACTGGAAAAAGCCTGGGAGTCTGCAAGGCAAGAGGCTTTAGCTTCTTTTGGAAATGATGGTATGTATATGGAAAAGCTTATTGAAGAACCGCGTCACATAGAAATTCAAATAATCGGAGATCAATCAGGAAAAGCAAGTCATCTAAGCGAACGTGACTGTTCTATCCAACGCAGGCATCAAAAGCTTACTGAAGAGACCCCTTCTCCATTTATGACCGATAAATTGAGAAATTTAATGGGCGAAGCTGCTATCAAAGCAGCAGAATTTATTAAATATGAAGGGGCGGGCACAGTAGAATTTCTTGTCGACAAGAATCGAAATTTTTATTTCATGGAGATGAATACTCGAATACAAGTTGAACATCCAATAACTGAAGAGGTTACCGATTATGATTTGATTCGAGAACAAATTAAAATTGCTTCAGGTACAAGTATTTCTGGTAGAAATCATGAACCTAAACAATTTGCTATTGAGTGTCGGATAAATGCTGAAGACCCCTACAATAATTTTAGACCAAGTCCTGGAAAAATTTCTGCCTTTCATGCTCCTGGTGGTCACGGAGTTAGAATTGATACTCATGTCTATGCTGGATATACTATTCCTTCTCATTACGATAGCATGATTGCTAAATTGATAGTTACAGGCAGAACTCGCAAGCAAGCCATTGAGAGAATGAAAAGAGCATTAGATGAATTTATTATCGAAGGTATAAATACAACGATCCCTTTTCATAGACAATTAATGGACCACCCCGAATATGTCTCTGGCAATTACACTACAAAATTCATGGAAGACTTTATCCTTTCATAGGATTAGTTAAATTAAAAATTTGCCAAATCACAAAAGACTAATTTTGTGATTAGATGAAACGGTTTATAATTTTTGATAAAATCAAAATAGCCTTAGGCTGTTTATACCACATTTGGTATTACATACTAATGCTGTTTAGTATAATTATACTATCACCGTGGCTTTATTATTTCTCAAAAAAATTTAACCAATTTCCCAGATTTTATGAATTTGCTAGGTTATGGAGTGCTTGGATATTAAATGGTATGATTTTAATCAGGAAAGTTAAATATCAATCACAGATTTCTTGGGACAAACCTTATGTAGTCGTTGCTAATCATACGAGTGAACTAGATGTTATGTTTTGCTATCGATTAGTAAAGTCTCCAACAGTATTTATTGGGAAAAAAGAATTAGCTAGTATTCCCCTTTTTGGCTTTTTCTTTCGTAGGTCTAGTATTATTGTAGATAGAAAATCATTGGCTAGTAAAAGACGAGTCATGGAACTAGCAACAAATCAATTAAATAAAGGTGTAGGCGTTTGTATTTATCCCGAGGGGGGTATTCCAAAAGACGGAACAGTTATTCTTGAGAAATTTAAATCTGGGGCCTTTAAACTAGCAATAGAAAATGGAGTTGACATATTACCTATTTCTTTTGCCAATAATAGGAAACACCTACCGGATTTTCTTCAAGGAGGTTCCCCCGGAACTATTTATGCAACAGTTCACAATCCAATTAGTGTGAGTGGTATGACAAAAAAAGACATTGCTCCATTGAGTGATATCGTTCATGACGTACTTTTGAAGGAACTAAAATCTTATCAAAAAAAGATATGAAAATAACTGATGACGATATTCAAAATCTAGCTCACCTATCCAGGCTTGAATTAAGTGCTTCTGAATCTATTAGCATGAAACAAGATCTTGGTAAGATTTTAGATTTCGTTGCAAACATTGAGAAACTTGATTTAAAAAACATAAAGCCTCTTATCTACATGACTAATGCTGAAAACGTTCTAAGAGAGGATCATGCTAATTCTAGTATTGACCATGAACAAGCTATGAAAAATGGACCTGATGCTGATTCAGATTATTTCAAAGTACCAAAGGTTGTCGACAAATGATGACTCTTTTTCTATCTCTCAATTTTGTATCTTCTTAACCTTAATTTTTAAATTTAAACTCCATGTTTCAAAGCCTCATAATCTTATCCTTTCTTTCGGTTTTCGTTATTTTCCTTCTGGCAAAAGGAATTCGTATTGTGAAACAATCTGAAGCGATGATTGTAGAACGCCTAGGCAAATACCATAAAACTTTAGAATCTGGGATTAACATTATAATCCCAATAATTGATCAGCCAAGGCAGATTTCCTGGCGATACAGCGAGAGCGGATTTAATGGTGAAATTATTCCGGTTTTTAAAATGCAAGATCGCATTGATTTACGCGAAAATGTATATGATTTTCCTAAACAAAATGTTATCACAAAAGACAATGTCGTAACGGAAATTAATGCTTTGATCTATTTTCAAATAATGGACCCAATAAAGTCAGTTTACGAGATTGGCAATTTGCCCAGCGCTATTGAGAAGCTTACCCAAACAACATTAAGAAATGTAGTCGGTGAATTAGATTTAGATCAGTCTCTATCTAGTCGTGATACCATTAATACTAAGTTAAGAACCATTCTTGATGATGCCACAAATAAATGGGGTGTCAAAGTGAATCGTGTAGAATTGCAAGATATAAACCCCCCTCAAGGCATTCGTGAAGCAATGGAGAAACAGATGCGAGCTGAACGTGATCGTCGTGCTACAATCTTAGAAGCAGAAGGAGAAAAAACAAGTCAAATTCTTACAGCAGAAGGGCAACGTGAATCAGATATTCAAAGAGCTGAAGGAGAAAAAAGAGCTGCCATACTTGAAGCTGAAGGAGCGGCTGAATCCCGAATTAAAATTGCCCAAGGAGAAGCCCAAGCAATAAAATTAGTTTCTGATGAAATCAAGACGTTTTCAGGTGATCCGGTGCAATATCTAATAGCTCAAAGATATTTAGAGACTCTTCAAGAAATGACGTCAGGCAAAGACAATAAAACTGTATATCTGCCATATGAAGCCTCTGGGGTTTTAAGTTCATTAGGTGGGATAAAAAACATCCTTGGGGGTAATTCGTAAATTGAAAGAAATAATTTTTGGTTTTTCTCAGTATCCAGAGTCGACACTAATAAGGAATTTTTCATTTGAAAAACCGTAAAGCCGCAGTAGGCTTCATATTCATTACACTTTTATTAGACGTAATTGGTCTTGGAATTATTATTCCGGTAATTCCGGCCCTGATCCAAGAATTAACGGGTGGTAGTATTTCGGAAGCCTCAAGATATGGTGGGTGGCTAATCGCATCGTATGCTCTTGTGCAATTTCTATGTGCTCCAATTGTGGGAGCATTAAGTGATAAATATGGACGAAGGCCCATCTTATTATTATCGTTACTGGGTTTCGGGTTGGACTATTTAGTTTTAGCAGTCGCACCGACAATAGGCTGGTTATTTTTGGCAAGGATAATAGCAGGAGTTTTTGGTGCGTCTTTTACAACTGGCGCCGCATATATAGCAGATGTTAGTTCTGCAGAAAAAAGGGCTCAGAATTTTGGGTTGCTTGGCGCTGCATTTGGTTTAGGGTTTATAATCGGCCCTGTTACAGGAGGGCTATTGGGTGAAATAGGACCTCGTGTGCCTTTTTATGCAGCAGCACTGGTAACTTTTTTAAATCTAATATATGGTTATTTTATCTTACCTGAGTCTCTCCTTAAAGAAAACAGAAGAGAATTTGAATGGTCAAGAGCCAATCCTTTAGGTGCGCTATTCGCATTAAAACGATATCCAAGTGTTGCCGGACTCATAGGAGCTTTAACTTTTATTTATCTTGCATCGCACGCCATCCAAGGTACTTGGACATATTTTTCAATGGAAAAATTTAATTGGTCTGAAAGTATGGTCGGATACTCTTTGGGACTAGTTGGGATCATGAGTGCCCTTGTCCAGGGATTACTCATTCGAATAATTATTCCGAAAATAGGAGAATACAATACTATGATAACTGGAATAATCTTTAATATTTGTGGCTGCTTATTGTTTTCGATGGCAAGCGAAGGCTGGATGTTACTCTGCTTTATAATACCATATTCTCTCGGTGGTATTGCAGGGCCTGCAATACAGGGAATTCTCTCTAATCAAATACCCGATAATGAGCAAGGGCAACTTCAAGGAGCCCTAACCAGTATGATGGCAGCAACAGGAATAATTGGACCATTAATGATGACTTCCATTTTTGCATATTTTACAGCCGAAAATGCACCTATATACTTTCCCGGAGCACCGTTTGTAACTGGAGCAGTTCTAGTGGCGATATGCTTATTCTTGATTTTAAGAAAAGGATCAAAGTATACAACTGGGAATCCGATATAATCCTTAAATTTAACTCATGATGGAATCTATTTCCCCCGTTACAATCTGGTTCGCAGTTGGAGTGATCCTTTTAGTCCTTGAAATGTTTACCCCAGGGTTTTTCCTTGCTAGCGTTGCTGTAGGAGCATTTTTAGCTTCCGCTACAGCTCGACTGGGCGGAGAGCCAATCTATCAACTTTTAGCGTTTATAATCGGTGGTGGAATTTCATTGATATCCATTCGACCTGTATTTAAAAAATATTTGCAAGCTAATGGAGCCAAAACAAATGCTGATGGTATGATTGGGAAATATAGTGTTGTCCAAAATAATGTAAATTCAAACGAACATTTTTATTCTAAAATTGATGGGGTTTCTTGGGATTGTTTATGCCCCGATTCATTATCAAAGGGTGATAAAATAAGAGTGATATCTCTGGATAGTACAGTCTTAATTACAGAGAAAATATAGTTTAAAAGAGTTATTTTAAAAATTTATTAGTGTCAATTCCGAAAAAAGACTTTTCTTTGCACCCATTAATTTCTCAGATCTCCAAATAAAATGAAAAACGGAACAGTAAAATTCTTCGATGCAACCAAAGGTTTTGGTTTTATAAAGGATAACGATGGCGAAGGCGATTTCTTCGTTCACATCACAGGAACACTCGAACCAATTGCTGATGGCGATGAAGTAGAGTTTGAATTAAAAGAAGGTAAACGCGGCCTGCAAGCATCTAATGTTCGCAAGCTCTAAGTTAATCTTTTGAATTAGAACAAAAAGGGCGCTTCTATTAAGCGCCCTTTTTTATGTTATTTAACCACGAATTGCCTTTTCTTCGGTAATCCACATTGTCGATGCTGCTGCCAAAATCAGACAAATACCTGCCAAAATCATAGCATGTATTGCTCCTGGTCCTAAAATACTATAGATAGGATTCAATGCCTTTGCAGCTAAAATTTGCGGAAGCACAATGAACATATTAAATATTCCCATGAACAGTCCCATTTTATTTGAGTCAATAAACGAGCTAAGCATCGCATATGGCATGCTTAGAACTGATCCCCAAGACAAGCCAATTAAACCAAAACTAAATAAAAGAAATCTCGAATCATTTATCCAATACATGCTCAAAAAGCCTATTGAACCAGCTATTAAAGAGAAAACATGTAATAATTTCCTATTAATTCCATTTCTCGAGGTATAAAAAGTTAAAGCAAGAGCAAATAACATTGAGCTTAACCCATAGTAACCCATATATGCTCCGACTTGATCTGCAGCATCATTGTATGCCTTGTCTGCAACTTCATAAGTTGTTTTTTGTGATTCAGTTGCGATACTATATTCGATTTTATCAGGTCTTGGTGAATTGAAGACGTGATCTGTTAAAGCTGGAGTTGCTAAAGACCACATACTAAAAAAAGCAAACCAAGAAAAAAACTGAACCAACCCAAGTTTTCTCATGGTGATTGGCATTGTTCTAATATTATTAAGTAATTCTAATATCAACTTTCCGAACTTCAATTTCTCCGTTCTCCTTCTATTAAATTCTTTAAGATCATCTGGAGGGTACTCGTCTGTAGTGAATACAGTATAAAGAATCGTGATTAAAAAAATCGATGCGCCAATTGCAAAAGCTACTTTGACCGACATGGGAACTTCCCCTGGAGCAGAAACATTACTAATCCCTATTTTACTGACAATAAGGGGTAAACTGGAGGCTGCCCATGTACCTATTCCAATTATCAATGTTTGCATTACAAAACCAAAACTTCTTTGAGAATCAGGGAGTTTATCAGCAACTAGAGCTCGAAAAGGCTCCATAGAAATATTAATTGATGCATCTAAAACCCAAAGCCCTCCCGCGGCAATCCATAAAGTCGGACTATTAGGGATGAAAAATAATGTTATACTAGCAAGTATAGCCCCAATTAAAAAAAATGGTCTTCGCCTACCCCATCGAACGCTCCATGTATTATCACTTAAGTAACCTATAATCGGTTGAATAATTAAACCTGTTAGTGGTGCTGCAATCCAAAGCATAGGGATTTCTTGTTCCGTAGCTCCTAAATTTTGAAATATTCTGCTCATGAATCCACCTTGCAAGGCAAATCCAAATTGGATGCCTAAGAATCCAAAGCTCATATTCCAAATTTGGAAAAACGGAAGCCTCGGTTTTTTTATGGCTGATTTCATTTTAACTTAAATAGTTAATCGATCCTTGTTCCACGAATAAAGTCTAGCTGGCTTATGAAACACTCCTGTTTGCTTCTCATCTAATGGAATGACCCAAGAATCATTTAGTGCTTTCTTTCTAAAATTTCTTTTGTCAAAAGACGAGTTTAATATCGACTCATGTAAGGATTGAACCTGGGTCAAAGTGAATTTCTCAGGAAGTAACTCATGACCTACTCTTAACTCACTAACTTCTTGTCTCAGAGTACTAAGAGCGGTTTTAACAATTTTAGAGTGATCAAATGCAAGTTCGGGAATGTTATGGACGCCCTGCCAAAAAACTCGCTCTGCAAAACTTGAAGCTGAAGGATTAAAGTCCTCCATCTTAACAAGTGCATAATAAGCAATTGTAATAACCCGCGCTTCAGGGTTGCTTCTATTACTTTGAAGCCATGGCAAGTCTTTGATGTTTTTCACTCTATCTGGGTCGCCAAATGCTCCGCTTTGTCTCAAATAAAGTCCACTTAAGCTTGTTATTTCTTTTAATACTCGCTGAGCTGCAGTATCTAAATCTTCATCTTCATCTAAATGATCACCAGGAAGTGCAAATCTCCTCATTTGGCCCACATCTTTTTGCTCAATCAAAAGAACATTTAAATTTTGGCCATCAAAACCGAAAACAATGCAGTCAACAGAAATATTAGGATTTATCATAGGTTGTTACAAATGTAATTAATACACTTACTATTCCACCTTTTCAGTTAGGGTAAATTATACACTATCTTTGGCTACCAATTTTTTTTTATGTCCATAAAAAATATAGCTGTTTTAACTTCTGGTGGGGATGCTCCGGGAATGAATGCGGCAATTAGAGCGGTTGTGAGAACCGCCCTATTTTACAAGAAAAAAATTTATGGGGTGTCTCGTGGCTATGATGGACTAATAGAAAACTCATTTGCTGAATTAGATTCTAAAAGTGTTAAAGGTATACTTGCTCAAGGAGGAACCGTATTAAAGTCAGCCCGAAGTAATTTATTCAAAACAAAAAAAGGTAGAGAAAAAGCAGCAAAAAATCTCAAATCTCTTGGGATTAACGGTCTCATTGTTATTGGAGGAGATGGAACATTTACCGGGGCGCATCTTTTACATGAAGAATTCGGGATTCCAGTAATAGGGATTCCAGGGACAATAGATAATGATCTTTTTGGAACTGACTTTACTATTGGTTATGATACAGCAACTAATACCGTAATTAACTGTATCGACAAGATCAGAGATACTGCAAATAGTCATAATAGATTATTTATAGTCGAAGTCATGGGTCGAGATGCTGGATTTATTGCTTTAAGCGCAGGTGTTGCCACAGGTGCGTTAGAAATAATTCTACCTGAAATGAATACTTCGAAAGATGAACTCCTTGATTCTGTTAAACGCGGTGCAGAAAACAAAAAAACAAGCAACATAATTGTTGTCGCTGAAGGGAATAAATTAGGAACTCCGTTTGAAATCTCTGAAGAGATTATTTCTAAATATCCAAATATGGATATTAAAGTCACAATTTTAGGCCATGTTCAACGTGGAGGCTCACCAACAACAATAGACAGGGTAAATGCCAGTATTATGGGGGTTGCCGCAGTGGAGGGGCTACTTAATGATAAGTCAGATGTTATGGTTGGTCTGCTAAATAATAAACTTGAATATACATTTTTGCAACAAGCCATTTATAATAAAGCGCCGATAAACATTGAGCTTAGAAGAATAGCAAAGATTTTAGCAACTTAATAATTTAAATTATAAATCAAGACATGAAAAAAATTGCAATTAATGGATTTGGTCGTATTGGTCGCTTAACTTTTCGTAATATTTTAAATAAATCATCACTTGATGTTATAGCCATAAATGACTTAACAGATACTGCAACTCTTGCGCATCTTTTAAAATATGACAGTGCCCATGGAGTGTTCCCAGGTTCAGTAGATTACACTCCAAATAGTCTAATTGTTAATGGTAAAGAAATTATAATTACTGCAGTTAGAAATCCATCCGAGCTCCCTTGGGGCAAATTAGGGATTGACATGGTTATTGAATCTACAGGCCTATTTACTTCTAAAGAACAGCTTGAAATGCATATCACCGCAGGAGCAAAAAAAGTAGGCCTATCTGCTCCCGCAAAGGAGAATGTTAAAACTATTGTTCTCGGCGTTAACGATCATCTATTGACAAATACTGATAAAAGCTTTAGTAATGCCTCATGCACTACAAATTGTCTCGCTCCAATGATGAAAGTCCTAAATGATAATTTTGGAGTGAAAAAAGGTTATATGCTTACTGTTCATGCTTATACGAATGATCAAAATCTGGTTGATAATTTTCATAAAAAATATCGACGAGGGAGATCGGCTGCCTTAAATATGGTTATCACAGAGACTGGCGCAGGTAAAGCAGTGACAAAAGCTCTACCATCATTTGAAGGAAAACTAACTTCGAATGCTATTCGAGTGCCCGTACCAAACGGCTCTCTGGCTATTCTTAATCTTAATTTAAGTTGTAAAACATCCGTTGTAGGGATAAACACCGTGATGAAAAAATATGCTTTGGAAGGCGATTTAGTTGAACAAATAAAATATGAAATTAATGATCCAAAAAATGACAACTCAAGAGTAATATAAAAAATATATTCAGGCTTTATTTTTTTGAGTATTTTTGCAAGAGAAAAAATGTACGAGAAGTAAGTTAATGCTTTATTAACATTCTTTTTTCTATTAAGAGCATACAAGTTAATACCCATTTTTCTGAGGCTCTCAATATCATCTGAAGGGCTATTGGCTATATCAGCAATTAATGAAACCTGATGAATCTTGCCCATTTGATTTGCAAGATTAACATGAGTTCTTAGAAAGAAATTTAGCTCGTTGACGACAAATACAATTTTCATAAAATATTATAATACGTCACATTGCGATTGAGAATTTCAATTTAAGATAATAAAAAGATAAGAAAATGTCAAAAGGAAACGGAGAGTTAACCCCTCTATTAGCTGGTATCGCAGGTAAATACTTACTTAAAAAGTACTTAATCTAAATTTCTATAATAGGTGGTATCACAGGAGCAATTGAGATTTCTTGCACCTATCCAACGGAGTACACTAAAACAGTGATGTAGCTTTATCCAGAGAAAAACAAGATGGGAGCCATCAATGTAGTTAAACACACTATTGGAGAGAGTGGATTTTTCGGACTTTACCGAGGATACTCCGCCCTCCTTTTGTTCTCAATTCCAAAGAACTACGTGAGATTCGGAGCTTTCCAGTATGCTGGAGCCAACTGCTTTACAAAGAAGGGAAGAATGGACAACTTCTGTAATGGTCTGATTGCTGGTGCCATGGAGAGTACCTTCGTTGTGACCCCTCAAGAGACTATCAAGACCAAGCTAGTCCACGATAAATTGTAAGAGACTCCAAAGTATCGTAACCTTTTCCACGGAATGTACGAGATCGTGAAAGCAAATGGCCTTGGTGGCCTCTATAAAGGCTATACTGCTACCCTGTTTAAGCAGAGTTCCAACCAAGGTATCAGGTTCTTAGTCTATACTGACACTGCCAAATTCCTTCAAAACTACATTTCAACCAAAGTCCTTTCTGACCTCTTGGCTGGAGGTTTTGCCGGATTCTGTAGCGTTATGGCGAATAACCCAGTTGATGTGATCAAAACTAGAATGCAAGGTGTTGACGCTGCCAAATATTCCGGATTCATGGACTGCGGCAGATAAATTATTTCAGAGGCTGGAGTCATGGGCTTCTATTCTGGAGTTAAACCAAGACTCGCAAGAGTCATTCTAGATGTCGCACTTACCTTCAGTATTTTTGGAGCTCTCAAGAGAAAGATCCAACAGTTCCTCATGCAGAGAAGGGAAAAATAGTCGGCCTGATTTTTGGTTAAAAAAACTGTCTAAACCGATTATAATATTTAAACTTTATTTCTGTGCAGAGGGGGTTTTGGGGTTTTGGGG
>ENA-OWPI01002825-OWPI01002825.1-marine-metagenome-genome-assembly--contig:-NODE-2825-length-15607-cov-3.344108_pt1 | contig 15607 bp, 19 predicted proteins | sample MGYA00238138_ERZ651775 | MGnify/ENA primary metagenome ERZ651775 (study PRJEB26906, sample SAMN06265043) | marine metagenome | isolation source: Helgoland LTER site | place: Germany:Helgoland, sampling...
CCTTAAATTATCAGCCTAACAATCATAGGCATTTACAAATGTATTTACCTCCAGTGTTGAAATATAAACGAGTCATTGCAATCATGCGGTTTAGGATTTCCGTGGAATATCAATACACATACATGATCTGCAACTGTGGTTTCACTGCCTTGATTTACATGCTTTCTGTATCTAAAATCATAGCCACCTTCTTTAGCTTGCCAACGATAACTGATTATTCTATTGTTGTCATAAAATGCAACATGCTCTTTTACTTTACTGTAAATGTAGTCTTGATCTCCATGCCATGGACACCTTGGATTGTTTATAATCTGTTTTAAATCAAAGTCTGTGTATACATAATTATATTTGCACGGATCAAACCACATTACACTGCTGTTTATTTTCCATCTACTGCTTTTCATTAGATATTGAAAGTCCCTAGCGGCCCAAAATCTATCTCTATTTACATTCCATAACCAATCCAGATTGCCTGTGATAACAGAATCTAAGTCAAAATACAACATCTGTGACCAGTCAGTATTCCAATGGTTACTGTTGAACAACTGTATCTTATACCACCAACTACGTTTAGGCCCTCTAACACCTTCCCATTCTTCTAAGTCATGACGTATATAATTTGCTGGCACAAACCTGTTGCTTTCAGTGAACACATGCATTCTAACTGTTGGAGTCAGATTACGTTCTAAACCGCGATAAAGTTTATCAACATAACTCCAGTCATAGAGAGTGTCATGTATTAGACAAGCACAATCAATTGTGTCGGTTACACTAGTGAGTCTTTTAATCTTTTTAGCCATAAACCTTCTGCTATTTCATCAACTGTATATTCAGTATGACTTATTTCCACAAGCCATTTTTCTTTGTTTTTCTTTTTTGGAGGATTTTCAATTTCTTCTAATGCAATACTCATTGGATATGCTAAACTTTTTGTATCAACTATCACATTTGAACCTGCTATCACTGCATTTATTCCTGGGCCACTTGAATGATTTATTACACAATGATAGTTGTAATCAATATTAAACGCATCATACGTGCTTTCAATCTGCATTGGTGTTTCAAGTGTACAGTTCTCTATTACTTTGTTCATTAACAACATTTTAAAACGTTGAGTTGGAATAAAAAATGGACAACGTGGATGGTATCTTACTACAATATGCCTTTCACTGTATTGCCTTATTTTGTGTATAAGATCTACTGTCCAATCTTCGAGACTAGGCATTCCTTCCCATTGCAAACTTTTATTATGTTGAGCCGCAATAAGAATTTTATCATTCAGTTTGTTTTTTTGTAAACTTACGCCGAGTTTTTTTGGTCGGTCATAATCTAAGTTTTCAGTATGACCATAGTAACCTTCTGAGGTGATATTGTTTACTGCAACTTTCCAAGTGACTTCACGTTCTAATGCACCTGCATCTATTATCACAACTGGCTTTCCGAGCGAACGATAGTGTTCATATGTTGATTTGTTCTTGCTCATCCTGCCATTCCATAGTATACTCCATATAACAACTGCATCACAGTCGAGGGAGTTTTCAACAGGTGTTATACCAGCATCTCGACAACTGTTTAAGAATGCTTCCATTACTGGTTTGCTATTCAGAGCACACTGCTCAGGATAATATGCTATGTTATTGATCAAAGGTTAAATACTCATATGAAACGTTATACAGTAATTACCACCTTTAATCAGCAGGGTCTTGAAAAATATGGCCAACGTTGTATCAGTACATTTGAACAGTTCTGGCCAGCAGAAGTTGATCTAATTGTGTACACAGAAAAATGTAATCCTCAAACCACCAAACCAAATGTTAGCACAGTTGAACTACTTGAAGCTAGTGAACACTGTCGAAATTTTGTTGCTAGACATAAAGACAATCCCGAAGCAAATGGTGGACAAGGTCCGCATAATCAAGGGCGTTGGTCTCCAAAAAAACATTTTAAATGGCAAGGTTTACGATTCAGTTACAAAGTTTTCAGCATTTATCATGCTATACAAAACATAGATACTGAATGGGTTATATGGTTAGATGCTGACACACTTACACACAATACAATCAGCATGGCATTTCTTGATAGTGTTTCACCAAAAAATTGTGTTACTACACATCTTGGCAGAGGCGAACGCTATCACAGTGAATGTGGATGGGTAGGCTACAACAAAACCAATCCTATGTGTCAAGACTTTGTTAAAGACTTTGCTAACATGTATATCAATGATACCATGTTTGACTATCCAGAATGGCACGACAGTTATCTATTTGACGTACAACGAAAACTGTATAGAGACAACCAAGGTGCATACTTCCATAATTTAAATCCTGATCCAGACCTAAAAGGTCTAGCAGGACATCCTTTTGTAAACAGCGAACTTGGTCGATACATGGATCATATGAAAGGCGAAAGAAAAAATTTAGGACATAGCGAACCACGTGATGTAAAAATGCACCTGGATTTGCCCTACTGGAAAGAAGTTAAAGGTGTTAGATAGTTTAATTTTCAGCATTGCACTTAGTACACATATTGGGCTAAATGATGATTTTAACAATGTTCATCCGCATGTTCAATACAAACACAAAAACAACTATATTGCAGGTATGTACTATAACAGCGACAGCAGGATAGGTGTTTATATTGGAAAAAAATATCAATATAAAGAATTTGTTGTAGAAGCAGGCATTGTACATGGATACAGAAGAATCAATGTTGCTCCAATGATCAAAGTAAATTACAAGGGATGGTATGTGGCACCAGGTGCTACTAAGGATGACGTAGGTTTAGTCACAGGATATGAGGTAAAGTTCTAATGTATCAAGCACACGGATGGTGGTTTGCAGACCAAGACACACATTTTGCACACATGATTGATAAGAATATCAAAAAAGGTGGTCCACCTACCTATCAAGAACCAGTGCGTCGTAAAAGTTTACAATTTGTAAGAGATTTTGGAGTTGCGGTTGATATAGGTGCAAATGTTGGATTGTGGAGCCGAGACCTAGCCTCCCATTTTTCGAGAGTAGTAGCAATTGAACCTGTAGAAGAATTTCAACAATGTTTGCGTAAAAACGTACCAATGGAAAACATTGAAATCTGGCCAATTGCACTCGGAACTGAAGATACTACAATAGATATGATTATCACAGAAGGTAATACAGGACATTCTCATATTGATAAAACAACCATTGGCACAGGTAAAGTAGACATGAAACGGCTAGATAGTTTATGGTTTGATAGAATTGACTATATGAAAATTGATTGCGAAGGCTATGAAATACAAATACTACAAGGTGGTGAACAAACAATACGCAACCTTCAACCAGTGATTGTAGTAGAGCAAAAATTACACACTGACACTGGTATTACCAAAGAAACACAGTATGGTGCAGTTGATCTTCTTAAAAGTTGGGGTGCTAGAGAACTAGGCCGGGTACGTAACGATTGTATCCTAGGTTGGTAGATACTGTTCAAAATGTCTATAGATGTCGCCATTTCTACTCTGTTCCAATGTCCAATGTGCTTGTGCTAAATCACAAAACCATTGTGTACGATCAGGAACTACAGGGTGCATGATGGTTTTTAGATTATGATTTGCAACGTCCCAGGTAACAGCACTTTCTTCTGTGACAAATGTAGGTATACCTTTAAGCACACTTAGCACACTGCTTGAACTATTGTAGAACACTGCACATCTTGCAGTTTTCATGCTTTGATGTAATGTAACATTGATACTATCAATAAGTTCAACATTAGGATATGCGTTTATCCAACTCCAATCGTGTTTGGTTTTTGTCCTATCTCTATTCAGATCACCTGGATGAGCTCTTACTTTTATTGGTTCGTTGGTACGACCTTGAATAAATTTGATAGTTTTTTTTAGCCAAAACTCCTGGTCAAAACCTTTTGCATTCCATCCATTGTCTCTTTGCAGACATACCAATATGTTTTCGCCACTGTTATGCCAAGGAGAATCAGATAAACCAAGACTTTGCTTGATCATGTTCCAGTGTTTATCTGTGCTATTCTTATTGGCATAGTTACCAGTATTCCAAAATACATTATCAAGACTGTAGCGAAGCCAAATGTTGCCGTGTGTGCTATGAAACTTAAAGCAACTACCGTCAATGCTCATTAGTTTTCCGCCAGTAAGGTCCTGCTGATGAATCACCGAATCTCTAAAATAAATGTGAGGACCACTGTAACTCATGCCTACCCATCCAAGTATTACTGCTAGACGACTATTATAAACCTGTCTGTTACGCAAATTTTCATCAACCAGAACTCTTACACCACAACGTTTTGCTCCTTCAGCAAAAGCTCGCATTACTTGAACTTTGATGTTGTGATTTTGTATCCTTGGTAGCGAGCCTAAATAGACTACTACATCATAGTCCCAGGTGGTCATTTTCTATTGTAAAATTCATTGAGTATACGCCATGCAGTTCCGTTTACCATTTCTCTTGGAGTAAACTGACCATATGCCAGGTTACAACAAAGTTGTCTAACTGCAGATTTTGTTGGCATAATTGGATTGTTGATCTTTCTTAGGTCGGTATTTGCCAATGGTGCGGCGGCGTTTGGTCCCATTGTAAACACAGGTTTTCCTAAAATCAGTGCTTCAACTGCGGCTATGCTATTGTATGTTACTAGACAATGCACATCACGTGATAGAGCCATTTCCATGGTATCTTCATTTGTGCGTATGTGTCGATTTTGTTTTTCACGTATAACAATTGGACGTTTTGTGTATTTTTTTATTTCTCTTACAGTTGAAGTAAGCCATTCTTGTAAATCCACTTTCCAAAAGTTCAGAGCTTTTTGACTTGGTGGACACACTAGTATATTTTCTCCAGGTGTATGTGTGTGTATTTCTGTGTTTGTTCGATTGAATCTGTCATCAGGACAATCTTTCCAAAGCGGAATGTTAAATTGCAAACTATTTTTTACACATCGATGGTATCGCTTGGTTTTTTCATTGCCAAAGTACCCTGTATCAATATAGTACCAGTCTCTTCCTTCTTGAACCGCTTGTTGTATCACTTTCTTTTTTGCAATTCCCCGAACAACAATAGGTGTACTCTTTGGTATATTCTCTAGATTTTTTGTACCTGCAAAAACTCCGTTTGCCCCTGTAATGAAGTTATCAAGGATTGCATCTTTTTTTGGTTGTTTTGTCACTTGTTCCTCCTCAACAAGTCCTGCATCTACAATTCCTACTACCTCTGGTTTATCAAACGCATCTATAAGTCTTTCAATGGCTTGTTTTCTATTTGTTTGTCGATAGATGCTATAAGGATCTTTTGCTTGCTCCAATAGAGACATAAGACTGCTATGTAGATCTTCTGACAAACTTATGCCAACAATCTCTGCTTTACTTTTGAGCAAAGAATTTTTGAAACTTTCGTGATATCTATTCCATACATCAGCATATGCACAATTCTCATGGTTAGGAAACCAAGGACCACCTTCTGTGTAGTGTAGCAAACTTGGCGAGCCATCTCTGCCTTCGACATACCAGCCAACTAACCAATTCCATTGTGGCCCAAGGGATCCAATGTGTTTATCTGACAACCAACTAAATCTATGCAAGTATGCACCTGTTATTGCTGGATCGTTCACTAGTTCTTTGGTTATTTTTTTGTTTGCCTTATGACCACAGTTCCATACAACCATTGAACTCCAGTTCTTACGTGGATAGGCAAGTTGTCGCTGGCCATCCATTTTTACACCTTCTGGCGGAGTGTAATCATGTTTTACACAACTAACTGCGTTGGTTGGATCAATTTCAGAAATAAGTTCTGCAATATCTGTGGTCAACACCATGTCACTATCCATAAAGATAGCAGTGCCTTCAAAATTGTTTAGTTCTGGAACAAGAAATCTTGTAAAAGTAAATTCAGTACTTGCAAGTTTATCAACTTCTCTCCAGTATAAACCACGTTTGCGTAAATCATTTTGTTTAAGCATAACAATATCAACTGGTATACTAGCATGTTCAAGGATACTGTATCTACAGACATCTGCGGCAATAGGTTCTCTACTATCCCAACCTATGTAGACTGTTAACATATTAGTCCTGTCTTTCTATATCATCTTCTGTGAGTTCAGCACCTTTCCACACTTCAATAATGTGTGCAGGTTCATTGGATTCATTTACACCTTTGTGCCAAACGTTTGCTGGAATATCAATAGGATTAGGTGGTGACAAATCCTTACGTAGGGGATCATCAGGTATTTTTCTGTTGCTTGTTAGTATATGTGCTTTACCGCTTACAAGATTCCATATTTCACTTCTATGTTTGTGACGTTGCATGCTTAGGCTACTGTGCGGATTTATTACAAGTTCTTTTACGGCAAAACCTTCGCCCTTGTAAAGTTCTCGATAGTGACCCCACGCTCTTTCGACTTTAGGAGCTTCCCAATCTTTGAGTATCCAACTGCTTGAATTCTTTTTATCTGTACCGCCAGTTCCAAAAGCAAAACTTACACCTTTTAATCCTGCTTTTTCTTCTAATGTAGTTCCTGGTTTCCTATCACCACCATTGGCAAAAACTATTCTTGCTTCAGGATTATACTCACGCATGTCCTTTATAAATCTAACGCAACTATCATCTTCGTCGTAGTCATCTTCGAAACCTACAACTTTATCTACCATACGTAGTTCGCTAATAATTGCGCCACGTTCATTAAGTGGCATGAAGAATCTGCCTTTCTTACGTTTTAACCAAGCATCACTGTTTATTCCTACAATCAAAAAATCTCCCATTGCTTTAGCCGCTTGCAAATAGGAAATGTGACCACTGTGCAGTGGATCAAAACCACCAGTAACCAGAACTATGGTTTGTTTCAAAGGTTTTTTATGGGCATCGTTGTAAGGTTTATTGTCTTCTTGGTCTTTTTTATTGTTCACTCGTTTTGGTAATTCAACCATTGTTTACCTCTTTGATTAATTCTTCCTTACGCATTTTCATCCAACTGATCGCAGTGTGTATATGTCCTGTTGCACTTGGACGTAAACAACTTTCTGCAAACTTGATTTCATCTTCTAGTATAAAAATACGTTCCATTTTTTGAACACGTGTTCTTGTCATTTCAGTGTCTATCATTATATACCTACTTAATCGTAGCCTTTGTTTCTTTTAACATTCCATGCAATTGCAGTTTGCAACCCACCTGGTTTATTATCGTTAACAACAATTCTTTCTCCATGATGTACGCCAAAAACTGCACGATCATAACGCAATTCATGACTATCAATAAAGGCCAAAGTCTTTTCCTTAGCAACTTCTTCACGAGCAGTCATTATTATGATCATGTCTTGCGTAGGAATCTTACTCCACATTTCTTTTACACCTGGTAAGAGTTTATCATCGTCATATGGATATCGATTTACTTCTGCTATTGTACCATCAACATCAATAATCCATGTGTGTCCTAAATTTTCACTTAGTTCAAACGGAAATACATCTGCAACCTTGCTTGTAGGATAGTCTGCTCTATCGTAATCAAAATCTTCTATCATTGTTGGCTCATGTCTATTAAATTTTTATCTAACCACGGTAGTAGTAAATCCTGTTGGCGTATACTCTCATATTTTGTAAGACTACTAACTGCTGATACAGGAAGTAGATTGGTTTCTTCTGCTAGTTGGTATAGGTTAGTTGTGTTAGGATCCATTGGCTCTGTGTTACTTTTATAAACAATTGCAAATATCCAAGGATCATTTATATCTTTTTTAAAGAATCCACTGTTGCAATCCCAACCATTGACGGCCAACATATAGATCAACATTGGTACAGTATAATGATATTTGTGATTGATTCTGAAATTGTATTCAAGAGTGTTAAACTCTACATTAGTTGTCTGCGGTACTGCAATTACCAACATAGCATCTTGGTTTGCAATGTGCCACCAGTTGTTGAGTGCTTTATATGGATCTAATATAAATTGTAATGTGTCATGACAAAAAAGTATATCAAATTTTTTCTTTGTTTCAGAAAATAATTCAGGTGAGCCTTTTTGAAAACTTATCCTCTTATGTTTCACATGCAGTCTATCGATATTGTTAACGCCTACACATTTGATGTTCAAAGGAATGGCTTGCTCATCGCGGGTTGTAGCATCAGCAAACCATTGTAAATTCATTGCTTCATTTTTGCAACCAAGATCAACAACACGTCCAATACTTTCCATAAAATCATCGTACTCATAGAATAAATCTAGTATGTGTTTTTTGCTATGATCGAACGCTGTCTGCTGGCTTGAGAAACTTGAGTAGTTCATTTTGTAATTTTTCAGTCTTTGTTTTCTGTACCGTGTACGCAGTTTTAGTTATCTGTTCTACTAGTTGTGCATTAGATTCTAATCTATTCCAGTGTTTTTGTCTTAGTGCGACTGTATCAAGATTGCTAAATCTATGTGCTTCTGCCACAACACTATCCATTCTTGTAAGTGGATCAGTGTCCTTGTCGTAACTGTGATCAATTAAGTCATCAAAAACATCAAAGCCTTGCTCGCGTATTTTTTCTACCAGTCTGGGTACTGCATACCAAATTGGAAATTGATGCCAAGCAAATGTTTTGTAACTTTTTTCTGTGATAAAAATATTTCTCCATGACAAACTATCTGTTTGATTACTTGTTTCAACAATTAGTTGAATTGGCGCAGTATAAAACAAGTTGTGCTCAGGATTATATTGTTCTGCTTCACCTGAACGATCATCTGCAACGTACATAGGATATGGATGCGGGCTTATTAATCGTCGCCATTCATCAGGAATAGTTTTTGGAAATGTTCCTAGTGTGATTCTGATGTCTGCAGGATCAAATGTGTCTAATACTTTTTTTGCTAGAGTGCAACGACTTTCACTCGCCCGTCGCATAAGCACTATTAACTTACGATCCATTTGCAGGTCTTGAAACTGAATATTTTGTTTTTTAAGTATAGCATGCCAACTTGCAATATATATTAATCTTTGTGTATTGCATTCAGCAGGATAAGGTAACCTGTCTGTATCCTCATAGCAACTAAAGAGCACACCAAACTGATTTATTGGAAAACCAAGCTCACTCAACATTAACCTAAAAGGTTCAACATCTTGTGCATTATGACCTTCCCAATTTGGGTTAACTATAATACAGTATTGTTTCAGTTCGTCGATGGTGAGATTAGCACGTTCTAAATCTTCAGTGAAAAGTTCACGCCAGTATTTTTTTACCTGACGCGAATATAAACGATCAAACTCGTGTTGTATCCATATGTTGTACCAAATAATTTGATCTTTGATACTAATACGATCTGGAATCATACTTGAACATCTTCCATTCCAGCAGTACGTAATCTAACAATATGTCCAAGTTGCCACTGTTTAGTGTCTAGACCTTTCATAATACCAAGATATTTGTTACGTAGTAATGCAACTTCGTTGATAAGAGTTTCAAAGTCTATTACTTCATCTTCGCCATCTACATATTTTTCTGCATCACGGCTGGTTAATGCACGAGCATATCCTTCTAGATATTTTTGAAAGTGTTTACGTCTTATTTGTCTTAGTTTAATATTTAGGTAGTTAAGTACCGCTTCAATTTCTTGCAGTTGATTAAATCGATGTTCTGTGAGTCCCGGCAATGCTTTAATATTTTTTTCAACAAGTCCGCCTACTCTACATTCACTCTTGGCTATTTCTAACTCATGTTCATAATGAGTTATAAAACCAGGAATCTCAGCAAGATTATTGGTTACTTTACTATACCACATATACTAGTACTCGTCGTAGTTAAATTCACCATCATCGTCGTATTGATCTAGTAGCTCGTCACGTTCATCTTCTTCGAGATCATCCTCTTCATGCTCGCCAAGATAATCGCCAACTGCTAGTTTAATGGCTCCGTCAAATTTAAATGCTTCTCTAATCTCTTCAGCACTATACTGTCCTATCAATGCTTCAACAACATGATTGGCAGCTTCTCTTATATCGCCTGTGTCGTGCATAAATTGTCTTGTTTCTTTCCATACCAGTGCGGCTAAGTCTAATGACACTATACGTTCTCCTCGTGTTGTGTTTCTTCTTCAGCAGGAGCGGCAATTTCTATTACCTCTTCTTCTGGAGTACTTAGCACTTCCTCAATTTTATTGAAGTCTAGCATTACCTTGTCTAAACAACCGTCTTCGTTGCGTTCCCATGCTTTACGAAACTGTAGTATCTCTTGATTGTCGCTAGTTAGGAAACGTAATCTGTTGCCTTGCTTTGTTAACAAGCCTGTTGCTTCTGCTAGATCAACAAGTCCGCTATAAGGATTCATACCTGTTTCATATGGAATCTTAACCTGTACACTCTCAAACGGTTTTGCATATCTAGTTTTCATAACTTTACATGCGGCACGTATACCTTTGACCTGTGATATCTTGTTGCCATCTTCGTCTTCTTTCAGTTTTAGTTTTCTCATTGCAACAACAATACTCGAAGCATAGATAAAGCCTTGTCCGCCACTGATCTTGTCGTCTGGGTCAAACATATCTTGTGATGCATATGTATGGTTAGTACATACCATTCCAACGTTGTAACTACCAAACATGTTTACAGTATTACGTACAAGTGCCGTAAGTGCTTTTGGCTTTCTACCCAAATCACCTTTTAAGTCACCTGAATCAAATTGATTGATATCTGTTGGTGTTAGCAACATACCTAAACTGTCAATAACAAACAATACCTTAGGACGTTCTCCATCAGGCAATGCTTTGTAGTCTTTCATAAATGTACTAACTGTTTTTGCTACATCATCGATCATGCTCATGCTAAGTTTTAATAACTTGCTTTCATCTGTATCTACACCAAGTGCATGTAACCACGATTCATCAAGTGCATTCTCACTATCAATTAACACAACAAATATTCCTTGCTCTTGTGCGGCTTTGACAATATTTCCGCTTGCAAAGTAACTTTTACCTGCTCCTGATTCTCCGGCAAATACTGTGACTTTTCCTAGTGGAACACCTTTGTTGAAGTCACCTGAGATAAGATAATTGAGTGCATAGTTTCCTGTTGAAATCCAGTCTGTTGGATCGTTGAAGCCAATTGACAGTCCGTCAATGCTTTTGGTAATGTCCTTGCGGAATTTGCTTACATCAAATGGTTTTGCCATGTTACTTTTCCTCTATTTTAATTGTAAAACTATTACTCTTATTGTTATACACTATTTGCTTATGGTCTGTCAACTTATTTTTATAATCTATTAGGTTGCCAATGTTTAGAAAATCTCCGCTTGGTATTTTGTTTAATTTCTTGCACCATTCGACATATTCCTTACTTAGAGGAATAGTTTGCGGTCTGCATAAACTTATATCAACATATCCAAGTAATTCATTGAATGTATTCTCATCATTGGCTTGTAAAGAATCATCTAATGTATTAAATTTGTTGTATAGTGTTCTTCCTAAATGGTTAAATGCTATTTTAAAATTGCAAATATCATTTGTACATCTATCCTCAGAAAAAGGATTGTCCATGTGTAAATATTTGTTGTCTGTGCTGCAACGTATATTATTAAATTGACTTTCTAACTGGTGTACTCTAGTATTTAGACTGTAGTAATGTTCTTCTTTTCCAATTTTGTATAATACATTATTCCAATCTGGAAACAGATTATCGTCAGGATAATAATCCAACAACCCTTTACTTTTTACATCTACCTTAATATTAAATTGTGCGTTAGCCCAGTCAGCATGTAATTTGTTTAACACATGCTGATTGAAATAGTCATGATCTTTGTATACGTCAAATTTGCAATCTGTATAGTATTCAAAATATTCATTTATTTCATTAATAAGCGGCGTTAAATTGTGATTCATAAAAGTTTTATTAGATTTGAATTTATTTTGACCTTGTTTATTGAGATTGTCAACATAATAGGTCAAAATGTCACTATTTGTATCTGATTCAAACGATAATATATCACCAGAGTTTTCGTAAACTAAATCAAATCTCATTATTGCTCCAAAGAAAAATGAGGGCAAGGAGAAAGGAAAAAACCTTGCCCTCCTTTGCCGTTAAGATGAAGACTGTCTGCTACGAATCATAGCAAGTATATCTTCGGCTTTCTGTCCACTACCAGCTGGGGAAGCCGGTGTTTGGACTGGTGCAGTTGGAGTTGCACCCATCTCTTCAGGTGTAGCAACCGGAGCAGGAGCCGTTTCCGCTACCGGAGTTGGTGCCGGAGCACTAACTTCTACAGGTGTTGCTGTTGCTGATGCAGCCGCCGCCATTACTGGAGCTGGTGCTGTTCCTTCAGGCTTTTGCATACCTGCTGGACGAAAGTATGATCCCCAACGATCAACATCATATGCTTGACCATCTACTGATGCTTCAAACATTTCTTTCATCACTTTTAGTTCTTCTTCACCTGGACGTTTAGGTAGGAAGTCACCTAAATTATATAAACCTTGTGAGTCAATAGCCTTGGCTTCTGCTTCTGTAAGTGCAGTTTCTTTCCTTGCCCATTTACTTGTGCTATAGTCAGCATAACCACCTTTGGAAGTTTTACTGATTCTGAAGTCCAAGCCTCTAGCATAATCTGTTGGCAATTCCTCTAGTTCAGGATCCATCAATGCACTTTTAATAATTTGGAATATCTGTGGCCCAATTATGAAACGTCTGATAGACTTATCTGACTTGTCATCTGCTATAGGATTCTCTCTTACAAATCCTTGCATAATGTAACTACGTTTCTTCCAATACTTACGACCCATGTCTTCTAGTGATTTATCTTTGAACCATGGACGTACTTCAGTTAGGATTGGACAAGTATCACCCCACATCTCAACACAAGGAACCTGTACTTGAACACTCTTACTGTCCATCTGTCCTTTGACGCCATTGAATGGGAGTTTGATCATTGCACGTTCAATCCAAAAGAACGTGTTGGAATTGTCTGCATCAGGAAGGAAACGTAGTGTTGCACTATCGCCTTCGTTCATGTTCCAATGTGGGTAAATTGCGTTATCGCCGCCGCTTGTTTGATTACCTTGCTTGTTATCTGCCGCTGCAAGGCGAGCTCTTATTTCTGCTAATGAAGCCATTTTATTTCTCCTATTGCCTACGAGTAGCAACTACTACTCTATCATTTGCCTGTTTATGTTTGTCAACAAATAATGCAACTACATTACTTGCACTTTTATTTAGCATAGACACACCAGTTGGTGTAGTTTTATGTCGCATAAAATTAAACATGCTTTATAATAGCATGATAGTAGGAGAAATCAACTGTTTTGGTAAAATTACTTATTTACGATGTATAGCATTCTTTCGAGCATTGGATCACGTTCTGCTTTAAGTGCTTCTTTGCCAGTGTCAATGTCTTGTGTTTCTTTGGTTACTGATTTTGCTTTCATCCAACCTTGTAGTTGAGCAATTTCTTTATCATAAGTTGCTTTTGCTTTGTCAGTATCCATCTTTGCCTTCATATACTTTGCATACTTTATTGCAGCTTTGAGGTCTGCTGGTGAACTATCTTTGGTTGGATTGATTACTTCAGGTGGACTCTTTGCTTCGTTAACCTGTCCACTGAGCCTACGCATATCTGACATCGCAGCATCTTCTTCAGTTATGTCCTCAGAATCTAAATCATCCTGGGCCATTGGATCAACTGCTTTTTCGTTATCAGTGCCATCTTGGTCGTTTGGATTTACAAAACTATCCATGCCTTCTTCAACACGTACAACTTCACCACAACTGGTACATCTGCCATCAGCGTCACCATCCCCATCGTGTATTGGGGCATCACAACACATACTTAATTCTTCTTCTGCTTCTTCAATGTCTGAACCGCCAGCAGTTTTAACTACATCTTGTCCGCCCATGCCCATTTCTAAACTGCGTTGCTTGCCCGCGGCTGCATTGGCCTGTCCTTGTTCATATCCACTTGCTGGTTCTTCTTGTGTAGGTGATTCACTTACGTTAACATCTATGTCAACGCCAAGTTCTTGGGCACGTGCCTTTACTAATTCTCTACAATCTGCATCTGGATCTTTGTCTGCTAGTTCACCAATGTCATCAAACAAACTGTCATCGCCGATTAGATCATACAGTTGTTCTGAAGCATACTCGCCATCAGGTCCACATGGTAGAGGCTTTGACATAAGCTCTTGTAGCCTTGCCATGTCTTCTGCAGTTTCTGGCAATGCCCATGTACCTTCCATAATTTGGTTGGTCCAGTTTTCAAATTGGTTTGCTTCTTTCATTGTGCTTTCCTTTATTTTTGCTAGTATAGGCAATGCTTCTTCGATACGGCTATCAACTGCACTGTTTACAAATACTTCTCTTACACTTTCAATTGTTTCGTCTAATTCTGTTGCTACTGCTGGATCATATGTAGAAAATATTTCTTTGTATCCACGTTTGCCAATCATCTTCTTGGCTTTGCGTTTTAGATCTGCATAATGCTTTACTGCATCTTCTACTATGTCTAGTGCTTGTTCGTTTTGTGCAAACGCATTACTGCGACTTGCTCTTACAAACTTGCCTAGTGTTTTGATTTCATTTATTGTTTCGCTTATGTACTGTCCAAATGCATCATAGGGTGTACCACCTTCACTTACGTGACGTGCCATTGCTTTAGCACCAGCAATACTTTCAAAAGGCATGCGAAATCTTTCGCCTTGACTATTTTCAACAAACAAACTTGCAATATTTCTAAAACGTTGTTCGCCTTCGCCAATAGCACGTGAGTGTTGTATTACAACTTTTGCTTTGCCAGGTTGATTGCTATAGCTCTTGCTTTTGCCTTGAGCTTTCCATGCTTCCATAATCAGGCTCTCACTGATATCAGCCATACTCGCCATTTGATATTTTAGTTTGTTCATATTGTTCAAACTGAATGTAAGTAGGTTGCGTTTTGCAGTTTGTCTAAGCATAGCAAGAAAATCGTACCAATCTCCCTTATCTCCAGGATCCATACCTTTGCCTAAGTTATCACCATAGTAGATTTCTAAATCATTGTCTCCGTTGATTAACACAACAACCGTGCCATACTCATTACCGTTTGCAGAAAAAACAAAAGAGAAAAGGTCTGCTTCACTAGGATTTACAGTAGGTTTACCCATTGAATTCAAGCTCTTTGGATCAAAGTCTTTGGTGACTAAAAGGTCGTATATTTGTTGTGATGCTGTGTTTTCTTGTGCCATGTACGTATTTATTAAAACATTGCCACAAACGGCATTGGTTCAATATTCTCCTCGCTAAAATCTGTAAGGTGTGAGTCAAGTTCTTTATGATAACTTGTAAGAACCTGTAGCATACGAATCGCTAGAAGCGTACTCATTACTAAATCGTCTGTTTCGCCGGGCTTGCCTGCATAACTTGTGCCATGTGCAACAAAGTTCTTCAATTCACCAATCAAACTAGGCGAACTTATAGTCATCTTGTTTGTTTCAACTAATGTTTTTAACTTGGCACAGGCTGCTATTTTACTTTTATTAGTTGTGTTAAATCCTTTTCTGTATCTTCTTACATGTCCTTTTCTAATAGGCTCACTTAAGAATAGTCCATGAAAATTTTCTTCGCCGACATCATTGATAACAACCAACGCTGCTTCTCCTAGTGTATTATTTTCTA
>ENA-OWPI01002831-OWPI01002831.1-marine-metagenome-genome-assembly--contig:-NODE-2831-length-15594-cov-11.325965_pt1 | contig 15594 bp, 11 predicted proteins | sample MGYA00238138_ERZ651775 | MGnify/ENA primary metagenome ERZ651775 (study PRJEB26906, sample SAMN06265043) | marine metagenome | isolation source: Helgoland LTER site | place: Germany:Helgoland, sampling...
TCTTGTAACAGTAGCAGGTGAGATATCTGTAACTACACTAGATATTGGTGGTACTAATGTAACATCTACAGCTGCAGAACTTAACATACTTGATGGTGTGACAGCAACTGCATCAGAATTAAACCACAGTGACACAGGAGCTTCTGTAGGTACGGTTGTAGCAAGTAAAGTAGTTACAGTAGATGCAAACAAAGATGTAGCATCCTTTAGAAACATAACTCTCACAGGTGAATTAGATGCAGGGTCACTAGACGTTAGTGGCGATGTTGACATTGATGGAACACTAGAAGCTGATGCAATTACAGTCAATGGTACTGCTCTATCAAGTGTTATAGCAGGTACAACAGTAGCAAATGCTACATTATCAGCGACAACAACAGTTACAGACAGTACAGCTAATACAAACTTTCCTATAGTATTCCATGACGAATCAAATGGTTTGTTAGACGATACAGGAGCATTAAGATATAACCCAAGCACAGGTGAGCTACTTGTACCTAAACTAACTGTAGCAGGTACAACAACTACTGTAGACACAGTTACAATGAACGCAGAAAATGCAATAGTATTTGAAGGTGCTACTGCAGATGCTCACGAGACTACACTTACTATTATAGACCCAACAGCAGACAGAACAATTAACTTACCAAACGTATCAGGTACAATACCTGTATTAGCTGCTGTAAGCACTACACAGATATCATCTACTCCTGAAGAATTAAATCTATTAGATGGAGTAACTGCAACTACATCTGAATTAAATCACAACGACTTAGGTGCTTCTGTGGGTACAGTCGTTGCAAATAAATCTGTAACGGTTGATGCAAACAAAGACGTATCATCTTTTAGAAATATTACACTAACAGGTGAACTTGATGCAGGTTCATTAGATGTAAGTGGTAATGTAGATGTAGATGGTACAACTAATTTAGATGTTGTAGATATAGATGGTGCAGTTCAAATTGATCCCGCAGGAATTGTAGATTTTATAAATGCTAACCAAGGTTCAGTAAGTATTAGTACAATTGAATCTATTAGATTTAGAACAAATGCTGAAATTATATCCAATAGTACTAACACATTCCAAGTTCAATTTGTTGCTCAAGGATGGGATGAAACCAACGAGCAACTCACTTTAGAAGAAGTCCTTAATACTGAAACATCTCAACTTATAGGTGGAGTACAAAAAGCTATCTTCAGTAATGCAATAAGCCCTATAAAGCAAACACCTTTACAATTACCTGATGGTGGTGATCCAGATAAGTATATAAAATTATTTTTTAGAATAAAATTAATCCTTGTAATGAGAATGATTCTCATTTACAATTGTAAATAATTCTCATTAAGATTAACTTAAGTTTTAGGAGTTTACAGAAAATGGATTTAAAGAAAAAAGTTTTAGCGCTAACGGTTCTTTCAGCATTCAGCGTTTCAGCAATGGCGAATACCCCAACTAACGAAGAGATCATGCAAATGATGAAAGAAATGAAAGAAGAAATAGCAGAGCTTAGGAAAGAAAATGAGTCTCTGAAAGGTGAGGTTGAGGATGTTGCAGGTTCTGTAGAAGATGTTGCTGTTGCAACGGATGAGGCAATTAAAGCGCAAGTGAAGCTGTCAAACAAAACAACGATCGGTGGTTATGGTGAATTGCACTATAACAATCTAAGGGATCAAAAAGGTCAGAGCAACAAGCATGAAATAGATTTTCATCGTTTTGTATTATTCATCAATCATGAATATAACGATAAGTTAAGGTTTGTGTCAGAGCTTGAATTAGAGCACAGTGTTTCTGGTGATGATCAGGTGGGTGAAGTAGAGCTTGAGCAAGCCTATGTCCAATATGATCTGACTAATACAACAAGTTTAGTGGGTGGGTTATTTATCATGCCAGTGGGTATATTAAACGAAACCCATGAACCACCAACTTTTTATGGCGTTGAAAGAAATAATGTTGAGAAATATATTGTGCCTTCAACCTGGTGGGAAGGCGGTGCAATGGTGCAACATGAGGTTATGGATGGACTCGGTTTAGATTTGGCCGTAACTTCTGGCCTCAAAGCTAAAAGTGATACAGATTTCGATGTTAGGGATGGTCGACAAAAGGTTGGTAAGGCAGACGCACGTAAATTAGCATATACAGGACGTTTAAAATATACCGCTATCCCCGGCCTTGAGTTAGCTGGAACAATTAACTATCAGGACAATTTTTCTCAAGATGCTATTGAGGGAGTAGGTTCTGCAACGCTTTATGAAGCACACGTTATTTATAATAGAGATCAATTTGGGTTGAGGGCTTTGTATGCAACTTGGGATATAGAAGGATCAACTGTAAAGTCTTTAGGCCAGGATAAACAGTATGGCTACTATGTTGAACCTTCATACCGATTTAGCATTTATGGTGAAGATTTAGGGGCATTTACTCGATACAGTTATTTCGATAATACAGCTGGCAGCGCGTCTGCAACAAATAACGAGACACAACAATATGATATAGGCTTAAACTGGTGGGTTGATAAAGATGTGGTTGTGAAAGTTGACTACCAAATCCAAGATGTAGGCTCAGGTGTTGATACAGAACTTGATGGCCTCAATGTAGGGCTTGGATATCAGTTTTAGTTTGCGTAAATTAAATTGAGAATAAAATGACGGCGTTAGATAAAAATTACTTACTATGGCTTTTAAAAGAAATTCAAAAAAGCGAAAGTCTATGGAAAGATGAATTAGGTTATGCTGTGAAATTGATACAACAAAAGAAAGAAGACCATTTATAGATAATTTAAATAAAAAATTTATGCTTTCCTTGATATGGATGATGTTAATAACTTTATTATTAGCATCATCTTTGCATGCACGCGGCATTTATCAAACTGATAAAGATTTCTTAGCAGAAGTTTATGACAACAGCCCACCGAAAAGTAAATCCATTATGCTGTTGGGTGATTTAAGAAAATCTGTTGAGAAAATATTAGGGCACCCTTATGCTTCGTTAAGAATTCGGTATTGGAATAAGGATGATAAAACTGCATGGATTTTAGAGGAGATAGGAAAAACAGAGCCCATTACCTTTGGGGTGGTGATAAAAGACAGTAAAATACAAATGATAAAGGTTTTAGAATTCAGAGAGATACGGGGTTGGGAAGTAAGGTACCCAGCGTTTACAAAACAGTTTATTGGGGCGAGTTTGAATAAAATGAAGTTAGATCGAAATATTGATGGGGTTTCTGGCGCTACTTTATCTGTTTGGGCAATGACATCCATAGCTGAACTATCACTTTACCTTGATGAACATTTAAAAAATAAATGAAAAAAATAAGAATTACCAAGAAGTCAATTAATCAAATTCATAAATTCACAGGCATTGCTGTTTGTGTTTTTTTGATTCATTTGTCAATCACAGGCATATTTCTAAATCACACAGAAGATTTAGGCTTGGATGAAAAATACACCGCCTCACCCATAATTTTAGCTTTGTATAATATTTCAATACCAAACAAGGCAGAATCTTTTTTGGTAGACAATAATTTTATATCAAGGTTTGGCGACCAAGTTTTTATAGAAAATCAACCTGTCGTAAAAAGTGAAGAGCCCATCATAGGGTCAGTTTTTTCTCAACAGATTTTATTCATCGCCTTTCAAAATGAGATGGTTTTACTTACTCAAGAGGGAGAGTTAATCGAGAGAGTGACTTCCGCAGCTGGAATCCCAGAAAATATTGAAAAGCTCGGGGCATCGGAGGATATTATTTACCTCAAGGCGAATAATCAAATATGGGAGTCTAGTGATCAAGCCCAAACATGGGCGCTCACTGATGCAGCTTTTAATGATTGGAGCAGGGAGGCTCTCATGCCTGATGAAAAAATTAAACAAGTCGAGTCCTATTTTTCAGGAAAAGGCGTTTCATTGGAGCAATTTTTTTTAGACCTTCATAATGGAAACATTATTAAAAATGTTGGAAAGTGGTTTTTGGATCTTATCGCAATCTTTTTATTATTGCTCTCAATTTCAGGTATTTGGATTTGGTTGAAAAAAAGACGTTACTAAGCTTTATTCCCTAATTGTAAGTTTTCATCTAGTATTTCATTTATGACTTATTTGAAATGCAAATATCTAATAAAAATAATTGCTCACTTTTGGATAATTTTTTTTCTGAATTTTGCCCATGCATCGGAAAGCGAGGAGCTTAAATTGTCTTCAGAAAACTATTTTGCGATTAACATGGCATGCGACTCATACGATTTAATCGATGGTAATAAATACTGTGTAAAAGAATCTATGATTCCACTGAATTCATGTGGCGAGCAGTCAGATTGGCCTTGCATGGATCCAGAGGGTTGCTTAGGCATAACTCAATTTATAAAGGAATAATATGACTTTTTTAAAACAATGTTTAATTGTAATTAGTCTTCTTTTACCTTTATCTATGAGTGCTTCTGAGGATTTAAAATATAACTATGAACATGACAGCCTAGGTGACAGGGATGATGCAGAAGGTGATGTGACTTTTCGGTCTCATAAAGATAATGCAACTACTTTTGAGTATGCACACGTCAATATAAATTGGAAAGGCGGCTTTTTTAAATCAAGTATTACTGATGACTTTATTCAAAAAAAAGAAATAAAAAATGGCTTGGTACTTTATGACATTGTCGAGGGAAATCAAAAAAAAGGCTACAGTGTGTTTGCAAGGCATATCCAGGTTAATAATTATCCTGTTGGCTTTGAAACCAAAAAGATTATCAATGACGAGGGCAGACATCCTGATTTTAGTGATTATGATTGGATCTTTAAATTTAAGGCAGAGCGTGTTGAAAATTTACAGATCAATGGCCGCTCACATAAGGCATTATTCACTAAATTATGGGGATCTCGACCCACCAGCACCACAAACTGTCAGATGACACAGCCAGGTATGAATTTTTCCAACTCGATGGGAGAGATTTACGTTGAAACCTGGTTTGATTTAAAGGACAGTAAATTACTAAAACAAGTATTTACTAAATACGGTTGTGTTCCATCCAAAAGATTGATTTCAAAAGAAACATGGACATTAGCCAATTAAACAGTACCTTTAATCATTTTTTCTCTTGAAGCGGGTGTTTCTAAACTAATTTTACCTAACAGCCCTTGCCTATAATCATTAATAAAACTAATGGCAGCTTTTTCAAGGTTTGACTTTCCTTTTTTTAAAACAAACCCACGTTGCTTTGCGATGCTCTCTAAAAATAATTCATCATCAGGGAAGGGTGATTCAAGCCCATACTTTTTCGTTATTGATTCTGGATATCTCAGTTTAATGACATCAGCCAACTCGAGTGCTGTTTCAATTTCGTCATAGGCATTTGCCCCGATATTATTTGAGGCTGCTAAAAAAAATCCATCAAGCTCATAGCTGATTTTAGGCCACATCATTCCTGGCGTATCAGTCAAAATGGTCTCTTTATTTATTTCGATTCTTTGCTGACTCTTTGTAACTGCTGGGATATCACCTACCTTAGCAATTTTTTTGTGATGCAGTGCGTTGATGATAGTGGACTTACCTACGTTAGGAACTCCCATTATCATGATTCTTAAAGGCTTGATAGCAGAGTCTCGATGAGGCGCAAGCTTTTGACATTGCGGAATTATCTGCTTTATATCATGTTTATTTTTTGCAGAGACTGTAATGGCTTGAGTTTTGGGTTGATTATTAAAGTAATCAAGCCAATGTTTTGTGATTTCAGGATCTGCTAAATCTGATTTATTAAGAATTTTAAGGTGAGGTCTTTGTCTAGCCGCCCGAATATTTTTAATAATAGGGTTGACCGAGCTTCCAGGAATTCTTGCATCAAGGACCTCAACGATTACATCATTAATCTCCATTGCCTTTTCTGCATTATTTTTTGCTGCGGTCATATGACCTGGAAACCACTGAATACTCATAACTCTACCTTTATTTTTTAGTTATACCTTTGTTCTAATTCATCATGAGTGAATTGAGATTGAGGTAAACTATCAACTATGCAAATACTTGATGAAATGAAACCGCAACAGTCGCCTGAGCTTCTCAAATCTTTACATATTTTAACCCGAGATGGAAAAATTAATCAGGATTCAAGAAGAAAGCTCAAGCAGGTCTATCATTTATATAACTTTATTGAACCGATTTTAGAAAAACTAAACAAGGAAAATGAACAATATTCGATTGTTGATCATGGCTGTGGCAAATCATATTTGGGTTTTATTTTGTATGATCTTTTTATTAAACAAAATTCAGGAAAAGTGATTGGTATTGATGCCAGAGAAGAGCTTGTTGAAAATGCCAAAGGGTTAGCAAAAAAACTAAAATTTGATCGTATGGATTTTATTAATAGCGCTATAGCAGACGCTGAAAATTTAATTGATGAGAATGTTGATATGGTGACGGCGTTGCATGCTTGTGATACTGCAACCGACGATGCTATTTTTTTTGGTTTAAAAAGACGCGCAAAATATTTTTTTCTGATTCCATGTTGCCAAGCAGAGGTTGCTAGAATTATGAAAAAAAATAAATCAACCGCGCTCAAAGATTCCATTACCGAGCTTTGGCGACATCCAATTCATACAAGAGAATTAGGCAGTCACCTAACAAATGTTTTAAGGTGCCTTTTGCTTGAGTCACAAGGTTACAAATTAACGGTGACTGAACTTGTGGGTTGGGAGCACTCCATGAAAAATGAATTAATCATTGCAGAGTATGTTGGTGTAAAAAAAGGGAACGCGCAAGCACGGATTTTAGAGATTTTAGGTTTGTTTAATCTGCAGGAATTAGAACCTAAATTTATTATATAATTTTTTAAATAATAATGAAATATAACAATATAAACAATAATTTATATATAAAATATAATGTAAATTATCAAATATATTTGATGATAATATTATGAATATTCATTACCCACCCTCGCTTCCGGTCAGTCAGCAAGTTGAAAAAATAAAAAAGACAATCGCTGATAATCAAATCACAATCCTTTGCGGTGAAACCGGCTCTGGAAAAACAACACAGCTTCCCAAAATTTGTCTTTCCATGGGCAGGGGTAAGGATAAATTTATCGGCCATACGCAACCAAGAAGGATAGCAGCAAGGTCGGTAGCGACAAGAATTGCCAGTGAACTAGAAGTGAATTTAGGAGAACAGGTCGGCTTTAAAGTTAGGTTTGCTGACAAAACTTCTAAAGGGACATCTATCAAAGTAATGACCGATGGAATTTTACTTGCCGAAACTCAAAAAGACCCCAAGCTTTTACAATACGACACATTGATTATTGATGAGGCGCATGAGAGAAGTCTTAATATTGATTTTTTGTTGGGCTACATCAAAAATCTTTTACCTAAAAGGCCGGATTTAAAAATTATTATTACCAGTGCAACCATCGATGTTGACAAATTCTCTGAACATTTTAACCAAGCACCGATCATTCAAGTTTCAGGTCGAACCTTTCCAGTCGATATTGTTTATCGCCCTTTGAGACAAATAAGTAAAGAGGTGGTTGAAAATATTGAGGACGCAATATTATCCAGCATCAACGATCTTCCAGGGGGCAGCAAGGGTGATATTTTAATTTTTTTACCGGGCGAAAGAGATATTCATGACATCAAGAAGTTCTTATCTGATCAATTAAAAAATAGATTTGAGATCTTGCCATTATTTTCTCGATTGCCGGTTAAAGAGCAACAGAAAATTTTTAAACAAGGCACCTCAAGGAGAATTATTTTAACCACCAATATTGCCGAAACTTCTCTGACGGTGCCAGGTATTAAATATGTGATCGATGTAGGACTTGCCAGGATCATTCGTTACAACCCAAGACTTAAAATAGAACAGCTTCTGATTGAAAAAATATCTCAAGCATCAGCTAACCAGCGGTCAGGGCGGTGTGGAAGAATATCTCCAGGAGTTTGTATACGCTTATATGACGAGGAGGATTTTGATCTCAGGCCAGCATTTACCGATCCTGAGATTATGCGAACTTCATTGGCTTCTGTTATTTTAAAAATGGCATCACTGCATTTGGGTCCGGTTCATGAGTTTCCATTTCTACAACCGCCTATAAATAAGTTTATCCAAGATGGTTATCAATTACTTTACGAATTGGATGCAGTCGATAGAGATTTCAAAATTTTACCGATGGGGCATGAGCTGGCAAAGTTACCCCTTGATCCATCCTTGGGTAGAATTTTAATTGAGTCTAATAAACAAGCCTGCTTGAATGAAATTTTAATCATTATTAGCGCTTTAAGTATTTCTGATCCCAGAGAAAGGCCCTTAGATAAATCAGAAAAAGCAGACCAAGCGCATTTATTGTTCCATGACCCCGAATCGGGTTTTATGAGCTTTATAAAACTATGGAAATTGTTAGATGAAAAAATCACTATAAAAAGTGGGAAAGGCTTACGGAATTTTTGTCAGCAATACTTCGTGTCCTATACAAGAATTAGGGAGTGGCAAGAACTTTATAAGCAACTGTATGAGATGACAAAAGAGCTTGGGTTTAAGGCAAGCAAAAAAGAAGTCACCTATGAACAAATTCATCTTTCTCTTCTATCTGGATTGTTGGGAAATATTGGCACGAAAATTATCGATAGCTATGAATATGCAGGCACAAGGGGTATTAAATTTTTAATTGGACCCACGCTATTTAGAAAGAAAAATTATAAATGGATAATGGCCGCTGAAATTATTGATACAGGCAAGTTGTATGCCCAATGCATTGCAAAAATTGAAGTAGATTGGGTGGAGCGACTTTCAAAGCATCTAGTGGATTATGAATATTACAGCCCAAGGTGGAATCCAAAACTCAATCGGGTCGATGCAACCCAAAAGACATTGCTGTATGGCTTAGTCATCAATGCAAATAAAACCGTTCATTACGGCGCAATTAATTTAGAGGAGTCACGATCCATTTTTATAAGACAAGGCCTTGTTGAAAATCAATATGAATCTTCAGCCCCCTTTTGGGCGCATAACCAAAAGTTAATTGATGAAGTAAAGCAACTTGAGCATAAGTCACGACGTCAAGACATTTTAATCAATGATGACATTTTGTTTGATTTTTACGACAGTAAAATTTCACAAGAAATCATGAATGGAGCAGGTTTCGAATTTTGGCGAAAAGGTGTTGAAAAAGATGCACCTCAATTTTTATATCTTACTAAAGAATACTTGATGCAAAAAAATGCAGATCAGATCGATGATGTGCAGTTCCCTGATCAGATTAATCGAAATAATATCAATGTAAATTTAAATTATCATTTTGAACCGAATCACCCGATGGATGGATTAACCGCAACTTTTCCTTATCACGGTTTAAGCCAAATTAAGCAAGAGTCATTTGATTGGTTAGTGCCGGGTATGATTCGAGAAAAGGTACTCAATATATTTAAATTATTGCCTAAGCCTATCCGGACACAACTCACACCCTTGCCTAAAACAATCACAGAGTTTTTAGTCGAGGCAGATACAAAAAATAATTTCAATGAGGAGCTTACGAATTTCATAAGAAAAAAAACGAATTCTAGTTTTAGGGTGGAATCTAGCTTGGTTAAAAAAATACCGATGCACCTAAAGGTTAACTTCACGATAACAGATGATGAGGGTGTTGAGATTGATACCTCAAAAGAGCTGGCTGAGTTACAAACGGCACATAAAGAGAAGGTCACTGAGGTGATAGAGGAGGTTGCATTTGATATCGAGAGAAATGGCTTAGTTTTTTGGCCAGAGCTTGATATCCCAGAAACAGTGAGTGCCAAAAGGCAGGATGAAATAATTGTCGGCTATCCTGCATTGACGCCGAATGAATCTGATGTTGATTTAAAGGTGTTGGACAATGAGAGTGAAGCGATTGCCTTACATAAGTTGGGGGTGAGAAAACTGCTCACACTTCAACTCAAGGAACGTATAAAAGTTTTAAAAAAAACACCACCGCAATTTGAACAATACGGACTCGCCTTAAAGACCTATATTGGGGCAGATGCTTTAAAAGAAAATTTTATGGAAATTGTACTTAATGAGTCAATGAATTGGGATCAGCCGATACCGAGAACAAAAAAAGCTTTTGAAGCACTGGCTGCATATGCAAAGAAAAGAATAGGGGAGGTCATTATTGAGCTTTCTAAAAGTCTTACACTGATTGCTGAAAGCTATCATGCGATTTCTCTGGCTTTAAAAAAACAAAATAATTTAACTTCAATTTTTAAAGAAGACATTGAAGAGCAGTTAGAACTTTTATTACCGGCTTATGAGCCCCCATTATTTGTTTATGATCAACTAAAAAATTTCCCTAGGTATCTGACAGCATTAAAACTTCGTATTGAAAAATTTCATCAGCGTCAAGAAAAGGATACAGAAGCGTTACAGGGAATCAGGCGACTCCAAGATAAATGGATTGAGAAGGTGATTCATTTTGTAGAAAATGATGAGGCAGTGCCAGATATGTATGTGGATTTTCAATACGCGCTGCAGGAGTTAAGAGTCTCATTATTTGCACAAGAATTAAAAACGCTTTATCCCATCTCACTGAAAAGAGTCGAGAAGCAATGGCATGAGATGATGTTGAAATGATCAATAAGATAAAAAAAATAATCGGGCTGATGAGTGAGAAAAATATCCCCAAGCGCGAGGGTGAGTTTTTTGAAATGACGGTCGACATGAGTGAAACAAATGACGTGCGATCAATGCACATTGGTTCACCCACCATACAAAGCTCAATGAGAATTAGTGACCCATATCACCTAGAACTCGGTTATACGCAAATTATGGCCTTGGCTGCTATTTTCTTAGATAAGCCGAAAGAGTTACTTTTTGTTGGGCTTGGGGGTGCGGCCATCCAAAAATTTTTTTACAAATGGTATAAAAAAGCTAACTGCCTCACCATAGAAATTAATCCGAGCGCTATCAATGTAGCGAAGCAATTTTTTAAAATACCTCAAAGCTCGAAGCGCTTTAAAATTATTCAAGATGACGGCATTGAATATATTAAAAATTCGGAAGATAAATTTGACCTCATTTTATCTGATGCATTCGAGGAGTATGGCTTGCCCGAAGTATTTTGTGAAATTCCTTATTTTGAAAGTTGTCGGGCAAGGTTGACTGAAAAAGGAATTTTTATGATTAATCTTTGGGGGTCGGACCCGAGAACAACGGCTTACATTGACCGAATCAAATTAACCTTTGATGACCGCGTGCTTCACCTAAAATCCACAACTTCAGGCAACATTATTGTGTTTGCATTTAATTCACAACCCAGTGAGTCCCGGATTGATCATTTAAAAAGAAAAATATTAACCATGGAAAAACAAATTGACTTCGATTTGATGGTATATTTCAACCAAATTTTAAAAAACCAAAAAAATAAAACGAATTATCTTTTTCGTTCTAAATAGGAACCCAACTTGAAATCAAATTATTTTGCATCCTGCCCACGAGGACTTGAGGCGTTATTAGTTAAAGAATTAGAGGCACTGAAAATCGAGTCACCCAATCAAGTCGACGGGGGTGTTGAGTTCTCATGCGCTATGGAGCAGATGTACCGCGCGAACATCACCAGTCGTGTAGCCACCCGCATCATGATGCGAATTAAAAAAGGGACTTATGAAACTGAGGATGATCTTTATCAAGCCGCATTAGAAATTAACTGGTTTGATTATTTTGATATTTCAAATTCCATCAAGGTCAGCACCACGGGTGTGAAGTGCCCACTAAAAAGTTTGGATTTCATGACGCTCAGAATTAAGGATGCGGTTTGCGATAATTTTAGAAAAAAAATGAATAAGCGACCCGATGTGGACATCAGGCATCCTGATAGTCGTATTCATCTTTATTTAGAAAAAAATGAATACTTTATTTATCTGGATACCTCAGGTGATCCGCTCTATCAAAGAGGCTTTAGAAAATCGAGTGTAGAAGCACCGATCAAGGAAAATCTAGCGGCGGGTATTATTTTGCTGAGTGGTTGGGAACCTGGCCAAGCCATGCTCGATCCGATGTGTGGCAGTGGGACTTTTTTAATCGAAGCTTCCATGATGGCACTAAATCAAATGCCAGGGTTGAGAAGAAATTTTGGTTTTGAAAATTGGAAGAATCTTGATGCAAAGTTGCTTAAGCAAATAAAATCAGATTATGAGTCAGAAAAAAAACCACTCACATTCTCTCGAATATATGGATCAGATAAAGATCTTAGAGCTATTCGGGTAGCTAAGAGAAATTTAGTTGAAGCGGGACTAGAGGAAGCTGTGCAATTAGTCTGTAAAAAAATGACAGAAATTACACCCCCATTTAATGAGGGTGTGTTGATCACCAACCCACCTTATGGCATTAGGATAGGGGAGGACGAGGAGTTAGCAGCAGCCTATCCATTATGGGCAAGTTGTTTGAAAAATAAGTTTGCAGGCTGGCGCACCTATTTTTTAACCAGTGACTTTAGGCTGCCGAAACTTATGCGCTTGTCACCTTCTAAGAAAACACCGCTTTTTAATGGCGCATTAGATTGTCGACTGTTTGAGATTAAAATGGTCGCAGGAAGTAACCGTAAAATATAAAAATTCTCAACTAAATCAATCTTATATATTCGCTTAAATACGAATTAATTTTGCACCATTTTGGTTAACTTTATTATATTATGGGCAAATATATTTTTAGTTTTTTTATGTTTCTAGATCTGATCCTATTTAAAATGAAAAAATTCAAAAGCCCTCAATTTTTGAATTTAATCACAAGCCTTCTCATATTTGTTTTAAGCTTTGCCTTAATGCATTCCGAGGCAATGTCTGTTGAATGTAAAACCTCCAGTAATAATACAAGCTCATGTGACGTAACGACGGCAAAAACACAGGCAATTGGAAAATTTACAGGAAGCAGCGCACTCACCGTTAATTTTCAAGCAGATGTTACTGCCTCAGCTAATATTGTAATTAATGTAGACGCTACGAAAGCTTCAAATATTTTTACTAACACTGCAACAATTACAAATACGCAAACATCGAATGGTAAAGCCTTATATATTAATAAAGGTGGCAAAATCAATGTGCTTCAAAATAGTGGGACATTCTTGGCAACCGGAACGGGGACTGGAAATACGGGGATTCATATATACAATGGAACACTTAATACTTTGCAGAACTCGGGAACTATTAGAGCCACTAATGGCTATGGGCTCAGGTTACAAGGGGCAACTTCCATAGTTGGGGCAATTCAAAATAGTACATCTATATATGGATTATTAAATTCAGGAACGATTACTAGTATTGAAAATAGCGCAAATATTTTATCTTCTTCGACAGTGAATACGGGGGCAATCACAAATCAGTACAAAATCACACTGATTAAGAATAAAGCTACAGGTAATATTACTGGTTATGACGCATATAACTACTACGGTATTTATAATGATAATGGCACAATCACGACCATTGAGAACTATGGAACAATTTCAACCAATGCGTCCTCTCCTGATATTTACAATAGAAATGGCACTATAGGAACCCTAATCAATAGCCAAGGTGGTTCAGATGCATTAATTTATAAGGGCAGTGCCCCAACTAACTATGAAATTGTAATATCTGATAGTACTAATTACGGAAAATTAAAGGGTTTAGGGGTAGTAATAGATACCATGAATTTTTCTATCAATGAGGATTCAGATTTAAGTTTTGGTGGGAATGATTACACTGAATGGGACTCGACAACTACATTAAACCCCGCGCCAGGTACCGCTTATTATATCAACAGTGAAAAAGCCATCACGGTGGTTGTCGATTCGAACAGCACCGTCACAGGACCCAACCATAACCTCTTCATAGAAGATGCTGACTCATTAAGCATTACCATTGATGCCGGTGTTGTCTTCAAAAATGAGGGGGGTGCAGTCAACTCAAATACATACACTAATGTATTACAAAATATTTTACCCGCAAGTATTGCTAGCCTTACTGGGACAAATAATTTAGATGGCACAGATGTCAGCTGGGCACTAACTAATACAGGTTCAAATAATTGGGATCTTGAGGTTGCTGGGGGTGGCTCAAGTCAGTCTGGCCAAGTCATTCATGTGGATGACGACGAGTTAACCAATATTACAATAGCGAACAGCGGGACTGTTTGGTCAACAGAAAATACGGCGATTGAATTTGATGGAACAACGATTACGGGGACAGCAACGCTTACCAACATTGACTTGGGAACAGTCCAAAGTGACTCAACTAACACGGATGAGGCAGCCATTAAAATTCAAGATACCACTGGCACCATCAATATTACTAATAATGGCACGATTACTTCATCCACGCAGGGGATATTAAACACTAACTCAATCATCAATACGATTACTAATGGGAGTACGGGTATTTTGGAGGCAACCAGTGAGGGTTCTCAAGCGGATCAATACGCCGGTCTAAAGAATGCAGAAAGTTCAACGATCACCACACTCACAAATGAGGGAATAATCCAAGCCAATCAAATTTTTGGGGTCGGCCTTCGCAATGACGGTACATTTACCGAAATATTAAATGAAAATCAGATTATTGGTAAAAGAGGTCTAATGAATAAAAGCACTGGAGTCATTTCTAATTTAACTAATGGCGTTGAGGGTATTATTTCTGGTTCAAACAGCATGGGCCTTCGCAATGACGGCACCATTGACTGGCTGCTCAATGACGGAATTATAAGGTCATTATCAAGCAAGGCAGATAAGTATGGATTGTACAATACCAACACCATCACCGATTTGGTTAATTCAGGTCAAATCTCATCAACTGGCGGCGACGCGATAAATAATTCGGGTACCATCACTGATCTGGTAAATACCGGCACAATTAATGGTGTAGCAGGTGCATTCGATATCAATAATACTTCAGGCACCATCACCAATCTTTTTAATAATCAAGGTGCTGCTGCCTCTGACTCACTGACCTTTTCGGGTAACCTGCCAACCAACTACTATGTGCATATTGATAATCCATTAGATTATGGGCAATTGGCCGTGACGAGTGGGGTGGGTAATATGAACTTTAGCATCACACCAGGCTCCGTGATTGGAATCCCCACGGCAAACTACACTTCTTACAGCATTCCAGGGGCTACCTTAAATCCAGTAGACGGCACGCCTTATAAAATTGAAGCGACTGGCATAGATATTGCCGTGGTCGCCAATAGTGATTGGACAGTGACCGGCCCTGTTCACAATATCTTAGTGGATGAGGCTGAAAACTTTTCCCTCATTATCAATGCCGGCATTACGGCTAAAAATGAGGCGGGTTCTATTGCGGGTGCTACTTATAGCAGTGTGCTTAGTGGGGTAAGTGCTGCACAAATAGCGAGTGAGACCACACAAACGGTTGACCTTGATGGCACCGATGTGACCTTTACCTTAGCTGAAACATCGACTTCGGGTACATGGAATTTATCCACCAACGCAGTTTCTGATCAATCTGGTCAGGTGGTGCATATCGATAACACCTCTATTGACGATGTCACTATCCAGAACGCCGGCACCATTTGGTCGACAGAAAATACGGCAATTGAGTTTGACGGCACCGATATCAGGGGGACAGCCACTATCACCAATAATTCGGGCGCAGAAATTA
>ENA-OWPI01002832-OWPI01002832.1-marine-metagenome-genome-assembly--contig:-NODE-2832-length-15588-cov-2.985881_pt1 | contig 15588 bp, 17 predicted proteins | sample MGYA00238138_ERZ651775 | MGnify/ENA primary metagenome ERZ651775 (study PRJEB26906, sample SAMN06265043) | marine metagenome | isolation source: Helgoland LTER site | place: Germany:Helgoland, sampling...
CCAAAAAAGCAAGTCGGAGTGTGTATCAACCCAGCCACCCTTTCGATCGTAGGTGCTCAGATTGGCAAGGATAAGCTAGATAAACGAAACTAACAAGGCGGATGGTTTCTGCAAACAGCACTATTCTTTCACCCCTTCCCTTACGCGCAGGCATAATCAATGCGTTTGATGTCGATTTCGATGTCGATTTCGATGTCGATTTCGATTTCGATATTGTCACGATTGCCTTTGTTCTAAACGACTCCAACACTGCTTTGTTGCCGTCTGATCAATTACCGCCTTCCACCCCTCTTACCACCACCTTCAAAACGAGTCTGTTCTTCGTCAATCAAAAATCGTCTCTTTCTGTCAATTTGCTGCTTGAGCAACTCTTCAAATTCGAGATCCTTGGGGAACCGACCGCCCACAATATCTATTACCCGAGGTCCAGCCTTCACCTCGAATTCCCCAGAATTGTTCCCCTCATGATTCATATTAGGATCGGCAAAAGCAGACCCGAGACTAGTAATGTCGCGGCATCTCCAGTACGCCCCCTTCTTCTCCTCTCCCTTCTTAATGGACTTGTGAAAAGCCAGGGTGGCATTGAAGTTGGTGATGAACTTTTCGTAGCTCTGGAGGTGGGGACAAACCTGTTTGATGTACTCTTTGAAATTTTTCGGCCGACGTCGATTATCCTCACTCCCAAGATCCTTCTCGTGCGTTACCGGTTCAATGACCAAATCTGGATCACACATCTCCACTCTCACATCACGCACTTCAATCTCATTCTTGCTTCGTGCTTTACCTTTGTCCTGCTTCCCCCCAGCGGCGTTTCCAATCCCCACGAACTTCCCCATATCGCAACCGCTCCGACACTCGTCATACAAAACGTCGTCCATCTGACAGAGAGTATTGTGTCCAACAGTTGAACCGATCCCTGCCGAAAGAATCCCACCCCTCAACGTCAGCCAGTATTCATTGAAGGTTTCGGTGGAGAGAACTTTGCCGGTAAAATTCTCAACCTGCTTCGCCCCCCCCTCCCTGAGACGGCGGCGAATTGCCACCTTCTGGTTTCCTGCTCCTCCGAATTCAATAGCGTAAGATTTCCCCAGAACAAACCCAGGGATTGGGCTGAAAGCCACAAGGAGAGCCTCACAACCCTTAGCAGACAACGACACCTGCATTCCAAAACTTTGGTTTCCAGGGCGGTAGTAAAGCTCTTCATGGAAATCCATGTCAGACCAGTACCCGCTATCATTAAGCCACTTGCGGCTTGTAGGATGCGGAGGCACTACCAGGAGGCAATTAGCGGGTTGGTGAGGAATGGGAGGGCCACTAGGGATCTGCGAGGCTTCAATTTCGATAGGCAGCCGGTCTACCGTTTCATAGATGGCGGACGTCATTCTGTGGAGGGGAGGTGGGTGGGGAAAAGGGGGCACCAATCAAACAAGCCCAAGTCGGGTTGAGAAAGTACACTTATTTTTGTGCCGGCACTGTATAAACTATCTGTGTTTAGTGTAATAGATATAAAAGAGCTTAAGTTTGTGAACAGAGGAACAATTTAATAATCACTTTTTTGTTTGTGGATTGGAGGAGCGAGACTAGAGCTAGTGTTATAAACGAATTATTTTTGCGTTACCCCTGCTGCTTCCCTCTCGCTCAACAACAACTGGAAGGTCTCGGATAACACCAGGCGACCAATACATCCCCAACTACACCTGAAATCCCTCAATACTACGTCTCTCAGCGGGGACTTATACTCTTGCCATCCTCCGGTTCGCGTTGTTTTCGTCCTGCTTAAGCGTCCCTCCGCGGTTGTGCCTGCTATACTATAGGCCAGGGTCTGCGGCAATTTAATTTTGGGTCCATTCTGAAGCTGAAAAAGCTCTCGCCACCGAATGTCAAGTTGTATCACAGTCTGCGTAGGACAGGCAGGCACGCAGCTCGGTACTTCACTTCTCAATTCTCTCCCTCCTTCATGCGACAATTCCAATTTCTACGAGGTGAAGAGTGGTGTTAAGGTGCCGCACGCTGTCCTCGTTGACACAGAGCCCAAGGTAATTGACAGGGTTCTACGACAGAAAAACCGTGGTGGAAAAGTAGTCTACTCTCCCGCAAATTGCATCACCGCACCCCCGAACCCTCCCCAAAGCTGTATCGGCATTGCAACTTCAGGATCCGGCAACAACTTTGCCATCGGACGGCACTACCATCTACCTCTTCTAAGGGAAACCATAGTTGACAGGGTTCGAAAGGAATTTGAGCGATGTGACCTAGTGTCTACAATAAAGATTGTGCACAGTGCTGGAGGAGGCACAGGTAGCGGACTAGGCAGCGGCCTCACGGAGATTTTGAAGGACGAATTTTCGAATTCGACGCTAGCGAATATGCTAGTTTTGCCCTTCTCTAGCGGAGAAGTTATCGTACAGGACTATAATGTCTTGCTCTCTCTTAGCAGTGTCGTTGACAGCAGTGACTGTATTTTCCGTGTCGAAAATGAAATGCTCATGCAGGGATGTAAACGCGGTTGGAGGTAAGTTTTTTTTCTCACGGAGAAAAGGTAACGCGCCGCAATGAAACTCAGAGAGAATGGTTAAGCAGCGAATTTGAATGGAATCAATATCCCATCCCCATTTATCATTGACCTTCTCCTTTTGCTAACCCGCCTGCCCCAACACATTACAGCATTGAAAACCCCGTGGTAGGCGACCTGAATGAGTACGCTGCATCTATGTTTGCTCCTCTACTCTCGCCACACTATAAATTCTCGACTGATTCTTGGGATAATTTCTTCAGACCACAGCAATCTCTACAGGATATAATCCACTCAGTGGTGCCCAATTCCTATTACAAATTTCCAACAGTCCGGGTATGGCCTAGTGTCGCTCCGAAAAGCAGAGAATTTGAACCCGTGCAGAGTTGGTCAGCCATTTTTCGCGGTTTGAATAGGCAAATAGCGAATTCGCATGCAGATGCAAGCTGCGGCAATGTATTGATTTTGTCGGGCTTGGTCCAAGGTGAAATTCTGGAAAATTTGCCTGTAGCCAAGCGAAAAACAATGGGAGTGCAAGATGTCGAAAGATTGAATAATCGGGTCATTAAAGAATATGTAGAAGGCCCCGTCAATATGTGCGACTGGAGCTCAAGAAGATTAGACATCTGCTCTGCACCTCCCGAGTCTACTGACCTCGAGGGATCGAAATCAACAACACTCATTACCAACAATACAGAAATAATAGGACCATTAGAAAATGCCCTTACGAAGGCGATAGAAAAGTTTGATTCCGGCGCGTACCTTCACCGTTATGAAGAGCACGGTGTAGAAAAGGGAGAATTTGAAGAAGCATTCAGAAGACTTGAAAAAATTCTTCATGAGTATAGAACAATGATCATATGATATGATACGATACGATAATTAAGAATAAAGAATAAAAAATAAACCCAACGGAGCAGAATTTACTACAAGGAGTGAGTTAGGGTGATAATGGGAGTGGTGATAGTGGGAGTGGTGATAGTGGGAGTGGTGATAGTAGGAGTAGGGAGTAGGGAGTTAGGGCTAACCCTAACGACATTTTATTTTTTGGTTTTTGTCCCCCCACCCTTCTCACTTCTTCCCACCGGTACTGTACGTGCTGGACTGTCCCGAGGAGCTCGTGTACGTAGCCGAACCGCTTCCGCTGTTGTAGTAGCTTGACCCGTTGTCGTTAGAATAGTAGTAGCTCCCGTTTGTGTTGGAGTAGTGGTAGCTTGAGCCGGTGCTGGAATTAGAGCCGCCGGGAGTGTTGTAGCTGTTTCCTTGACTGTTGGTTCCGTGAGGCATTTTGTGTATTGGGGGATTTAATTTAATTTGTCTTCTCAGGTAAGGGAGGGAAGGAAGGGGGGGAAAGCAAGTGGGTGCGGTTCACAAAGTTAGAGTTATTTTTTGACGATAAATATGCCCTCATGCACGTAAAAATATATGGGGGTGAATTGACGGTGCTTTACTCACGTTTAATTCAAATTTAGGGGAGTAAACAACATGGTTTGTTTTGCTTCTGTCCACCCCGGTGATATCAGTCACTCGTCTATTGAGGTTAAATTAAGCCACAATTTGCACAGTGTTGTTGCCTCATCGCCTTTCCTATCCTCAGCCTAAACTATCTTCCCAAAACATGTTCCAGCAGCAGCAGAAGCAGTCGATCCCTTCTGTCGCAATCCTGGCCGCAGTGACAGCCGCATCATCCGCATGCCTAATAATATACCAGCACTTGAGCTACACATCCTCACTAGAGCGGGAGAGGGAGCTACGCAAATCTGAACGAGCCGGACGTATAAAAACAGAGCAAAACCTACGAAAAATTCACAATGAAATGGTCCAACTAAAACACCAATTGCCCAACAACAACAACAACAACAACAACAACAACAACAACAACCCGAGTAATACCATTACCGATAGATTGGACGAAAATAACTTTCTCCACATGAAACGAATAGGTACAATTGTATCTCCATTTGTCAAGAGAATGGGAACCCCTCGTCAGGGACTTTTGGTCCCCTCCGTTAGAGGATACATACAAATCGACACAAAGAACTGCACGCTTCAATCGTTCGACGGAATTGAAAATTTCTCTCACCTCTGGGTAATTTTTACTTTCCACAATAACACAAATTACAGCAGCCGGCCAAAGTCGAAAATCAAGCCGCCAAGGGCTGGTGGGAAAAAGCTTGGGACTCTGAGCACTCGGAGCCCCCACAGGCCAAATAATGTCGGTCTAAGCCTCGTAAAAATCGACAGACTCGACAAGAATAATAAACGGCTTTACATAACCTCATTCGATCTTTGTAATGGAACCCCAGTGTATGATGTCAAGCCTGTCGTTCCATTCGACTCCCCTCGAGAGGGAGAGCTGAAGGTTCCACGGTGGGTTATTGAAGACGACGACGAGATGCAGGGAGGAGTTACTTTCTCCGAGAATGCAAAGGTAGAATTAAAACAAGCCGTCGAGGGAGGACTCTTAAGCCCACACTATAATCCAAAGGGCGGAGAAGCGGAGGTTCTTGCAGCGATGGACACAATAAAAGAGGTCCTTCAACAAGACCCTCGTCAAAGTCACAAGCGAGGTGGAGACAGTACCACGTATAATATATGTTTCTGCAAGATTTTCATCGAATTTACCGTAGAAGATGAGTCTGGCTGTGTTGTGAGAATGGTCGGTAAAAGTGGAGAAGAATCTAAAACCAGTAGTAGTAGTACGGACGATTTAACCTGAGTTTCTTCGAAGATGTAGAAGCGCCCGTTGGGACTTATATATAATTAAATTTGTAGCAAGAATAGTGCTGTTTGCAGAAACCATTCCCCTTCTTTTCGTTTCAGTTTGTTATCTCCTTTCCCTATCAACTACTATCACAGGCAATAGCTTTTTGTTGTTATCCTTTTCCATGCCGGCATCAAATGCAAACTGTTGATAGAATTGAAAGTATAAAAAAAGCGCAATAGCGGTTAAGATATGCCAGAGAGCGTGGCCATTGTATATATGATTGCTCGGATCGCACCAGATCCTCGTGGCGTCAAGCATGGAGCACATTGTCCCTGCAGCTAGAAAGAACAGTCCTAAATATAAAAAATGATCAGAGGATGCAGAGGATGCAGTGCATAAATAGCATGTTATGGGGCTGTCTGTAAGCTACGGTAAAAATCAGCAAGATGAGACCGACATTTTACCCAGCGCTTTGGCATCGTACCACACACCTGAGATGTAAAACTTGTAATTTGCGACGCAATGGGCGCCCCTTTGCCTTGCTCCATGATCGTAAATACACTTCTTGAAGCAAAGTTACCAATACCTGGCCAAAAACCAAGAGCTGATAGGGAAAATTGAAATACCCAAGGACAGGAACAGTACATGTGCAAAACATCACAAGCGACCAATACACAAAAGTCTGCCGGCCGTGATTGTGTTTGAGCGACGCATGTTCACAACCAAGGCAAGATTTACAAAACAGAACATACCAAAGTAGTCGAAGATCTGAAATACATAGGTGTATGAAGCATGAAATGCAAACGAAGAGACCCCCGTCCAAATTGATGCCGGACCGAACATCGCCAAGGTCCGACTTCTTACTTTTCTCGCCTGTCTGATCATCACAGCTCCTAGTATAATATATAGAAGGTTGCTGTAGGTGTTTGCCGGTGCTGTGACCCACGCGCATAGGTTTTCTTCACATCATTTTACATTAGGCCGTGTCCACGAGTACCATGGACAACCCTCTTCAATTGGTGTGATTTCAAACTGAGATCCGACAGTGCTCCGCTCCCCCATTCTTTAAAAATAACTTAATTTATTTTTGGTTTTTATTTTTTTCCAACTAACTTCTCCTCCCGCTTGTCTCGTCAATAACATCGTCGATACATGATATGGCAGGGTTTACACGCCATATCAAGAGACCCGGAGATGGAAAAACGAAACCAAAGAAAGGAGATAAGCTAACCATGCACTACGTTGGCAAGCTGGCGGCAACAGGACAAAAGTTTGACAGCAGCCGTGACAAACGAAAACCATTCACGTTCACTATTGGACTCGGACAAGTAATTAAAGGGTGGGATAAAGGTGTCATGGAAATGTCCCTTGGTGAGTTGGCTGTGCTGGAAATTGAGCCAAGCTATGGTTACGGGAGCAGAGGAGCAGGAGGGCGAATCCCCCCGAATGCGAAATTGATTTTCGAAGTGGAGCTGCTCAAGATCAATGATGTTTCGGCAGGTGGCTTGTGCATAATATTGTAAATATGAGCAGCAACTAGATGGGCAATTTGAAAGTACTTTCTCCGAGTAAGTTAAGTTAAAGTTAAGCCTTGTAAACACAGCATTAATTTTACAATCATAATACACCCTGAACCATTAGACGGGCACAATTTTCGCCGGTGATCCCAGAGAGTTCTTGGTAACCATCGCAAGTTGTTCCCCTCCGTCTCCCTCTTCTTCTGCTCTCTCTACAGGCAGACCTATCCGCTTCTTAGTGCTCTTTTTCCGCTTGACCTTTTTCTTTACGGTGCTAAAGGTGTATGCTGACTCCTTCTCCTTGGCCTCCCTACTCAACTCCCGAAGGTGGAACAAATAGATAGACCGCTGCAAGACTTCGTAGTGCTTATCTTGGGCGATCCTACGGTGGTGATAGACATCGCTAATATGGCTATTGAACAAGCCCTCGCAACCCCCTTGTGCCTGAACGATTTTGATATTTTCCGGGTCAAAATTATTCTTAATGTTGCTGTGTTCGAAAGTAGCTCCTCCGACGATTGCGAAGGGGTTGACATCCTTGGGCAGTACCACCTTTCTCAGGTCCAGCTTCTGCGTTGCTAGTTGTTTTAGATCGACTTTTTTTCGTGCTTTCTTTGCCTCCACGGACGTGGGGACGAAGTCGTCGTTCCACTGTCCCGTGAACCCTTCCATGAGTTGGAATCTTCCCGTTTGAATGTCGAAAAAGGCTCCGGCCCGCAAGAGATGACTGCTGGCCTTTCTCTGGCTTTCTCCCATTTTCAAACTGCTGATGTTCTCAAAGAAGAAAGAAAGCGATTCAACAAATCTCCCGAGCAATAAGACGTGGTCCGCAATTGACTGGGAGCTGTTTTCCAGTGATGCGAGAGCTTTCATGCGAAGCTTCGCCAAATTTTCACCTCCGTTCTCTGCTACTTGTGCAGCCGTTTGTCTCGCCCCCTCAGCGACAGCGTCCTCCATCCATATTTTCACCACTGCCCCCTCTTCCCTCACATTGAAGTCGATCAAATCTCGACCGAAGAAAATGCTTTTATTGTCGAATCGATTCTCAACTGTCTTGTCGAATTGAGTTAAAGCGACGCCAACCCGGCAGCAAGCCTCCTTCCAAAATTTTACCGGTGTGGCATTCTTGCACTTGATCAGCACACGCATGATACACTCCACGTTAGACCTATTCTTCGGTGACTGCACGAAAATTAGATACAATTTCAGCGTCTCTTCCAAATCAAGAGGATATTTTTCTCGGTCTTCCGCACTTATGACTCCTTCGTCTTTACTGATGAAAATGTTTTCAGCCTTACTAGGTGTCCTCTTCTTCACCTTCTTGCTGCTCTCCTTTGCCATCCTGACTTCAAGAGCAATGAGCTCCTCTACCAGTCCCTTTTCCAGCACTCTCCACCGTGTATTTTTTAACGATTCGCCTACTAACTCGTCGTCATCTACATTAGGAACCGCAATGTTCTCGTCGACCTTGTTGTCAAGTTTCTCGTCGCTGTCATATCCCAATATACGGCATGGTTCAGTGCTGACAATAGGATCAGTGAGCTGGTGCAAGTAATCAAATAAAAGTTGAGAGGGAATCCGCGGATCGAATGTAACCTCGTGTGAATCGCTGGTGTCCATCATCTCCTTCCAGTCTGTGAAGTCCCCCACGTTGGCATCCTTCTTCATTTTCACAAGCCTCTCCTCGTCGCCAGCCGACCACTTTGGGGGGCAGAAAATGGGATCCAGCAACTTTTCACATTCGTTCGCCTCAGCGATCCTCTGCATGATTTCGTGCTCCTCTTCGTCTTGTGCAGTACCCTCCAGTTCAGAAATATTTTTCAAATCATTCCCGTCGATCGCTATGTTTCCCTGGTGAAGCACATCCCCCATCATTAGTCCACTATTCTTCCTCCTCAAATTCTTTTTTGGCGACGAACCCTCGTCGGCATCATCAATATCTCCTTCACCTTCAATTACGAACACCTTGGAGCAAGCGTTGTCCCAATCCTTGCTAAACTTCGCCCCCGGCCAGCAACTCTTACCCACCCCTACTAGGCTAGCCGCAACGGCAATTGGGTTGAACCGCGAATACTGCATCAGCGTAGTTGTTAGCAGCCGGATCGCCCTGGGTACATTCGTGAGATCCAGCTTTTCATTTTCCTCGTAATGTACCAGAATATATTGCCGGGCAATTGCTTCCCTCAGATCCGTCCTCAAACCGCGAGAATTGTTGTCGTACAATTTTTTTGGGTATATATCGCCCACAATGTGCCGACCCCCCAACTTCTCCTTGAGACCCGCTTCTTTCGATATTTTGTGCCAGGGCAGCTTATATAGAATTTGATGCCGAGCTCTGAGGGGGATGGGAGGGGCTGATTTAGCCTCGAGGTAGATTTTCTGGATCTCTGCTGTGAGATCGAACGGCGGTTTTATCACATCACCCCATCTGTCTCTCTCCTCTTCCACCTCCCCCTCCCTATCGTAAATGTCGGTATTCTCATCATTTTCGTCAATTTCAGGGGCGGCCACCACAACAAGCTCCCCCCCTGCAACCCCATCTTTACTCTTTGGGCTCCCGTAGACAACTCGCACGTCCCTGATAAGCTCATAAAACTCGTGGAGAAAGCGCTCCTGAACCCAAGTCTGGAAATGAAGCAAGCAGAAATGAAAAGTGGTGAGAGAAAAAAATTAACAGGGAGTAGGTGAATTTTATTTCCTTCGGAAAGTCTATCCTTCGGAAGTCTATCCTTCGGAAGTCTATCCTTCGGAAGGTTTTCTTCGGAAGGTTTTCTTCGGAAGGTTACAACGTCCGTATTAGTAGTGCTTACTCACCTGAATGCATTTCTTTCGCTTCCCCCGTACGTAGTTGATGGTTTGCTGTGGAGTCATCCGCGGGTCCATCAGCATTATCGTGGCGGCAATGCATATACCAGTGCGACCGAAACCGGCGTGACAGTGTATTGCCACCTTTTCGTCCTTCTTTACGTGCCCTGCGATGATCTTGGCAACAGAAAGCATCTGCGAGAAGGAGGGTGCAGTCATGTCATCCCAACAATGGTTATAATATGCTATGTGATGCTTGTATAGCAATTCGGGAGAGTAAGACATACCGTCCTCTACGCCTATTCCGTCCCCGCAATGTGGGTGCTCGCCGGGGATCTGCAAATTCATGACTGCTCGAATGTTTTGCTTCTTAAAAGCGTCCAAGATGTTGTATTCCTCAATTAGCCTGTTAGATGGCCGGTTGATCGCAAGAAGGTGCTTTGTAACGTAGGTGCTGTTGAGCCCCCTAACAGGAGGGTGGATACCCTTCTTCCTGAGGTTTAAATAAGCCGTCTCAGAACATCGTTTGCAAGTTGGTCCCCTGATGAAAGAGAGAGTTTTGCCAAGAATGGACTTTGCATTATAAGGTGCTCTTGTAGTGATTTTTAGTTCCCTTTCTGCGGCTATTCGGTGAGATATTGATGTTCCAGGACTACCTTTCTTGGGGCTCTTCTTTGAGGGGGGGGTTTTTGTTGCGGCAGAATTATTGTTGTTGTCTTTGTTGTCGTCGTTGTTATTGTTGCCTGGCTCAATAGGCGAAGATGATGACAGTTGTGCATTCGACGAGTCTCCGTCACTTGCCATCTTGGGCCTGATGCTGGCAGGTTTCCTGCGTCTGTGTCCCAAACTGATCTATCCTCTTTTTTCCAACTTCCGAAACGAACAACAACAAAAAGGGAAGAGAAAACCGTCGTCTTCTTTTGAACAAAATTTAAACCTCGGCCCTCTGCACCTCCGCCGAAAATATTCACTTGAACAGCTAACAAAAAACAAATTTAAAGCTCTCCAAAGTTTTTGAAAAGTTTGGTGTTCCTTAATAATGCCTGTGTTCAAGACCGCCATTCTCTGCGCTCTCTTCCTTGCGTCGGGAACTGTCGTGGCCAATGAAGATATTTGTTTCGGGACGATTGCCTATGGGCCAGAGGTAAAATTAGATGGAAGTGATTTCACAATGCAATACTGCATAAATGAGTCAAAAACCAAAATCAAATACAAACTCTCATTGAAAACGACAGCCGATCGATGGTTCGGTGTCGGTTGGTCGCATGACGGCATCATGGAAGGGACCGACTCAGTTATCGCTATTCCTGGCTCAGGGATAGAAAAATACCACCTTGCAGGGTATGCAGCAAACAAGCTATCAGAAGATCGGCAGGACCTGGAGGATGTTTCTATTACAGACCAACGAATTGAAAGTGGGAAATTATGTGCTTATTTTACCCGCCTATTGACCCCAAGGGTAATTGAAGACAATGTCGAGGTCGAAATCCCTGAAGGAGAAGAGATTTACTTCTTGTGGGCATATGGGAATGGTCAATCACTCAGGTGAGCCAACAAAAATGAGCTTAGTGCTGTTTGCTGACTCTCTGGGTAAACATTGCTAACTATCTATCGGCATTCTATATGCTCGTTGTCTTTTCCGCTTCTATTGTCGCTCCTCTCTTCGCTTTCCCATTGCTCGATTATCGTATTTCTTGCTCTCTTTAGCTACCACTCTAGGCGTGGTTCTTTACTTGTAGATTTTTCCAAGGGCGAGGCTTCCGATGTTACCATCAGCACAGGCAAAGGTCCGATTTTGGTACATGGTATTTTAATGGGGATCGTGTGGTTGGTCATGTTACCAGCCTCAATTTATGCTGCGATAACGAAAGATACTTTCATGGGAGGAAAAGGTGCATGGATCAAATTTCACAAGGCATGCGCTTTTTTTGGTGTCTTGCTCCAATCGATCGCTTACTATCTTGTGCGAAGCTCGTCAATCAGCTACGGAGATATTAGCGACCTCCACATAACCAATGGCACAATTGTGACTGCAATTGGCACCTTCGTTATGCCATTCCTTGGATTAATCCGACCACCGGCCACAAAGAAGGGGGAGGTGAGTTAACAGAAAGAAACTGCGTCAGGTCATCGTTCTGGCTTTTTGTTGCCTTGCAGGGCGCCAGTGCCATGAAGAAGAAGAAGGAGGAGGAGAAGGAGAAGAAGAAATGACAGCTGGACGGAAATTCCTCATCTGAAACTAATTGACTCACACCTCCCTTCACAATGTGCTGCCACGAAAGGAACGCACTTTTGCTCGCTTTGTTTGGGAAATGGTTCATAAAAATATCGGGCGGGTCGTTTTGGTAATGGCATTTCTTAATGTTCAAAGTGGTGCAAAAATTTTTGCAGAGGAAAATGGAGCTGCACGAATTTCAGTGCTTGTTCTCACAGTTGTCGCAATTATTCTGCTGGGATACGGAGCAAAGCTGAAATCGACATACGTTCAGAAAGATCGGAATGTAGTATTAGTGGAACCAAAGTGAAAAAAATGAGCTTTGTTTAATATTTTGGCGCCAGGCTTCTTACACAATTTTCGATGGTTAACAAGGCGAGAACAGGAAAAGGGGCTGTGACGAGAAGAACTTCAAATCTACAACTCATGGGGTTTTTTTTACTTGTTTATCACATTACCCACAACAGAGAAACAAGCCAAAGAGCCCATCCCGAGAACACGTGGAGCGCAAAGACGTGAAAGAACCAATCAGGCTTAGATAGCTTCTTTCCCATTTCAGGCCCGGCTCCCCTTATTCCATGCTTTCGGTATATCCTGACGTAGATGAGTACTGCAAAACTCCAATGGAGGAACAAACATATCAAAGAAAATACAGCCAGAGAATGAAGTCCCCCACTTAACGTCTTCTCGCCGCCTAAGAGGTCCAAAGACCCGGAAATAAAGCCAATTAAATTGGTTAATATTCCTAAATCCTTCTTCAAAGGGCCTACTATCACATTCTTTAATGACCACAACCACAAAAAAGCACAATAAGGGGATAACCACGCAATCCTCCCTGCTTTTCCAATTGAACTCCAATCCGATGCTATCACACCTAGGGAGAGCAGCCAGCTTATTACAATACAAAGGAGCATCAGCAAGGCAGAGATTTTGGCAGAGTTGTTGTCTTTTTGGGTATCTTCATCAATAATTTCGTCGGAATTTACTTTCGTAGCCATATTGAACAATATTGAACAAAGAGAAGATTATATATTTTCTATACCTGTAAAGAAAGACTTTAAATTGACTACTATTATTAGAGCGTCGGGAGTTTTCCTTGTTTTCAATGAAATCCAAATAACTCATCCATTTCCTTGTCAGCACAATTAGAGGATGTTTCTAGAGGCATGTATTTCTTCGCCAAGCTCGGTTCCTTGGCTATTATCATCTCCCTCCGGACCCTGCACCCACCTTGAAATCTGTGCGCCGAGCTCTCTTCCCTTTGGTGGTTTAACTCCACCGCCAGGTGTGGTAAAGCAAGTGATAAAGGCAATTTCAGGTGTATCCGCGCATTTGACGGTGCTAATACGCCCTCGGGGTGGCAATTTTGTGTATTCGCCGCTTGAGAAAGAAGTTATTCTCTCTGATTTGAGATGGATCGTAGAACTCGAAAAAGTGTCAAGTGTTAGCGTCTGCTCTATCCTTCAGGGATCCCTTGACTCTGATTTTCTGCGAACTTTCTGCGATATAGCACACGCTCACAAAAAAACTATAACGATCAACCGTGGCATTGATGAGTTGGAAGAAGTGAACAAAGATGTTCTCCATGAAATTGGGGTTGATCGAATTCTGACATCAAGCCCGAGAAATTTCGATGGCTTCGAAGGAATCGTCACTGTGGCTGGTGGGGTTAATGCCGATTATCTTCGGTCGAATTTATCGGTTTATGGTGGGCTCTTTCATGGAGTACATACGAGCTCTTGGATAAAGAAGACGGCGACAGAAACTGAAAAATCGTCTTCATCTATATTTGGGGCGGGTGGAGAAAGTGAAATCATTGACTCCGCAAAATTGGACGAAATGTTGCAGCTTATTGCAGAGTATAACAAAACAATCGACGTCTCAAACCGAGAGGCACTGACAATCAATGAAACGCTTATATCACCACCGCTGCCGACCTCCTCTTTAAAAATGAGCAAGAAAACCATTCGCCCAATCATCGATGAGGTTCTCCTTTGTGCATCAAACTCGCTGGCAGGAAAAGGCCTTCGGCTGCGACGCGCGTCATCTCCTGCCGATGTGGATTCAATAATCAAGCAGGTGAACGATCTCGCTGAGTATGAAAAGGCTCTCCATGAAGTCAAAATCGAAAAGTCGACCCTTATTGACGATGGTTGCATGTCAGATACTTTTCAAACCGACAATGGAGACCAGCCAATTTACTATGTGAGTACGTCTTGCCTTCAAGTGTGAGCTGGAGATGAATAACTAACACAGCTCGTGCAGTGTATTTTAGTAGAGTCGGAAACGACAGATCGCAATTTCGAAGCAGTCGGTTTTGGGTTCTTCTTCTTCAATTATTCGACCTGGACAGGGCGGGGGCTATATCTAGAGGATCTTCATATCAACCACGATAAACGGGGCTTGGGTGGTGGCAAAGCAGTAATGAAATCTCTCGCCAAAATCGCACTCAAAACGGGTTGTGAGCGTTTTACCTGGCAAGCCATTGACTGGAATAAAAACGCCTTTGAGTTCTATGAAAGTATTGGGGCAAGTGTATTGAAAGAGTGGATAACATTGCGGATGACTGCCGATGGAATGTTGAAATTCGCTCACTTTGACTAAGAAAATAAGTGAATTTGAAGCTCTAAAGTTATATTTCGTTCCTACTTATTAAGACAATGCCTTCACATTGCTGCCATTATATATTGTCGGGGTGAAGGGAGATGAAGCCCAATACACATCTCCGTAATCAACAAACAACTCTTCTCCCCCTTCGATTTCTCTCGTAGCGACCACCCGCGCTCTTAGGCTCTCTGGGTCACGGCAAAATTCGCAATTCAAACATTCGACATTTATGGGATCATTGATGTACCTTGCATTGACAATCATTCTCGCTCGAGGGTCCACAAAGATGTCTTTCTTGAATACGGTAGAGTTGTGACCAAGGAAAAGCAAATAACTACGATCTGCCAACTTCTGCTGGCTCTCCCAATCGTGCAGGTCGCCCCAGTAATTACAAATTGTTGTTCCCTTTCTTATGGTGGCATCCGGCTTCACAAATAACCCATCACCGGCACCAGGGATTAAACTTCGCTTGATTTCCAGTGTTTTCATCTCATTCTCTTCGGGACTGATGCTCAGTACCCTGTTCATCTCTATCCTCGCCTCCTTTATCACACTTGGCAGCTTGCTTATAACCTCCATTGGACTTTTCTGAAGCAAGGCACCCAAACCGAAAGTGTCAGCAATTACTTCTGGTGGGTCAATACCGAGCTCATACCAGCGTTGGAGAGCTATGAGCTGCTCGGAGAGCGAGACAAACGACATGGTTTTTCGTGTGTTTGGTATTCTGCAGTCTCCGGGTAAAGCTTAAATAAATAACTATTCTAATTTAAAGGTTAAAAAGATTACAAGATTACTCTTCCAGGATACAGCATCAAAGCAGCACTATACCATTCTTACCATAATCTTAATTACGAAATAAGTTCTGGCTACAACTGGCAACAATCTTAGGGACAAGCAGGGCACACGAGGAGGGGTAGAGAGATAATGTAGAAGGAAGGGTTTAAAAAAAGTACTACTACCTACTTAAAATGCAGTTGTTATCTTCGATGTGATGCCAAACATCAATGTTCTACTCAATCTCACACCTTCGTTGGTCAATCTAGACAGTGTACTCTCGACACCTACTCTTAACTTCCTCGGTAAACCTCCCTATGATCCTTACACCCTCCTCTTGATATTCTCTGCTCTCCACCTGTCCACTCTCGAAAACAAAATTGGCAAGATCTCCCCTGCTGTAAGGGATCAGGACGTCAATTTCGACTAGAATCTCGCTAAGCGCCCTCTC